>JABEBX010016231.1_pt1 | contig 50825 bp, 48 predicted proteins | sample 7245971 | NCBI WGS metagenome assembly JABEBX01 (sample SAMN14506365, study PRJNA622280) | hot springs metagenome | biome: hot spring [ENVO:00000051]|acidic hot spring [ENVO:00002120]; feature: spring [ENVO:00000027]|sediment [ENVO:00002007]; material: sediment environment [ENVO:01001048]... | reverse complement strand
TTGGCGCGCTCGGAGAGATTCGAACTCCCGACCTACTGATTCGTAGTCAGTTGCTCTATCCGGCTGAGCTACGAGCGCAAGCTGGGGCCAATACTACCGTCAGGGCCTGACGGGGTCAACCACAGCCAGATGGAATCAAACCCAGCTGTCATCTCCTCCCATGCCAAAATCATCGTTACTTGGCTGGTCTGTGGAATCACCCCAGGTTGGGTCGGTCATGCCCAAATTATCAACCTGTTGACTTTGCCCTTCGTGGCCACCAAAGAGTCCGTTGGCCAATGCAGAACCTGCAGCCATACCCGCACCGATCCCGACACCCGTGGCAATTCCGGAGGCCAAACCAGAGCCAAGCCCGCCAGTACCAGGGGCGCCGCCCATGGGCCCGCCATAGGGTTGGCCGCCAAATCCATTGGGGTTTTGACCAGGAAAGCCGGGGTTACCGAAGCCCTGCATTCGTTGCTGAGCGATCCACTGCTGCTGACGGCGCCGACGGAGGAACCACGAAATGCCAAAAATAATGGCAATCAAGCCCAAGAACCAGGCCAGTGCTTTGCCAAGGGCGGAATGCTCTGGGGCGGCCGGCTTGCTTGCTAGAGAAGATTTGGAGACATGACGTTGCAGCTGCTTTTCCAATTGAGCCAGCTGCTTGGGTTGAACAAAGGTCATGGCTGGATCAATATTTTTTGCACGTTGCAAACTGGCAGCTGCAGCGTCCCATTTGCCTTCCTTGGCATAGAGTTGAGACTGCAAATAGTAGGCTTGCGCTGAGTTGGGGTGGCTTGCAAGAACTTCCGACAACTGTTGTTCTGCTTGGCTGTATTGGCCGCTTTGAATGGAATGGATCACTTGGGGAACAGAGGGATCCGCCCAGACCATCGGCGCTGCAAGACCGATACTTACACTGGCTAAAACGACTGCGATCATCTTTCGTGACATGGTTTCGCTCCTGACCATCAAAATATTTCCCGTAAGTACTATGGAGGCCGGCAAGGTAAATATCAAGGGCTACAATCAGTTGCAAGAAAATCTTTACTGTTGCTTATGGAACAGCTTCTAGACTCTTCCTGGCTTGGAACCAATAATGGCGAATAGGGGTAACGTCACCCCGGAGACGAGATTATGCGATCAACTACTACATCAGATCAGGTTGACAGAGTCTATTTCTTAGGACACTATACCGAACGGTCGGTAAGATACCGGAGCTCTTCATCCATGTCTTCTGTTTTGCGCAATCTTCGTGTATCTACATTATTTCTGGCAGTCACTGCAAGTCTCGCGGCCTGTAGTTTTGAGCCCAAGCTTCGTGTGCCCGCTGCACCTAGTGACCACAGTCCTTACACAAGCAATGGAAATCCCAAAGCAACCATTGCTGCCAGTGGACCTGCTGGCGCCATGCAAAGCTTTCAGTACGGCAACAGTCTTGATGAAGAATGGTGGCAGTTGTTCCGCTCTCCCGAACTCAATGCACTGGTGCAGACGGGGCTGAAAAACAGTCCAACGGTAGCCCAGGCCCAGGCCCAACTGGAAGAGGCCCAGGCAGTAAAAAGAGTGAACGCCAGTATTTTTTATCCCCAAGTCAGTGGCAGCCTACAGGCCAACCGATCCAAAGCCTCCTCGGCAGCCTTTGGTGGCAATAAAGGCGGTTTTCGGTACTCCCTGGTGACAGGCAGTCTTGCAGTAAGCTATTACCCAGATATTTTTGGTGTCAATCGCTTGGTCTACAAAAACAGTGAGGCATTGGTCCAATATCAACGCTGGGAACTAGAAGCCGCCCGACTCACCCTTTCCGGAAACATCGTAACTACCGCCCTGGAGGCTGCTGCCACGCGTGCCCAGATCCAGGCAACCGAACAAATCATTACCAAGGAACGGGAACTGCTGCGCCTGACCCAACTGCAATACCAGGCCGGAGCCATCGCCTATAACAATGTCGCGACGCAACAAAGTCAGCTGGCAAGCCAGGAGGCGACTCTGCCGCCTTTACAGCAGCAGTTGACAGTCTATCAGCACCAACTGGCAACCCTGGTTGGTGCCTTTCCTTCCGATAGCCGAATTCCAGACTTTTCCCTTGCCAAGATTCATCTGCCCGAAAAGATTCCTGTGAGTCTTCCTTCCACCTTGCTGCAGCAGCGTCCAGATATTCGTGCAGCCCTGGCGCAAATGGAAGCAGCCAACGCAACTGTCGGTGAAGCAAAAGCACAATTCTATCCCACGGTCCAGCTAAGTGCTTCCCTCGGTTCCACCGCCAGTAATCCGAGCCTATTCTTTAACCCGATCAGCAGTATTTGGAGTCTCGTGGGGAGCCTGTCCCAGCCCATTTTTGAGGGGGGAAAGTTACGCGCCCAGGAATCCGAAGCCAAGGCTGCCTATGAAGTAACCTATCAAAGCTACCGCAGTACGGTACTCGATGCCTTTGCCCAAGTGGCCAATGCCCTACGCGCCCTCGAGCATGATGCCGAGACCTTGAAGGCCCAACAGGATGCCCTTGACGCTGCCCAGGTATCCTTGCGGCTCAATGAGGCAAGTTACCGCAGTGGCGCGGTCGATTATCTGACCCTCCTTACCAGTGAGATTCAATACAACACCGCCAAGATTGCCGTTATCAAGGCCGCATCCCAACGCTATCAGGATACGGCGGCACTGCTGGTTGCAGTGGGAGGAGGTTGGTGGCATCAACCGGGCAAGGGAGCTCCCAAGCTTCCCGTAACGCATACCAACAACGCAAAACCCAGTGTTGTTGGGGGGCAAGCATCGTGAATTTACCCATTTCTTTATTGCATTGTGGTTCTGGAGAGCCGTCATGAAAAAAGCCTTTGCCATCGTGATCCTTGGCCTTGTCATTCTTTTTGGCGGGATTTTTGGCTTCAAGGCCTTTGTCTATTCCATGATGACCAAGGCCATCGCAAATACTCCCAAACCCGTAAACTCGGTGAATGCGGCACCGGTGCGCCAGGAGGAATGGCAACCGGAATTGCAGGCGGTGGCATCACTTGCGGCGATCCAGGGAACGGAAATCAGCCCGCAGATTGCTGGCAATGTGACTGCTATTCATTTCCACTCAGGTTCGTATGTGCATGCTGGCCAACTTTTGGTTCAGATCGACAACAGCAATCAATTAGCCCAATTGCATTTGGATCAGGCCAATCTTCGCCTTGCTGAGACCAATCTGCGACGGGACAAGACCTTGATCAAGGAAAAAGCGGCCAGTCAGGCGCAATTGGATCAAGATGAGGCTACCTATGCTGTCGATTTGGCTGCGATCCAGAACGATCAAGCCACCCTCAACAAGCTGTCCATTCGGGCGCCATTCAGTGGATACATTGGGGTCCGCAAGGTCAATGTCGGTCAATATGTAACACCTGGGATGGCCCTTGCCGATCTCCAGTCATGGAACCCACTCTATGTAAATTTCACCTTGCCGCAGTCGGACTTGCCTGTCCTCCAGGTGGGAACTCCCATCCGCTTTACCAGCGACGCTACGGGCAGCCAGATCTTTCCAGGAAAAATTACCGCCCTCGGTGCCAGTGTTGATCCCAATACCCGTCAGATTTCCGTGCAGGCAACCATCGAGAACCCAAAGGAACGGTTGCGTCCCGGAATGTTTGGCGAAGCGGTTGTGGTGCGTAATATCACTCGGAAAGTCCTCACCGTGCCGGTCTCCGCGATCACGTACAATACCTATGGAAACTTTGTGTATGTAGTGGAAAGGAAAAAAGTTGACAACAAGGAGCAACAGGTAGCCGTGCAGCGTGTCGTGCATACCGGGACTGAACGGGATGGGCAGGTGGAAATTACCTCGGGATTGAAGCTGGGCGAGCTTGTGGTTACCGCGGGCCAAGTCAAACTTACCAACGGCGCGCTGGTCAGCGTCGAATCGGATCATTGAGGGCTGCCCCATGCGCTTTACGGAGATCTTTGTACGCCGGCCGGTAATGGCCATTGCCCTCAATCTGGTGATCTTTTTGCTAGGTTTGCATGCCTTCACCATGATGACGGTGCGGCAATACCCCGCCCTTACCAACACCGTGGTGACCATTACCACTGCATTCCCAGGTGCTAGCCCATCCACTGTCCAGGGTTTCGTCACGACGCGCTTGGAAAAAGTCATCGCCAGTGCGCCCCATATCGACTATCTGACCTCCAATAGCGCGGAAGGTAGCTCTACCATCACCGTGTATATGCAATTGGGCACCCAACCCAGCTCCGCCCTGGCCAATATCCAGGCCAAGGTACAGCAGGTAACCGATCAGTTGCCGGCGGGGAGTCAGTTACCCGTCATCAATGTCACGGTGGGGAACACCACAGATCTCATGTATATTGCCTTTTACAGCAATAGCTTGAGCCAGCAGCAGATTACCGATTACCTGCTGCGCGTGGCCCAACCCCAGCTTGCGACGGTTTCGGGGGTTGGTCAGGCGCAAATATTGCCGGCGGGTGCTGGTAACGGCAATACCTACGCCATGCGAGTTTGGCTGAATCCCCAGAAATTGGCGGCCCTGGGAGTCAGTGCCGCGGAGGTTTCCGCCGCCTTGCAGAGCAATGATTTTATTTCTGCAGTGGGACAGACGCGGGGTAAGACGGTACAAAACACCATTGTGGCTACCACCAACCTGCACAATGTCCAGGAATTTCGCAACCTCGTCATCAAGCAATCCGGCAATACCCTGATTCGGCTCAAAGATGTCGCCAGAGTGGAGCTTGGGGCGCAGGACTATACCTCCTATGCCTTTTTTGATGGACGACCTGCGGCCTTCATTGGTATACAGGAGTCACCGTCAGCAAACTCCCTGGATGTCGCCAACGGGGTCAAAAAAGCACTCAAGGCCATTGATAAAGGACTTCCGCCTGGACTCCATGAGGCCATTCCCTATGATGCTACGGTATTCATCAAGGCATCTTTGGATGAAGTGCTGTTGACCATTGGCATTACCTTGGCAGTGGTATTGCTCGTAATTTTCTTCACCCTGGGTTCCTGGCGAGCCGCCATTATTCCTGGCATTGCCATTCCTCTGTCGATTGTTGGTGCCGGTCTGATCATGTGGGGGCTGGGATACTCCATCAACCTTATTACCCTGCTGGCCTTCGTTTTGGCCATTGGTCTGGTCGTTGATGACGCTATTATTGTGGTCGAGAACGTGCATCGCCATATCGATGATGGTATCAGTCCCTTCCAAGCGGCGCTGATGACGGGAAAAGAACTGGGATCGCCCATTATTGTAATGTCAACCACCTTGATTGCCGTTTTTGCCCCCATTGCCTTCATGGGTGGATTAACGGGCAGTCTTTTCGGAGAATTCGCTTTTACTCTGGTGGCAACAGTGTTGATTTCCATGATCGTTGCGCTGACGCTGTCGCCCATGATTTCCAGTCACGTCCTACGGCCGACCCGAGAGCATGGCTTCGAGCATTTCATCGACCAGCGCTTCGCTGCCCTGAGTCGATTCTATGATCGGCTGCTTCATGGCAGTTTGAACTATGTTCCGGTTACGCTGCTATTTGCCGCCGTGGTATTTGCCAGCATTTATTTTCTTTTCGTCAGCGCCAAATCGGAGTTGGCGCCCCAAGAAGATCAAGGAGTCGTCTTCAATGCGGGGACCGGGGGGCCAACCATTACTCCCTTGGAGCTCGTCAAATATGGCAAGCAAATTCTCCAGATTCTGAACCAATACCCGGAAAAAGCGGCTACCTTTATGGTGACAGGAATTTCCGTGGGCAGTGGCGGCGGTAGCAATAGCTTATTTGCGGGGATACGGTTAACACCCTGGGATCAACGCAGCACGACCGCCATGCAGCTCCAACCAGAAATTCAGCAGGCCCTGGCGAAGGTTACCGGGGTCCAGGTTGCCTCTTTCCTGCCGCCACCACTGCCAGGCTCCGCTGGCGGCATCCCGGTACAGTTCGTCCTCCAGAGTCCCGGCAGTTTCACCAAGTTGGATCAGGTGGCTGACCAGGTCATTGCCAAAGCCTACCAAAGCGGGTTGTTCTTTTATGTCACCAAAGATTTGCGGATTGATAATCCGGAGGTAGTGCTCAAGATCAACCGTAATCTTGCTGGTAACCTAGGTATCAGCATGGCGAGTATCGCCCAAGATCTGCAACCCTTGCTGGGCGGCAACTACGTGAACCGCTTTGATATGGATGGCCGCAGTTATAAGGTCATTCCCCAGGTACCTGACAAGTTTCGGGCCGATCCCGGGATGTTGAAGCATTACTATATCAGTACTGCCAGTGGTGCATTGGTACCCTTGTCGACGCTGGTCAAAATCGAGTTCAAGACGGAACCCCAATTTTTGCCCCAATTCGATCAGCTCAACTCGGCGACCATTCAAGCCGTTCCCAAACCCTGGGTGAGTATGGGTCAGGCATTGCAATTTTTCAAAAATACCTCGGAAAAAATCATGCCGAGCGACTATCAGATCATGGACAAACGCGCCGCGGTCGAGAAGGCATCCAGTATACGACTGCGCCCCATTTTGATGACCACTGGCGCCATGGTTCTGGGGGTACTGCCCTTGGTCTTTGCCACGGGTGCAGGTTCTGTGTCTCGCTATCAAATGGGACTGGTTATTTCCACGGGCCTGGCCATCGGTGCCTTGTTCTCACTCTTTGTGGTGCCTGCCATGTACATGGCCATTGCCAAGGATATCCGCGGCAAGCGGCAACAACTGCTGGGGGAAGAGGGCAATGGGGGTAGTGAATTACCCACTCAGTAAGGATTGCTGATGGGAAGACGGGTGCGGGTCGAGTGCTTGGGGCAAACCGGAGGTGTTCATGACCCTTATCCTTGACCAGATTGGTAAGCGAGTACCCGATAGTCCGGAGAGATGGCTTTTTACAGGGGTCAACCTGCACATCGATGCCGGGACTTTTGTGGCCATTCGTGGCGAAAGTGGCTTGGGTAAAAGTACGCTTTTACACTTGATTGCTGGCTTGGAGCGCAAGGATTCGGGCAAGATTCATCTTTGTGACCAGGATATGGACAGTCTGGATGACGACGCCCGTACCCTCTTGCGCAGACGGGAAATTGGCTTTGTCTTTCAGTCTTTCCACCTGCTTCCCCAGCTCAGCGCTTACGAAAATATTGCCCTTCCCTGGCGACTCAATGCCTTGCCAAGAGCAGAACTTCCCAAGCGAGTTGGCGAACTTGCCGAGGAATTAGGGATTGGTCATCGTCTCCATGCACTTCCCCGGGAGCTTTCCGGGGGAGAGCAGCAGCGCGTGGCAGTGGCCCGGGCGGTTATTCATCATCCTGCCCTGTTGCTCGCCGATGAACCCACGGGCAGCCTGGATCCGGAGCGTGCGACCGAGGTACTCGCCCTCCTGGCCCGTTTGGGTAAGCAAGCCAACGCTGCTGTTCTCATGGTGACCCATTCGGCCCAGGCTGCCGCCATTGCCGATCAACAATGGGAACTTCAGCGGGACGGTCTGCATCCTCTATGAAGAATTGGCGGATCCCCTGGCGGGCTGCCGTCTGGCTTCCCTTGCGGGATAAACCGGGCGCCTCTCTCCTTGCCATCCTGGGGGTCGCCCTGGGTGTCGCTCTTGCGCTTGCCATTGCCCTTATCAATGTGCAGGCTGTGGATGATGTTGCTGCAGGCCTGCGACGGCTATCGGGAACAGCGGATCTGGTCTTGGATCGGCCCGGCGGTACTCTCCCACAAGAATGGGTTCGTCGACTGGCAATGGCCCCAGGGGTGCAACGGGTAGCCCCACAATTACGGGTTACCGCCGTGGCCGCCAATGGTCAGTATTGGGAAGTCTGGGGTATCGAACCCCTGGCGACTGCGGCCATGGGGCAGCCATTGTTGCCAGCCAGTCTAGCCAGCAAGCCCTTTGCCATCTTTGATCCGTTACATCTCGTCCTCGATCAAAGTGCCCTGCAGCGACTCCATTTGCGGGTAGGCGACTCCCTTTCCCTCCAGGTGCGTGGGGTGCAACGCCATTTTCGGGTCATTGGCAGTATTCCCGATCCAACGCCCGGTCAAGCCCTGGCGGTCATGGATCTGGGTGCTGTGCAATGGCTCTGGGGTCGGGAGGGCGATATCACCCGACTCGATATCCGCTTACAAGCTGGGATAGATCGGCAGAAATTTGTGCGACAATGGCAGGATGCTCTGCCACCCGGCAGTTTTTTGCGCAGCCCGCGCAAAGAGGGACGGATTCAGGCCCAAGCCTCCTTTGCCTATCGGGCCAATCTCCTGGTGCTATCCTTGGTCGCTTTGTTTACGGGTGCCTTTTTGGTCCATACCACTCTGTCTTTTACGGCCATTCGTCAGCGGCATTCCTTGGCCATTTTACGGGTCTTGGGATTGCGCGAACGAGAAGTGTTACTGGCCGGTCAGCTGCAAGGGCTCCTCTTGGGAATACCTGGAGCCATGCTGGGGGTTCCCGCGGGGATTCTCATTGCCCGATTGGCGCTGCAGCAGATGGGAGGGGATTTGGGCGCAGGGTATTTTTCCTCTGCCCAGGCCTCGTTGGCAGCACATCCTTTCCTCTGGGCGAGTTTTGGTCTGGCCGGTGTCGCAGCCGCCGCTTTTGGGGCCTTCTGGCCCGCCTGGTCCAGCCGTCATTTACCCATCGTCCGCATCCTGGGTAACGGCGCCGAGGAAGATTCCAGAGAAATTTCCTACTGGGCTGCTTTGCCCCTGGGGGTATTGGCCCTTGCAGGGGTGTTGGCCCCAGCATGGCAGGGGGCACCCTACGGATCCTACCTTGCCATTGCCCTGTTGCTGTTTGCGATGCTGATCCTGTTACCGGGCCTGCTCCGCATCATTGGCTTGCTTCCTGAATTTCCCGGGGCTTTGGGGCATTTGCTGCGCGCGCAATTGCTCAGGCAATCGGGGCGGGCGAGCCGAAGTCTGGCGGCCATTGTGGTTGCCTTTAGTTTGGTCATTGCCATGGCAGTGATGGTGGGAAGTTTTCGCGATTCGGTGGCCCACTGGCTGCAGGAGATATTGCATGCCGACCTGTATCTCGAAGCGGGAGGTAGTCATTCGTCTACCCCTGGGGCCTTCGGGAGTGGAGGTCCGCATTGCGGGTATCTATCAAGACTATGCCTACCAACAGGGAGCCATCACCCTCCCTTTGCGCGACTACCAACAATGGACAGGAGATAAGGAAATCAATGGGCTGGCCTTGTGGCTGGGTGCCGATACCACCACCGGTGCCTTGCTGGAAAAACTGCATCGCCTATACCCTGCCAGCATCCATTGGCAAATAGCGACCCCCGGACAAATCCGGAAACGGAGTCTGGAGATCTTTGATCAGAGCTTTGCCGCCACCTATGCCTTGGAGGCGGTGGCCATCCTCATCGGCTTGCTGGGAGTCGGCAATGGTTTTGGGGCCCAGACCCTTCTTCGTCAGCAGGAATTTGCGCTACTACGCTGTCTCGGGCTTCGCCGAAGGGACATCTTCCGCCTGCTGCTGGGAGAGGGCCTACTGCATTCTAGCATTGGCGTGGTGCTGGGTACGATCTTGGGGCTGATCATCAGTCTGATTCTCATCAAGCGGGTCAATCCCCTTTCGTTCCACTGGCAAATGGAATTGCAGATCCCCTGGGGAGATGTCCTTCCTCTGGCGGCTGGATTGATCCTGCTTTGCACCCTGACCATGCTTCTGGCTGCGCGGCGGGTGATGGGCAAGGATACGGAGTTGCTCCATGACCAGTAGAATTCTTGTCCTCCTATTACTGGGTTATTCCTTGCCGGGGATTTCTTGGGCGTCGACTCTTCCCCCCCAAACATTGCCTCTGTTACCCACTCCCCACGTCCAGGTGACACCCGCTCGGCCTCTGAAATTCCCCAATGCTTTGGGTAGCCATCCCCAGTTCCCACTGGAATGGTGGTATGTCACTGGCCATTTGCAAAGCGCTGAGGGTTCTCGACTGGGGTTTCAGCTCACCTTCTTTCGCCTTCGGCCGCCAAAAGTGTGGGCTAATCCCAGTGCTTTCAACCCCAGTCAGATCTACTTTGCCCAGGCAGCCATCAGCGATCCCCAAATTGGTCATCTCCTTACTGCCCAACAGGCAAGCACGGGTAGTTTGGGTTTGGCCGGCGCCAGCAAGGACCAAACCGATGTCTGGTTGGGGCACTGGCGCCTCCAGCAACGGGGAAGTACCTATCTCGCTCAGGTCCAGGGACAGCAGTTTTCCTTTCAACTGCAGTTGCAGTCTACCCAGCCACCATTATTGGAGGGTCCCCTGGGAGTAAGCCAAAAAGGACCCAATCCCCATAACGCCAGTTACTATTACAGTATTCCCCAACTGCGGGTACGGGGAAACTTGCAGAGAGACGGCCGGACCGTGGAGGTGCATGGCTCGGCCTGGCTGGACCATGAGTGGTCCAAGGCTTATCTCCCCAAGAATGCGGTAGGCTGGGATTGGCTGGGAATCAATCTCAAGGATGGTGGTGCGCTCATGCTTTTTCAGATGCGCAACAAAGAGCAGCAACCCCTCTGGTTGGCTGGTACCTGGCGCCATGCCAATGGTCAAGTGCAGTACCTCCATGGCTCGGAGATTCGCTGGCAAGCATTGCACCATTGGCGCAGCCCGAGTACGGGGATTCGCTATCCCATCCGCTGGCAGGTACAGATTCCAGGGCTTCGCTTTGTGATCCAACCACTCATGCAAGATCAGGAGTTTCAAGCGCAAGAGAGTACGGGAAACACCTATTGGGAGGGTGCCGTGGATATCCGTGAACGTGGGAAATCTCTGGGAAGCGGTTATCTCGAACTGACCGGATACGGGGGACAATTGCAGATGGGTTCGGGCGGATGAACTTTTTTGGTTCTTCGACTACTATTTCACTATGCCAACTTCTCTCTCGCCCATTCTCCTCAAGCAACAATTCTTTGCCCGTTTCACCGGTCGGCATATCTTGGCCCATGCGGGTTTTCCACCAGGCTATCTGGCAGAGTTACTGAAGCAGCCCGGTGGAGGTGGCTATTTTCGGGTGGATCTGCGTATCCCGCCCAGTAGCCCGCCTTCTCCTCTGGAATGGGTAATTCATCAACAACTGGGTGCGTTGGAGCTTCCCGTCCCCTATTTCGTCCAGGTAAGTGAAGATTCTTTGTATGTACGACACCTGGTCCAAGGGGAAGGTCCTGGACACCCCAGCGAGATTCTCTGGATGCGGGATAGTCTTGGGGATCGCTACCACTATTTGCTTCGCTCCCAAGGACCGACTTTTCAGGTAGTGCCGGGCATGCCCCTGGAAGATAACCGTATCGATTACGATTTTTTCAATGAATCCTGACGACGATGGCCAGCTGTTGCGCTATGCAAGGCATCTATTGCTGCCAGAATTCGATGCCCATGGACAGCAGCGACTGGGGGCTGCCAAGGTTCTCATCATCGGGATGGGGGGGCTTGGTTGTCCTGCTGCTCAGTATCTGAGCACGGCGGGAGTAGGAAGCTTGACCCTTTGTGATCCCGATACGGTAAGTCTTAGCAATCTACCCCGCCAGATTCTCTATACCGATGCCGATCTCCATCACCCAAAGGTAGCCGTGGCAGCAAGAAAACTGCAGCAACTCAACCCTGCAGTTCATATTGTCCGTGCCCAGCAGGCTGCCGATGGCGCTTTTCTGGAAGCTTCCGTGCCCAAGGTGGACCTGGTTTTGGACTGTAGCGATAATTTTCTTACCCGCCATGCCGTCAATCGTGCTTGTCGGGCGGCAAAAAAAACCCTCATTAGTGCCGCAGCCATTGGCTGGTCGGGCCAACTTGCGGTCTTTCCACCGCAGGGTCCGTGCTATGCCTGTCTCTACCCAGAAACGGGCGAAGAGACCTGGGAGGATCGTTGCGCCGTGAGCGGAGTAATGGCCCCACTGGTGGGAATCATGGGCACTTTGCAAGCCCTGGAAGCTATTCGCCTGCTCTTGGGAATTCCGTCGCCTTTGGCAGGAAAGGTGCTGCTGGTGGATGGGCATGATCTGCAGTTTCGCAGCATTGCGCTGCAAAAGGATCCCCAATGTCCCGTTTGTGCCTGACCATTCCACGCACTTTGGCCCAAGCCCTCCTGGAAGACCTGCAAAGGGGAGGGGGCGGTGGCTGGATAGCGCGCTCGGCCATGGGCTACACCGTGTATCCTGGTACGAAAGAAGGTCGGCAGGAGATCCTGGCGTCATTACAAGGTCGGCAGGAGGAGCTTTTTGCCGACTATGGTTTTGTCAGGGAAGACCTGCCCTGGCATTTTTCCTTGGCCGAAGCGGAAAAAGGCGTCCTGACCCTGGCCGTGGAAGGTCCTGCGGGGCAAATTGCCGAACTCCAGATCCATGAGCACTGAAGCGCACGAAATTCGTGTTGCCACCCAAAATGTGCAAGTAGGTATTGGTTCCCAGCGTCAATACCATATCCTGTCCCATAGCTGGCGTTATCTACTGCCCCATAGCCAGAGTCTCCCCAACCTGGCAAGCATTGCAGAGGATCTGGGCAACATGGACATCATTGGGCTCAACGAAGTGGATGCGGGCTCCTTTCGCAGCCAATATCTCAATCAGGCCAGCTTTTTGGCCGAGCGCTGCGCCTTGCCCTATTGGGCGCAGCAACGAACCCGCAATTGGGGTGACGTAGCCCAACATAGCAATTGTCTGCTGTCCCGATGGCCCATCCTGGAACAGGAATCCATCCGTTTCCATGGTACCTTGGGAGGTAGGGGGGTCTTACGAAGCAGACTGCAGGTGGGTGAACGGATCTTGGAGGTTTTTTTGACCCACCTTGCCCTGGGTCCATCGGGACGGCTTCGGCAAATCCGCCAAATCGTGACTCTTCTGCAAGGGTCCGAGGCCAAGATTCTCTTGGGTGATCTCAACTGTAGCCCCCAGTCCCGGGAGTTGACCCTGTTGCGCGAGGAAGGTGGCCTGCGCGGCCCCGAGCATCAGCCTGCCACCTTTCCCAGCTGGTCACCCAGGCGCCCCTTGGACCATATCCTGATTAGTGCCGAACTGGAATTTTCCAAAATTTGGACAGTCCATCAACCCCATGCCGATCATCTGCCACTTATGGCGATGTTGCGTTGGTCGACTGACCGGGAAGTTCCGGCACATGGAGCACTCCCTTCACCTGGAACGGCAACCGTGCGGACAGGGGTCCTGCGGCGATCAGGTAACCCGTCAACTGGTACGGAATTGCCCCCATTCTCACCCACTGACCCCAATGGGAGATGCTGCCAAAGAGATTGGCAATGACGGGAACATCCATACGGGTAGTCCCATAGGCGGGAACGCTGATGGGCTCGGATAAGAGGCCCTGGGCCAACTCCTGTCCATCCACCAGGAGTCGGACTTGACCTCCCTGGAAATGGAGGGCCTGTGCGTTGGGATTTTGCAAGAGAAGTTCGACATTCAGGGTCTGCGAAAACCAGGCAAGGCGTTCGATGCGAATATTTTGCAGGACAACCTGGGGAGGATGACTTGGCAGGGCGCAGCCTGCTACCTGTAGCAGCAGGAAAAAAAGTAACACCTGCCAAGCATTTGGGACTCTGGGAAAGGCCATGCATAATGTCCTTGATCGATATTGCAACGAGTATAGAACCCTGAAATCCAGCAGCAAGCAAAACCTTTCCGATTCTCCCCCTCTTTGGCAGGAGGAAGGCGAACTCATTGTCCTGAAAGGCCGGTGGACCCTGGTGGAACTTTCTCGACAGCTGGATCAAGTCGAGCAAGCGCTAGGTCGTCTGGGCACGACCAAGGCATGGAACTTAGAGGCAGTGGAGCAACTGGATAATCTTGGGGCCTTGGTATTGTGGCGAGCCTGGGGTAGAAAATATCCCAGCCAAATCCAGATGCGCGAAGCTTTCCGCTCCATTTTTGATCGCCTGGCACAAACCCAGGCACTCCACCCAGCCGTCAATCACACTACCCCCTGGGGCTTACTCCTGCGACTGGGCGCTCATCTTAGCTCGGTTGCGCAAGATCTTTGGGGCTTACAGCTGCTTTGGGGTGCTCTGCTGCTCGAGTTCTATCGCGCCTTGCGGCATCCGCGCTCTTTTCCCTGGCGGGAAGTTTCTGCCACCATCGTCAAAACCGGTCCAGACAGTTTACCGATTCTGACCCTTATCGGCTTTCTCATTGGCATTGTCATCACGTACCAGTCTGCCTCGACGCTGGCTAGCTATGGCGCCAATATCTACGTCATCAGCATCGCAGGAATCAGCATTCTTCGGGAATTTGGGCCAATGATCACCGCGGTCATCATCGCTGGTCGTTCGGGCTCCGCCTTCACCGCCCAAATCGGTGCCATGCGCATAACCCAAGAGCTGGATGCGCTGCAAACCTTTGGGGTATCTCCCATCCAGCGCTTGATTCTCCCGAAAGTCATCGCCCTGGCCATAACCATGCCTCTGCTGGTGATCTGGACCGATCTGGTCGGCATCATTGGTGCCATGGCGGTAGCCAATGCCAGCCTGGGAATTGGACCCGACTTTTTCCTCAAGGAAATGCCCAGCATGGTTCCCCCCTTCAATTTTTGGTTGGGGATTCTCAAGGGGATTTTGTTTGGGATACTCATTGCCTGGGTAGCGGGTTTCCATGGCCTGCGAGTCAAGGCCAATACCACCAGTCTCAGTCACGAAACTACCAATTCTGTGGTCCTGGCCATCACGCTGGTCATTGTCATTGATGCGGTCTTGGCCGTGGTTTTTGCCAATGTAGGGCTTTCGGTCGGATGAGCGCGGCAATCGTTATTTCCTGTCGCGATTTGGGCACCCGTTTTGGCAGCAGATGGATTCATCGGCATCTGGATCTGGATGTGTATCGAGGGGAGATTCTCAGCATCGTTGGTGGTAGTGGCAGTGGCAAAACCACCCTTCTGCGCGCCATCATTGGCTTGCAAGGCATCGCCGAGGGAAGGGTGGAAATTTTCGGCCAGTCCTTGCAGAACCTGGACGAGCGCAAGGGCCGGGCCTTGCGCCAGCGCTGGGGGGTATTGTTCCAACTGGGTGCCCTCTTTAGCGCCTTGACGGTTTTTGAAAATATTGCCTTTCCGCTTCGGGAGTGGGGTGGCTTTCGGCGCCAGGATCTCTGCGCTCTGGTTGCCTTGAAACTCAACATGGTGGGCCTGCGGCCCGAAGATGCCAACAAGCTCCCCGCCGAGCTATCGGGCGGTATGGTCAAGCGGGTGGCGCTGGCGCGGGCTTTGGCCCTGGATGCGGAGATCCTCTTCCTGGATGAACCAACTTCCGGCCTGGACCCCATTGCTGCCGCTGACTTCGATCGGCTGTTGCGACAAATTCAAAGGGATCTGGGCTTGACGGTGGTGATGATCAGCCACGACCTGGAGAGCATTGCGGCAACCAGCGATCGGGTGGCAGTGCTCTCCGGGGGTAAGGTACTTGCCATTGGCCCAATGGCGGAGGTGGCCAGGGTAGATGATCCTTACGTTCGAGAATTTTTCCACGGCACTCGCGGAGAAAGGATTTTGCAGGGGCTCCCTGGACAGGCTACCCCATAGCATCAATGCCAAAGCAAAAAGTCTTGGGAGGAAAGCCATCATTCTCTATATTGCCAATGTGGATTGCTGCCAAGCTAGGAATGAGTGCCTTGCTTGCAAACTCCGTTCAACTCCCATGGGCTGGAACGTTGCATGCCCTTGATGCATGCTGTCCTGGATGGTGACGATGATCTTCTTGTGCTGCTGACGACAGCCGAGACGGATCTTTTCATTTCGGGCTTGATGGGATCATTTGCTACCAAAATCGTAGGGGGTAGTATCTGGGAGTTGGTGGGTGTGTGATCAAGCGCATTTTCCTGCAGTATTTATCCGAATACTGACCCCAATAGGCGGTCTTTTGCTGGGGGTGACCGTAGATCATAAGACAGAAGGATGGAAAGCTCTGCACTGGATCCCTCAGCAGAACACTCTTGAAGTTTACCAATATCTATTGATTATGGAATCTGATAAATGGATAAAGTCACAGAGATACTTGCACTGCTGGTAATCATGACGGAGTTTTATATCGGTAATAAATATCGATCATTTCAGCCTGAAATGCCGCATTCTAAAAGAATTTTTGATAAATTCTATTTCTATATTTATGGCACTGCTGTTTTTCTTTCCTTTTTCATTGGTATTTCATTAAACAAATTGCTCTCTATTGAAAAGATAGATAACAATATAGCTATTATCATAGGTATATCCATGGTCATTATTGGCTATGGATTAAGATTTTATTCTATTTGGTACTTAAAAGATAATTTTTCTGTAATTTTAAGGGTTAACTCTGACCAAAAGCTGGTAAGCTCTGGCCCCTACAAGTATCTTCGTCATCCTTCCTATACCGGTAGCATCATTGCCCTAGTCGGTATAGGGGTAACTTCAGGTTATCCTCTAGTAATAATAATGCTTTTATTGTTTAGCATATATATTACTTCAATTAGAATAAAGCATGAGGAAGAGCTGCTTTCAAAAAATATTGATGGCTATGGTGAATACTGCAAATCAACAAAAAAGATCATTCCGTTTATTTATTAGCAATAGGCAAGACAGATGGGTACAAAAAGTGTGATGATTGACTTATATGCTGATTTTGCGAGGTGATGACTTGCCAAGTTGCGAACTTAAAATATTTTACTCATCCAAGATAGATGATTCTGTCTGGGATGTACTCGCAGGGCTTGGTCCGGGAGGCGCGACCTGATTCGATTTCCACCACCTGTCCTGGATGCACAGAGAACCCCGCCGGAGCTACTACGGTGAGGAATGATGACTCGTGACCAACGGGCTGTACCACTACACGCTGTCCTTGCTGGTACTGAGGCTCTATCCAACCGTGTAGATAGTGCTCTGTCTTTCGCAGGATTCCTTCGTCGTACCGCCCGTTGTTCCCAGGTGACACGCCGTGGCAAGATCAATGGCTCTCCCTCCATGCAGTGTTTGTCCTGGGCGGCCAAATTGAGTAGTGGGTTACTTGGTTCCTTTGCTGACATGGCCGCCGGAGCGCCCATGCTACTTTTTGGAGCTGGGAATGATTGCGGTATTTCTTCCTTGGCGGTTTGGTGCTCGTGTTCCGGTTGCTGCTTGTGGTAATGGGCATACCAGCCCAGGGCGACAACTACCCTGACACCGGGGGGTACCAAAGTTTTGTTACAGTTTTATGAACAATCAATGACAGTTTTATGACATGGCAGACTTGTTATTCGTAACAACTGTAATACAAGCATGAACTTTACACATTCATCACAGCTCTATCGGATTTTTATCTCTACTTTCCGCGGAGAAAGCGCTTGCTACGGTTGGCATGGAAACTGCCGCGCCTTTTCCATAATCAACAAAACCATAGTCCCCTCCGAGCATGGGGATTTGTAGGAAATACAAAGAATCATAGTGATCTGAATTCTCAGGGATGATATTATGCCCAACAAAGAAGATAGGACTTTTTCCTTTTAGGGCGGCAGTCCATAACAACCTGGAAGTCTGGTTGCTGGTGGTTTTGCGAGGGGGCTTGCTATGCGCAGTACCTGGTTTCTGATTTTCTGGGGCGTATTATTCTGGTTCCAGGGCACGGCATCGGCGCTGGCGGCCGGGGAGATCTTGCACGTGTATGGTCCCGGTGGTCCCTACCCGGCCATGGCCGCAGCCGCGGCTGCCTTTGGCAAAGACCATGGGGTCCAGGTCCAGGTAGAGGCGGGTCCCATTGGCAAATGGCGGGCGCAGGCCCTGGAAGATGCAGACCTCATCTATAGCGGCTCGGAAAACATGATGACGGATTATCTGCAGCAGTTACCGGGTCTGGTGGATGAACAAAGCATCTATCCTGCCTATCTTCGCCCGGCGGTCATTCTGGTGCATCCGGGCAATCCCCTGCACATTCGCAACTTCAAGGACCTTCTGCGTCCGGGCGTTACGGTGATGGTGGTACAGGGGGCTGGTCAGACCGGATTGTGGGAGGACATCGCCGGCAAGAACGGGGATCTGGAAAGCATTCGCAAGCTGCGAGCCAACATTGTCTATTTTGCTCCCAACAGTGCCGATGCCCTGCAGCGGTGGATGGCTCCCAACCATCCTGATGCCTGGATCATCTACAATATTTGGCAGATTGCCCATCCCAAGGTGGCCGAAATCGTACCCTTGGGGTCCCGGCATATCCTCTATCGGGACATGGACATTTCCTTGACCCGGAAGGGGGAGCAGAACCCCGTGGCCAAGGCTTTTTACCAGTATCTATTATCTCCACAGGGTGCGCAGATCTTTGCGCGCTATGGTTGGCAACAGTAGGTTTTTCTTTATCCATAGGGATCGGAGGGTGGTATGGCGATACGTAAAGGAATGGTGGTTCTGGGGATGTTGGGGACGATGTGGCTAGGTACTGCTTCGGCTTGGGCCAGCGAGCTTCCGCCCGTGGTCAAGGTGGAAAAGACCCAATACGGGTCGGTCTATGCTTCGGAAAAGGGCATGACGCTCTATGAGTTCAAAAAGGACCAACCCTATAGTGGCAAGTCCAACTGCACCGGGGAGTGTGCCAAGCTCTGGCCACCGGTCTTGGTTGCCGAGTACGTTGAGCTGCCAAAGCCTTGGGGAAAGATTTCCCGCACTGCCAGCGAAATGCAGCTGACTTATGAGGGCTATCCCCTCTATACCTGGACTGGGGATCATCGGCCTGGGGAAGCCAATGGGCAGGGCGTCAAGGGGATCTGGCGGGCCATTCCCGCTGCCGGGAAACCGTTGCCTTGGTAAATCGGCAATGACAACAGCAAGAGATCCAGCAGGCGATGCGGGATCTCTTGTACAGGGACGCTTGCTCTGGGCTTGCCTTTCTGTATTGGTGCACCTTATGAATGTCGCCAGGAGGCGACGTTTTTGTAGGTGGTAGGTGCTGGATAGATTGCAAAAACCTAATAAACTGATCCTCCCTGTTGCAAATCAAAACAATTCTTGCCATTTCCGTGGGAATCGTCGGGCTCCAGCGACGGAAATGGCGCTGTCTTTTGGTAATTGCTAACAAAATCAGTGGGATTTGCCATGGCATAGAGATTGCTTAAATCTCGGTCATGAAAGTTCTCCGCTATTTTCGACCAATACAGTACAGCCTGATGCTCTTTCTCTTTGCGGGCTTGGCCGTTGGCTCTGCCTATGGAGAGTCGTTTGGCTTTGCCCAGGTGGAGCAGCGCGCTGAAAGCTTGGCAAAGGCCCCTTACGATAACACACCCCCCCGGATTCCTGCCTTTCTGCAGCAGCTAGACCCTGCCCAGTACGCACAGATCCAGGATGCCGTCCCGTACTGGTCCAACACGGATACCCCATTTCAGGTGCAATTTTATCTACCTGGCTCCTACTTTCCACGACCAGAAAAAATCTCCGTAATCCAAGGGGATGAGGTTCATTCCATTCCATTCAACCCTTCGGAATTTCATTTTGGGGATCTTTCCGTGCCCAGCGTGCCCAAGGACTTGGGCTATGCCGGTTTTCGTCTGCTCTATCCCCTCAACACCCCTCCATATTACAACGAGTTCATTTCCTTTCTGGGGGCAACCTATTTTCGAGCGGTGGGGAAGGACGCCGTCTATGGTACTTCGGCCCGCGCCATCGGCATTGACACCGCGCAGCCCTCGGGGGAGATTTTTCCCTACTTTCGTCATATCTGGCTCCAGCGTCCACAGGCAGGCGACACCAGTATGACAGTGTACGCACTGATGGATAGCCCCGTTGTTACTGGTGCCTATCGATTCATTATCCATCCCGGTGAGAGTTGTGTGGTGGATGTAGAGGCCACCATCTATCTGCGCAAGCCGGTGCAGGTTCTGGAACTGGCCCCCCTGACCAGCATGTTCTGGCATGGTCATGGGCGAGGAGTGCGTGCAGGAGACTGGCATCCTGCCCAACACGATGCGAGTGAGCTGGTGCTAGCCGATGGCAATGGCGAGTGGATCAGTCGGCCCCTCAATAATCCCTTGTTCACCCAAACCACCACGTATTCCATGGATTCCCCCCAGGGTTTTGGGTTGATCCAGCAACCTCGAGATTTTGCCGCTTACCAGGGAATTCATACGCAGTATCAAAGACGGCCGAGCGTCTGGGTCAGTCCGGTGGGAGATTGGGGCAAGGGCCAGGTGCGCTTGGTAGAGCTTCCCACCAACAATTCGGACATGGATAACATTGATGTTTTCTGGGTTCCCGCGAGCCAGCCAAAACCCGGGGAGGCCCTCCATTACGCCTATCAGTTGCGCTTTTTTACCAACAATTCTGGCTTGATCCCCTTAGCCCACCCCATGGCAACCTACTTGGGTTATGACCGAAAGGACTCGTCTATTCAGCAGATTGCCATTGATTTCTCCGGTGGTGCTTTAAGTAGGCTACCTGGCACTTTGCCATTGCAGCTCCATTTTCATGCGGCCGATGGGGCCAAGGTGTTACAGCAAAGCTTGACCTATTCCTCACAAAACCACTTTTGGCGGGCCTTGGTGGACGTGCAGACCGCACCCCAAACGCCCAGCAATCTGCGTGCATATCTTACTCTCGATGGCCAGGTCATGACCGATACCTGGACCTTTCTCTTGCAACCGGTTCAAGGAGGTCATTAAAGATGTTTGTAGACCACTGGCAGTCAGGAACAACGTCTTTTTCGCAAGACTCTATGCCGCCTGACGATTCCATTGCCATGGATTCTCAGGATCTCGCATTGCTGCGACGTCTGGACCAGTACCTCGGGCAATTATCCCTCAATGATGGACAGCGCCTGTGGCTGCGTACGGAAGTGCTTCGGCACTGGGATCAATTTCCCGAAGACCAAGCCCAACGTTGTGCCCGGGCCTTTGCCACGCTCCAGCATTCCGTGGCGACTTTGCATCGGGGAGACGAGTGGGAAGCGCGGCTGGCCCTGGTACTGGGTCCCGTACTACCGGCCGATGTGGAGCGCCCTAGCCGTTGGTTGTCGCGGCAGCAACGGCCCGTCACCCGGCAATGCATGGCCTCCATGCCCATGGATCGATCGTTACTGGGATTTTGGCGACGACAAAAAAGCGTTCTGCAGGGCTTGTGGGGACGGGGTCGACGCTTGGTACAATCCTTGGGAGGGGTATGATGAGTCGAAACTGGGAGAGTTATAGCCAAAGTCGGCGACGCTGGCTGACTGCGCTCATTATTTTGCCGGCCGCAGCGTTAGGTATGTTGCTGCAACAGGTTTTGTCGCTCTCCCAACCGTTGTGGCTGGAAATTGCCACCCTTACCATCTTCATTCTCCTGTTCGCCTGGATCTCTGCTGGATTCTGGACGGCCCTCATGGGCTTTCTGCTGCTGATTCGCGGCCGAGGAACGTTGGCTGATTTTGATCCGGAACGCCATCTTGCCCGTCCTCGGCCGGATGTGCGCGTCGCTATCCTCATGCCCATTTATAATGAAGAGGTGCAACGAACCATTGCCGGTCTGCAGTCCTGTTATCGTTCCATTCAACGAGCTGGAAAACTGGAGTTTTTTGATTTTTTTGTACTGAGTGACAGTCGCGATTCCCAGGCGTGGGTGGCCGAGGAATTGGCAACGGCATCCTTATGCCAGGAGCTGAACGCCTTTGGGCGCATTCATTATCGCCGTCGTCCCGTCAATCTGCACGCCAAAAGTGGCAATGTGGCCGACTTTTGTCGACGCTGGGGTAAGCAATTTGAATATATGGTGGTGTTGGACGCCGATAGTGTCATGACCGGCGATACCCTCTATCGGATGTTGGAGATCATGGAGGGAAATCCCCAGGTGGGGATTTTGCAAACCCAGCCCATTTCCGTCAATCGAGAGACCCTCTATGCCCGTATCCAGCAATTTTCACAACGTTTGTATGGGCCTCTTTTCAGTGCGGGATTGCGCTATTGGCAGCTGGGTGATGGTCATTTTATCGGCCACAATGCCATGCTCCGAGTCGCTCCTTTTACGGCCCATTGTGCCTTGCCTTTGCTGCCTGGCAAAGCGCCTATGGGGGGGCAGCTGCTGAGTCATGATTTTGTCGAGGCCGCGCTCATGGCAAGAGCGGGGTGGGAGGTTTGGTTTCTGCCAGAGTTGGGGGGTAGCTGGGAGGAATCCCCACCTACCTTGATCGATGACCTGAAACGGGACCGTCGCTGGGCACAGGGCAATCTGCAGCACTTGCGCCTCTTGGCCGCCGATGGCCTGCGTTCGGCCCATCGTTTTCTGTTTATCAATGGCGCCATGTCTTTTTTGGCGGCACCGCTCTGGGGAATCTTTCTCCTTATGAGTGCGCTTTCTGGATGGGTGCTCTGGCAGCAGAATGGTCCATCCGATTCCGCCAGTCTTTTCCACTACGGGATCGAAAATCCGCTGCCCATCTGGCTTTTTGGAATTACCCTGTTTTTTCTGCTGGGCCCAAAGGTTTTGGCGTTGCTTTGGGTGCTATGGTCCGGACAGAAAAATTTGTATGGTGGTTTTCTGGCCCTTGTGCTGAGCTTGATATTAGAAATCATGACCTCCATTGCCTTGGCTCCGGTGCGCATGGTGTTTCATAGTATTTTTGTAGTGCAGATTCTCACTGGTCGAGGGATCAAGTGGGGAACCCAGGTGCGCGGGGATCAGGAAACCCCCTGGCGCGTTGGCCTACGGAGTTTTGGTGCTGTCAGTCTGGTGGGCTTGCTCTTCTTGTTATTCATGCAAAGCTATCTGGGATTTTGGCATTTCATCTGGCTGTTGCCCATTTTTATTGGATTTACTTTGGCCGTTCCCTTGGCGGTGTTCACCAGTAGAAGCTCCTGGGGTCGATGGGCGCGCAGACAGCGCTTGTTTTTGATTCCCGAAGAGGTGCAGGTACCATGGGAATTACGTGCCCTTGCTCCAGAATATGTGGATTTCTTACCCAAGATCGAGGGCGATGCTTTCGTTACGGCAGTGGTTCATCCCCAGCTCAACGCCCTGCATGCCGCTTTGCAACGGGACCGAAGCACTTTGTGGAGCATCAGCGCCAATCTTTGCAATAAGGCATTGACCATGGGACCGCAGGCATTGAATGCAGCAGAACGTAATATCTTACTCCGTGACCGCCAGTCGATGCTGACCTTGCATCGGGCCGTGTGGTCCCTGAGTGAGCCGGAAAAACTGGCAGAGTGGGGCTTGGCCTAGTATCTTTTACTCCATGAAAGATGGATCTGTGGATCTCATGGCCATGGCGGGACTCCGTGATGAGTTGGAGGCCCTCCGCGCCAGTGCCCAAGAGGGCAATCCCATCGCCCAATTCAATATGGGAGTACGATACGCCCAAGGGCAGGGGGTTCCCCAAGATTATGTGGAGGCGGCACGATGGTATGCCGCCGCTGCAGACCAAGGAGATGTACCGGCGCAGTTCAATCTGGGGTTACTCTTTTACCAAGGGCAGGGGGTAGAGCGAAATTTGGCCTATGCCTTTGAGCTCTTTCGTGCGGCCGCCTTGCAAGGGGATGAGCGAGCCCGGGCGGGAATGGAGGCGGTGCTGCAAGAACTACCGCCGAAGGAGCGGGAATCATTGTTGACTCGCCTGCCGCTGCCCGCTAGCCACTAGTTCAGGCGGCCTCTCCCCTGCGCTTGCGCACCTCGGCAAGACGTCCAGCGCGACTGCCACTTTGATTTAGATAGCCCGGCACGATGCTTTCCAGGGAGCTGGGTTCAATCCCAAAGGTCTTGCGCAGATCATCCCGCTGACAGACATTATCCACGGAAAGTGACAACAGGTTATCGCGAGTCAGGATCTTGCCAGGCAGTTTCTCCATGATGGAAGCTTGCCCCGTAGCAACCAGATCACACAAGGGGAGAATGACCTGATGTTTACCAATTTGCTGTTGGGTAAAACGGAGTAGCTCGGCGAGGGTATACACCTTGGGTCCGCAGAGCTCAAAGGATTTTCCGTAGGTTTTTTCGTCATCCATGGCCTGCACGAAGGCACTGACCACATCCTCCACCCAGACTGGTTGCAGCTTGGCATGGGCTTTGGCCAAGGGAACTACGAAAGGAACACTGCGCAGCAGTTGCGCAAAGCGGTTAAAGAAGCTATCGCCATCGCCAAAGATGACGGAAGGACGAAAGCTGGTAACCTTCAGCCCTCGCCCCCAAAGCAACTTGGGTCCATTCAAGTACGTGAAATGACCTAGTGCCGCACTGTTCTCACCTGCTTGCCGGATGATCTCCTCACCGATCCCCTTGGAGCGCAAATAGGCGCTTGGGGCGATGGGGTTTGCTCCCAAGGCGCTCATGTGCAGTAAGCGCGGAATACCCAAGCGCGCGCAGGTGTTGGCGACCAAGCGGGGGAGTTCAATATGAATTTTTTCAAAGTCGCCATGACGGGCGGAAGGTAGATCATTGCGGCCGCGCCGACGTTCGTGCAGGATGCCAACGAGATTGATGACTACATCCCGATTTTGTAGTTGCGCCTCCAGCTCGATGGGATCGAGGATATTGGCTTGCACCAATTCCAGGCCCGGTAATATCAGCAGGTCTTCCCGGTTACGCTCTCGATTTCTGGTCAGGATGCGTACCTGATGACCTTGCTGGCAAAGACGCTCTGCCAAATGCCTGCCGACAAAACCAGAGCCACCCAAGATAGCGATACGATGCGTCATGAAACCCCTCTCTAAAAACTTGGTTCTTGATCTGTGGAAGGATAGCATGGAAGCTATCCAATCGGCAGGGGAAAAGTCTTGATGAGACGATCAAATCCGAACACAGATGGGCGCTGGGGTGCCCTATGGGCGGGAATGGGGGCATTGCTTTGTGGACTCATGGTGATCTTGGCTGCCCTTGGCGATCATTGGGTGGCAGGCACGGTCAATGCAAAGTCCTTGGAAATTTATCATCTCGCCAACCGCTTTCAGTTTTATTCGGGTGTTGGACTCGTGCTGTTGGGTTTGGCGACTTCCCAGTGGGGCCGACGCCCCTCCTGGACTATCAGTGGGGTGCTCATGCTGATCGGTGTGCTGTGCTTTAGCGGTGGGCTCTATCTGGTAGCCCTGCTGGGGCAATCTTGGGCGATCTTTGCCCCCATTGGTGGTAGTTCCTTGATTGTTGCTTGGCTGCTCTTTGCGTTCGGCCTGTGGCGCGCAGCCCTTAGGGCAGGGGAGGGGTCCACAGCCCGTCCCAAGCCTGACGAGCCTTGAGCCCCAGTTTTTGGGCCAAGCCGGGCTTGGCATCCAGTCGTAGAAGCAAAACCCTGCTATGCTCGGCTGCACGCTGCAGCCAGGCATCACTACTGGCAAGTTCGTCTACCAAACCCAGCTGCAGGGCCTTCTCCCCCAGCCACGCCTCGCCCGTGGCCACCTGCTCCAGATCGAGTTGGGGACGATATCGAGCAATCAACTCCCGAAACTGCAGATGGATTTCCGCCAACTCTTGCCGAAGTTTTTCCCGTCCTTCGTCACTATTTTCGCCAAAGAGCGTGACGGTACGTTTGTATTTGCCTGCCGTAAATTGCTCAAAGTCGACATTGTGCTCTTTCAGCCAGCGATGGAAATTGGGAACCTGGGCAATGACGCCAATGGAACCAATCAGCGCAAAGGGACTGGCTACAATTTTTTGTGCAACGGCGGCCATCAGGTAGCCACCACTGGCGGCTACCTGATCCACCAGTATCGTCACCGGTAGACCCGCTTCGCGCAAGCGAAGGAGTTGGGCGGCAGCAAGACCGTAGGCATTGACCATGCCACCACCACTTTCCAGGCGGATTGCTACTTGATCCTGCTCCTGGCGGGCCGCGAGGATGGCGTCGATGAGCTGGCGCAGGGAAGTGACGGCCGATGCGCGGATGTCCCCTTGGAAGTCAAGCACATAGATGCAAGACCCCCCGGTTTTCTTGGCCCGTTCCTGCTGTGCTTTTTTTTGCTCTTTTCGACGTCGCTTGGCTTCTTTTTTGGGTAGTCGCTGATCCCAGAGTTGGGCCGCCCGCTCTTCATAGCGTTTGCCAAGATCTTCAATTTGCAGGGTAGGAGCCTTTGCTTTACCAGCTCGTGGCCACCATCGCAACAGAAGCACTGCAGCTAGGAGGACGGTAGCACTTTCCAAGAGAAATAATAGATAGGCGATAAACATGCTATTCCGGAACGTGATGTTGGTCTTGCGAGTCCGAGGGTCACGGGCTACCATCGGTAGAACTTTGCAAGGGTGCGGTAGCGAATGCTTCACGTCAAGTTTTTTGCCAGCGTCCGTGAGCGTCTGGGGGTGGGAGAAATGGACTGGGATTTCCCCAGCGATGGATGCACTGTTGGGGAATTGCTGCAGCAGCTGGAGGGCCATTTTGGCCAAGATCTGGCCGGTGGTCATTTGTTGGCGGCTCGCAATCATGCCCATGTACCCTTTTCGGAGCCCTTGCGAGATGGGGATGAAGTGGCCTTTTTCCCGCCGGTGACCGGTGGCTGAGAGGCGGGTGCGGGTTCAGTCCGAACCCTTTGCGCTGGGGGAGGTGCTAGGAGCGGTATCGCGGCCCCAAGCCGGGGCCATGGTGACTTTTTTAGGGACCGTTCGGGATTTTAGTGAGCACGCGGATATTCTGGCTTTGGAGATCGAGCATTATCCTGGCATGACCGAGCGGGAGTTGGAGCGCTTGGCGCAACAGGCCGAACAACGCTTCCCGATCCTGGATGTCCTGATCATTCACCGCTTCGGACGCCTGTCCCCCGAAGAACCTATTGTGTTGGTGGCAGTTTGGTCAGCACACCGTGCGGCTGCCTTTGATGCCTGCCGTTACCTTATTGATGTCCTGAAAAGCTCGGCACCTTTCTGGAAAAAGGAAATCACCCCTACCGGAGCCCATTGGGTTACCGATTGTCCAGGTTGTCGTGCCGGTACCCAGACCGGCCATGTCCATCCCGACGTTTTGGAGGAGCCGTAACCTTGCCCAGTTTTGATGTAGTCTCGGAAGTGGATTTACAAGAAGTGGATAACGCCCTGCACATCACGCGCAAAGAGGTTGGTAACCGTTATGATTTTAAGGGTAGCAAGGCCCAAATCGAGCGCAAGGATCAGCAACTTATCTTGCTGGCAGAGGACGAGTATAAGTTGGGGCAGATGTTGGACTTGCTCTGCCAACGATTGGTCAAGCGCGGCATTGATCTCGCGGCCTTGGACATTGGTACTCCAGAAAATGCCGCTGGCGGCATGGTGCGACAAATTTGCACCCTCAAGGCGGGCATCAGTGCCGAAGTCGGCAAAAAAATGATCAAACTCCTCAAGGATCAGAAGCTCAAGGCCCAAGGCTCCCTGCAGGGGGATCAATTGCGGGTCAGCGGAAAAAGTCGCGACGAACTCCAGGCCGCTATCGCGGCCTTGCGGGCACAGGATTTTGGCCTCCCTCTCCAATTCAATAACTTTCGCGATTAGGGCGATGAAAGGAAACGCCGATAGTCTTCGCGCCTTTGTGCGAGCCCATTACCAGGGGGCCTTGGCGGTTCTGGATCCTGATTCTCATCCCTATCCGGCGGTAGTCCATTATGCTTGTGACCATGCTGGATGTCCGCATTTTCTCTTTTCGGATTTGGCGGTACACCAGCAATACCTACAACATAACCCAAAAGCTGCTCTCTTGGTCTGGGATGCGGGTCCCGATCTCATGGCCGAGGGGCGATTGAGTTTGCAAGGCGAAGTGCAGCGTGTGCATCCCGATCCCGCTTTGGAGGGACGTTTGTTGTGTCTGTTGCCGGGTAGCGATGCTTATCGGGAGATGCCCGATTTTCATTTTTATCGCTTCCAGGTTCACAAGATCCGCTGGATTGCCGGTTTTGGCAGCATGGGATGGCAGCTGGGGGAGGAGTTCCCCCTCGCCCAGGAAACCCGCGAGCTGGAACTCGCCGAAGCTGCGGCGGTTGCCCATATGAACGCCGATCATGGGAGTGCCCTGCGAGACTACTGGCGGTATTTTACCCATAGCGAACCCCAAGCCCCAGTTCGCCTCCTGGCTTTGGATGCCGAGGGGGCCGATTTGGCGGCGGGATGGATGCGGCTGCGGATCCCCTTTGTCCATAGGGTGGATTCCCCAGAGGGATGGCGCAAGGAGTTGGTGGCATTGGCCCAGCGTTGTCGGCACACGGAAAAATGAACGAGCTTTTGCGCACAACCCCTTTTCATGACTGGCACCTCGCCCATGGTGCCCGCATGGCTGCTTTTGCTGGTTGGGAAATGCCTCTCCACTATGGTTCGCAACTGCAGGAGCATCATGCCGTCCGCCAGGCTGCCGGGTTCTTTGATGTTTCCCATATGCGTCCATTGGATGTATGGGGTCCCGATGCGCGCGCACTGTTACGCTACGCCCTGGCCAACGACATTGCCCGCCTGGATGATCGACCGGGCAAGGGGCTGTACAGCACCATGCTCAGGAACGATGGGGGGATTCTCGATGATCTCATTGTTTTTCACCTATCCTCTGAGTGTTATCGCCTCGTTCTCAATGCCGCCACAGCCGTCCAGGACCTGAAATACTTGCAATCCTTGGCCCAGCAGCAGCTCTGGCAGGTGCGTTTTCTGCCGCGCGACGACTGGGGGATTCTGGCGGTACAGGGGCCTCGGGCGCTTTCCCTGGTATCCCCTCTGCTTGGGGTCCCGGCACTGCAAGACTGTCCGCGCTTTCAGGGTTTGGAGTTGGAATCTTCCTCTCTTTTTGTGGCGCGGACTGGCTATACGGGCGAAGATGGTGTGGAGATCCTGGGCTCTCCCGAGCGCCTACTCGCCATAGCCGATGCCTTACACGCCCAAGGGGTTGCTCCGGCTGGCCTGGCGGCTCGGGATAGCCTTCGACTGGAGGCCGGGCTATTGCTTTATGGTCAGGATATGGGACCAGCCGACAGCCCGGATCGGAGTCACCTGGCCTGGACCGTGGACCTGCGCGATCCGAAGCGCGATTTTTCGGGCCGTGCAGCCATTGCGAAAGAGCGCCACGGAATCCTTCACCAGCAGCTCTGGGGATTGGTGTTGTCGCGTCACGCCATCCCCCGCGCGGGGTATGAGGTCCTTGCGGAAGACGGGCAAATCATCGGGACCATCACCAGTGGACTTTTTTCTCCAAGCCTTGGTCGAGGGATTGCCCTGGCACGCTTGGCCGCTCCCTATGGTCCAGGGATGTCTGCCCAAGTGCGCATTCGCCATCAGTTGTTTCCTGCCAGTATTGTGGAACCCCCTTTCTGGCGCCAAGGTAAAGCCGTTTATCCATTGTAGGAGGGTATTGCATGAGTCAGATCCCGGCAGAACTCCGCTATAGCGAAAGCCATGAGTGGGTACAGCGACTGGCCCCCGGTCATTTTCGGGTTGGGATTACCGATCATGCCCAGGAGCTCTTGGGCGACGTGGTCTTTGTGGAAACCCCAGCCGTAGGGCAAACCGTCACGGCAGGGGCGAGTTGTGGGGTGATCGAATCGGTGAAAGCGGCTTCGGATCTCTTTACCCCTTTGAACGGAGAGGTATGTGCAGTCCACGCCGAGCTGGCCGATAACCCACAGTGGTTGAACGAAGATCCCTATGGCCAGGGTTGGATTTTTGAGCTGCAGGGCAGTGATGAGGATTTTGCTGCCTTACTCGACGCCAAGGCCTATGCACAGTTGAGCGGATCCTGATGCCCTATATTCCGCACGATGCCGAAGAGACAGCTGCCATGCTGGCTGCCCTCAGGCTTGGGGATTTGGAGGAACTTTTTAGCGAAATTCCGGCGGAATTGCAGGCATCTACGCTGGACCTCCCCACCGGCTTGGGTGAGGCGCAATTACGCCGGCAATGGGAAGCTAGCGCCCGCCAGCAACCAGATCTTCTCTGCTTTGCCGGAGGCGGGGCCTATGCCCACCATATTCCTGCCATTGTTTGGGAGATCGCGGCGCGGGGGGAATTCTATTCGGCCTATACTCCCTACCAGGCCGAAGCCAGTCAGGGTACCTTGCAACTGCTGTATGAGTTCCAAAGCTTTCTAACCCGGTTGACGGCCATGGAGGTGAGCAATGCCTCGCTCTATGACGGTGCCAGTAGTCTGGTGGAGGCTTGTCTCATGGCACTGCGATTGCGGCCGGGGACTTCGGAGATCGTGGTTTCCGAAGGGCTCTGGCCGCACTGGCAGAATGTCCTCACCAGCCTTCTCTCCCTCCAGGGGATCACCCTGCGCATGCTTCCCCTGGATCCAGAAACCGGCTACACCCGCTTACCCTCGGGAGATTTTTCGGCAGCGGCTGCTCTCATTATTCCCCAAGTCAACCGGTATGGGCTGCTGGAGGATGTCGATCAACAGAGCCGCTGGGCCGAGGCGCAAGGATTACTGCAGATTGCCGTGGTCCAGCCGCTGGCCCTGACGCTGTTACGGCCGCCTGGGGAGTGGGGGAATGGCGGCGTGGACATTGCCATTGGTGAGGGACAAGCCCTGGGCGTCCCCCTCAGCGCTGGCGGACCGTATTTGGGCTTTTTGACCACCCGGAAGACGCATATTCGTCAACTACCGGGGCGCCTGGTGGCCAAGACCGTCGATGGCCAGGGCCAAACGGCCTACTGTTTGACCCTCCAGGCCCGAGAGCAACATATCCGCCGGGCCACTGCCACTAGCAATATTTGCACCAATCAGGGGCTTTTGGTTACCGCGGCCTGCATCTATATGGCGGTTCTCGGTGCGAAAGGACTGCGGGAGGCTGCTGCTCGCAGCCACCAACGGGCGGTGGCATTGCGTCACCGCATCCAGGAGCTTCCTGGCGTTCGGGTGCCCTTTGCTGGGGCAATCTTCCAGGAGTTTCGGGTCGAGCTTCCGGTTTCGGCAGTTGCCTTTCGGGATTATGCCCTGGGCCGGGGGATTCTGGCGGGGATTCCAGAGCAAGAACTAGATCCCAATGCCGACCCACGATCCCTGCTGGTGGCTTGTACGGAGCTTCTGGAAGAGACGGATCTTGCGCAATATCTGCAGACACTTCGAGAATTTTTGCAGGAGTCATAGGATTGGAGAGCATTTTTGATTGTCATCACCAGCGCCCCGAAGAGCTGGGAGCTCTAGAGATCCCAGAAAATTTGCTGCGCAGGGAATTACCCCTACCCAACCCCTCGGAACTCGAGGTTCTGCGCCACTATACCCGTTTGAGCCAACGCAATTTTTCCATTGACACCCACTTCTATCCCTTAGGCTCCTGCACCATGAAGTATAACCCGCGCATTGCCCACCAGTTGGCAACCCTGCCGGGTTTTGCCCGCATCCATCCCGCCTGTCCTGCCGCGGCCCAGCAAGGATTGCTGCACATCTTGGCGGAATTGCAGGAGGATCTGGCGGAGCTGACGGGAATGGCGGGAGTGAGTTTGACTCCAGCCGCCGGGGCACAGGGGGAGCTGGCTGGTGTAGCCATGATCCGGGCCTACCATCGCCAGCGCGGAGAAACCCAGCGGCAGCGCATCTTGATTCCCCAAGCCGCCCATGGCACCAATCCTGCCTCGGCGCGGATGGCAGGCTTTGTGGTTACGGAATTGCCCAACGGTCCCGATGGCGATCTGGACCTGGATGCCCTGGATCGCGCCCTGGGAAACGATGTGGCCGGGATCATGCTGACCAATCCCTCGACCTTGGGGGTATTCGAGCGCCAAATACAAGAAATTGCGCGCCGGGTACACGAAAGCGGTGCTTTACTGTACTACGATGGTGCCAATCTCAATGCCATCCTGGGCCGGGTCAAACCTGGGCTCATGGGCTTTGATGTCATGCATCTGAATTTGCACAAGACCCTGGCCACTCCCCATGGTGGTGGCGGCCCAGGGGCTGGAGCCGTGGCCGTCGGCTCATCCTTACTCCCGTTCCTGCCCGTCCCCAGGGTGATCCACGATGGTCACCAATATCGTTGGGAAACCCATCGGGACCGTCCCCACAGCATTGGTTCCCTCTCGGCCTATGGCGGTAACATTGGTGTTCTCTTGCGCGCCCATGTCTACCTTCGCCGCCTGGGTGCCGAGGGACTGCGACGGGTTTCGGCCTATGCTGCTCTCAATGCCAATTACCTCATGGCCGGGCTCCAGGCCCAAGGCTACCGCATTGCCTTTCCCCAACGACGAGCCAGCCATGAATTCATTGTTTCCGTTGCGGATCTGCAGCAAGCCAAGGGGGTACGGGCCTTGGATATTGCCAAACGATTGCTGGATTTTGGCATCCATGCACCGACCATTTACTTTCCCCAACTGATTCCAGAATGTCTCCTGATTGAGCCGACCGAAAGCGAAAGCAAAGCCACTCTGGACCGCTTCCTGACGGTAATGGACCAGATTCGTCGAGAGGCCCTGGAAGATCCAGAAATCCTTCGCTCGGCCCCCCATAACCTGCCCGTTGGGCGCGTGGATGAAACCTTGGCCGCACGCCGCCTTCAGGTTGCCCAATGAAGCATTCCCGTCCCGAGGACCTCATCGGGCAACTTGGGCAGGTGATCCTTGACAAAGAGCATGCCATTCGCCTGCTACTTACAGCCATCCTGGCCGACGGTCATGTGCTCCTGGAGGATCTCCCCGGGGTAGGCAAGACCACCCTGGCCCTGGCCTTGGCCCGCTCTTTGCGTCTGGATTTTGTCCGTATCCAGATGACAGCCGATACCCTGCCTGGTGATATCCTGGGCGGAAGTTTTTATGATCCCGGGGCACGGGCTTTTGTGTTCCGGGCAGGACCCATTTTTCATTCCTTGCTCCTGGTGGATGAGATCAATCGTGCCCCGCCCAGGACCCAGTCTGCCCTTATGGAAGCCTTGGCCGAGGGTCAGGTTTCGGTGGATGGGGTAACCAGGACCTTGCCGCGTCCCTTTTTGGTCATTGCAACCCAAAATCCCTTGGAATTCGATGGCGTTTTCCCTTTACCGGAAAACCAGTTGGATCGCTTTCTGCTGTCTCTTTCCCTGGGATATCCCAGCCGCCAAGCCGAAGAACGTATTTTGAACCAGGATGCCCTGGCACCTCCCGCCTTGGAGGCCCTGGCCGATGGCCCAATCCTGCAAGATTGGCAGGCCCAGGCAAAAAAGATTTTCCTGAGTGACGAGATTCGTACCCTGCTACTGGATATCGCCGCCCGAAGTCGTCGGGATCCGGCGCTACGCCTGGGGATCTCTCCACGCGGTCTGCTGGCTCTCAAGGGGGCTGCCCAGGCCTGGGCCATGCTTTCGGGGCGAGATCATGTGCTGCCCTCGGATTTGGCGGCAGTAACCGCTCCGGTCCTTGGTCATCGCCTGCAGTGGCGGGAATCTGGCAAAGGGATCGAACATTTGGCCCATTGGGTACGGGAATGCTGGGGTTTCGAAATCGACAGCGGCGGCCGGTAAAACTCTCTGGCGCCGGGAAGCTCTTTGTGGTCCTGACCCTGGCGGTTGGCTTTGCGGCAGTGAATACCGGCAACAATATGCTGTTCTTGTTGGTATCCATGATGCTCTCCCTGATGATCCTTTCGGGCCTGGCAGCCTTGCTGAATCTGCTGTTTTTGCAGGTAGAATTTCCGGCGGGACAACTGCTATCCCGCGGTCCCGACGACTGCATCCAGGTACGGGTACGGAATCCGCGCAGGTGGTCGGCCTGGCTTGTAGAAGTGCGGGTCGACAAGCAATTTTCCCGATCTTCCCGGATCCCGGCCCAGGATTCTGGTATCCTCCGGATCCCCTGGCAGGCCCAGGCCCGTGGTCCCGTTACCCTGCCATCCGTACTGCTGGGATCGGCTTTTCCCTTTGCCTTTGTCTGGCGAGCCAAGGAGATTTCCCCGCCCAATGCCCCGGATCTTTGGGCGGCACCCCTCGCCTCAGAAATGGGTGCGGAGATGTCCATACAGGGTCAAGAGCAGGAAAAGGGGAGTGGCCATGGTACGGGTGATCCGCTGGGGCTGCGCCCACACTTGCCCAATGAGGAGTTGCATCGCATCCATTGGCGGCGTAGTGATTGGCGGGCGGGATTGGATCTTCCACCGCGCTTGACGGTTTTGGAACGGGAGCGCGAGCAGGAACCTTGCATCCTGCTGGATTATGACGCTTGGAGCCGACTTTCCCATGAAGAACGTCTACAACGACTGCGCGCTGGGCTGGAGTCGGTGCAGCGGGCGGGGCAACGCTGGCAACTGCGCTTGCCTGCAGGAATTTGGCAGGGCAAGGGTCGGCGTGGTTACCAGCTAGCGCTATTGGCCCTGAGCCAGCAAGGGCCTTTTCTGGAGTTGACTGCTGGGGTGGGAAAAAATTGAAATCAGCCATCATCCCCGGTCTCCTGTTGCTGCTGGGGGTCGTTCTTTTCCTTGCGCTGGGGTCGCTGGCCTGGCAATGGCCGGTTCTGCTCTGGCTCCTGTCCAATTTGCTGATTTTCTCAAGCCGATGGCAGCAAGCCTGGCTCCACCGCGGGGGATTCTTTCGCTTTTTTTTACTCCTGGCGGTCCTGGTGGCAGTGTTCCTCAGCAGTCCTTGGGGGAATTGGCTGGCCCTGGGTACTGCCGTTCTCTGGACGGTCTTGGCATTCAAGGTCCTGGAGCTGCGCGGGATGCGGGACCTGATGCAGATCGCTGCCCTTGTGCTGCTCGGCATGGGGCTCGCCGCCTGGATTCGGGTAGATTTGGCCCTTGGCCTTTATTTCTTGGCAGAATTATTTCTGCTGCTGCTTGCGTTGCTTTGGCAGACTTATATCGAGCAACGACAACAGGAGGGGCGGCTCATTCTGGGATCCGATCTACTTCGGCTCGCCTTTTTCGATCTGTTTTTTTTGCTGTTTTTGCTGCCCATGATGGCATTGCTCTTTGTGCTGCTGCCCCGCACACCCACCCCCCTCTGGCATTGGGGGGTAGGAACTGCCAACGCCCAAAGCGGCTTTGCACCGGAACTGGATCCACAACACATCGAACAGCTGCAATTGGACCCAGCGGTAGCTTTTCGCGCCCAGATTTCCGGGCCTGCTCTGGCACCGGCGGATTTGTACTGGGTGGGTGCTGTGCTCTGGCAAGACGATGGCGGTCTGCACTGGCTGCCAGGGCCAACGCCGCCGGAATGTGGGCGCAGCGGTGCACGTATTTGGCAACAACAGATTATTGTAAGCCCTGGACGGCACCGCTATCTCTTTGCATTGGAAACTCCCCTGGACGTGGACAGCCCCATGCCCCTTGCCAGTGGCTCGACTTCCTTGACCTTGGCCCATGCGGTGGATGGTCCTGTACGCTATGGGGCCTGGTCAGGAAGGGCCGCTAGCTGTCTGACGGCTGGAGAAAAAACCGCCGCCCTGCAAGTACCAGCATCCCTGAGTCCGGAAATCCGGGTGTTGGCCCAGCAGCTCCGGGGACAAAACTCGCAGGAAACGGTGCAACGAATGGTGCGTTGGTTTCGGGGGCCGAGTTTTCGCTACAGTCTCCATAGTCCCCCAGGGTATCCCCGCGGGCAAACCCTGGCAGATTTTCTGTTACGCACCCATACGGGTTTTTGCGAGTATTATGCCGCCGGCCTTGCTACCCTGTTGCGTCTTGATGGCGTTCCAGCGCGGGTCGTGGTGGGGTATCGTGGGGGCGAATACGACTCCCTGGGAGGATTCTGGCAGGTGCGCCAGAGCATGGCCCATGCATGGGTGCAGGCCTGGTTTGGTGGTCGCTGGCATCGCCTGGATGTGACGCCTGCGGCCACGCCAAGCAATGCATCCGTAAGTGGTGGATCCGCACTGGCAGCACAACTGCCCTGGGGCAGCCGTCTGTGGGGGTGGCTACAGTGGCATTGGCTCAACTGGGTCATTGACTTCAGTCCGAAAAAGCAAAGAACCCTGTGGCTCACGGCCGGGGAGGATTTGCAGAGCGCCTCGCACCATAGCCCAATCCAACATAACTTCCAGTGGCCGAACAAACTGCCCCAGTTGCCAAAAATATGGTTGCTGATCCTGGTGCTTGGGGGACTCGCTCTGGGGCTTGGATGGTGGTTTCGTGACCGCCACCAAGATCGCCGTCAGCGCTATCGAGAACGGGCCATTGCCTTGCTTCGAAAAAAAGGCTTGGCAGATAGTCGTCCTGGAATGGAATTTTTTTGGTTGGAGGCGCTGCCTCTGGACCCTGCTTTGCGTTGCCGACTGGGGGAAGCCATCGCCAGACAACGCTATGGACCAAGCCCCGATGCTGCCGGAGAGCGGGCTCTTAAGGAATTGCTTGGGGCTCTAGCAAAAGCTCCTGCTGGCGACCATGGGCCAAATAAATACGTTGATCGGCCAGCCGCAGGCTGGCAGGACGATGGGCAGCGATGATAATGGTTTTCTGGCCACGCAGACTGGCGAGTGTTTCCAGGATGGCAGTTTCGCTGGCGCTGTCCAAGGCACTGGTGGCCTCATCGAGAACGAGCAAGGGCCGATCCAGGTAGAGCGCCCGGGCAATGGCCAATCGTTGCCTTTGGCCGCCGGAAAGATTGCTTCCCTGACTTTGCAAGAGGGCGTCCAGGCCGCCGCTATCCTGCAAAAATTCCCAGCAATGAGCTGCCCTCGCGGCAGCTTCGGCCCGGGCCCGATCGGGATGGGAATCGGCATAGGCAATGTTTGCCAATGCCGTTCCCGAAAAGAGTAGGGGCTCTTGGGCCACATAGGCAAAGTGCGCCCGATAATCGGAAAGTGCCATTTCGTCCTGGGGGAGATCATTGATCCAGATTTTGCCAGTACTGGGGGGGACGAGGCCCAAAATCACCCGCAACAGGCTGGTTTTGCCGCTCCCACTACTGCCTAGCAGGACGGTAATGCTGCCCGCTGGTAAGGAGATGTGGATATCCTCCAAAATCTGCTCTTCTTGAATACGCAGCCCCAAGGCTTCGCACCGCCAATTCTTTCCTAGTCTCTGCTGGGGAAGCGGGGCAGGGAGTTGCTCCGGTTCTTGGGCAAGCCAGGCAAAAAGCCGATCGGCCGCCGAGAGCCCTTGTTGCAATTGATTATTGGCCGAGGAGAGTTGGCGCAGGGGCTCATAGACCATGCCCAGGGCTGCCAGAAAACTAAAAAAGGCTCCTGTCGTCATGACTCCACTCACCACCCAACGACCGCCCAAGTAGATGGTGACCGCAATCCCCAGGGCCGCAATGAGTTCCATGACCGGGGTGCTGGCTTTCTGAATGCGGACAATCCGCATCATGAGCTGAAAATACTGTTGTGCCAGACCTGCAAAACGCTGGGCTTCGAAACTTTCCGCCCCCTGACTTTTGATCACCTCCACACCGCGGAGACTCTCGGCAAACTGACCCAATATGTCGCCCATTTGCTCCTGCTGCTCATGCCCACGGTTACGGAGATTTTGACCAAAGCGGATGAGAGGATAAAAGGCCAGGGGGAGGGTGCCCAAACAGATCAAAGCCAGCTGCCAGCTCATGTAAAAGGCAACCCCAATGAGGACGAAAATCTGAAAACCCGAGAGGAAAAAGCGCGCAAGTACCGAAAGGCTTTGCTGGAGCAAGGTCAGATCCAGACTCATCCGTGACAGGGTATTGCCCTGCCGTTCACCCAGTAGACGCAGCAAAGGTAAGCGCAGGGTCTGGGCGTAGAGTTGCTCGCGCAAATGCTGCAAGATGCTTTCTTCGATCTGCGCCAAAATGACACCTGCCAGATATTCGGCGGCACCCTTGACCGCATAAATGAGGATCACCCCCAGCGGCAACCACAGCAACATGCCAGCCTCGTGCTCGATGAAGATACGGTCGAGAACGGGCTTGACCATATAGGCCAGGGCACCGCTGGCAAGGCCAGTGAGCAGCATAAAGAAAAGGGCGGCGCCAATGGCCGCCCGGTGGGGACGCAATAATTGCAATAGTCGTTGCAAGCTGGCGGAAGGACGCCAGCGAGAAATGTTGCTCACTCTTCTAGTAACGCCCGTTTGTCCTGGACTTTCGCCCATTCATCGGCATCCGCAGGGGCCTCTTTCTTCTGGATAATGGGTTTCCAGATTTTGGCCAGGCGGGCATTGATGGCAGTGAATTCTTCTTGGCCTTCGGGTAAATCGTCATCCCGAAAGATGGCGCCGGCCGGACACTCCGGCTCGCAAAGGGTACAGTCGATGCACTCATCGGGGTCGATCACCAAAAAATTTGGACCTTCCCGGAAACAGTCCACCGGGCAGACGTCCACACAATCCGTGTATTTGCATTTAATGCACGACTCAGTGACCACATACGTCATGGGCAAGGGCTCCTAGTCTCAATGCTGCTAGTCGATAAATAAGTAGCAGGTCATTCTATCCCAGAGCCCTGCCTTTTCCTACCAATCAGTAGTAGACCGGAACTACCCCCGATGCCAGGGTCTTGATGGCCTCGGCGGCACTGACCATTTGTGCTTCGCTGATGAAATGGGATTTTTCCAGCCCCCGCTTGGCAAAACAACCGGCACAGATCCAGATTTTCGCTCCGTGCTGGACCAAGAAATCCCGCAGTTCCTGCACCGCGGGAAAAGTGGGTTCCTGCAAGCCGTGGACATATGCATCACTGCGCGCCAGATGGACACCATCCAAAGACAGAAAGACCGTAACCTCATGCCCCTCCACCAGGGCGTTTTTGGCCAGGACCAAACCGACCGTGGCGCGATCCAGGTCATTGGCAGCGTGGGTGATGTTGACAAAGAAATGGGCCATGAATACTCCTTCGCTGGACAGGGTTGTAAGGTCATTTTAGTACAAAGTCAGATGCTGATGAACTAGAGACATAGACCATTTCTTGGTTTACTATGGTTTTACTTTGTCATTCACTGGATAGTAGGAGGATTTCCATGGCCGTGCTCGTTGCAAAAAAAGCCCCTGATTTTGTTGCCCCTGCGGTGATGCCCGACAACAGCATCAACGAGAAATTCCATTTTTCCCAGCACATTCATGGCAAGTATGCGGTCCTCTTCTTCTATCCCCTGGATTTCACTTTTGTCTGTCCATCGGAAATCATTGCCTTCAATCATCGCCTTTCGGAATTCCATAGTCGCAAGACCGAGGTCATTGCCTGTAGCATCGATTCGCAGTTTACCCATCTGGCCTGGAAGAACACCCCGGAAAACAAAGGCGGCATCGGCAATATCCAGCTACCCATGGTAGCCGATCTCACCAAGCAGATTGCCCGGGATTATGACGTACTCTTTGATGAGTCAGTGGCCCTCCGTGGGTCCTTCCTTATTGATCGGGAAGGCGTGGTTCGTCATCAGGTGATCAATGATCTCCCGCTGGGACGGAATATCGACGAAATGATCCGCATGGTCGATGCCCTGCAATTCTTCGAAGAACATGGTGAAGTCTGCCCTGCGCAATGGGAAAAGGGTAAGGCGGGCATGAAGGCGGACAGTGCCGGTGTTGCCGCCTATTTGGCCGAACACGCCAAGGAACTCTGAGCACTCGATTTCGAGTTACGGATCCTGATGATCAAAACAAAGGGCGGCCTCGGCCGCCTTTTTTGGTGCCGTTGAAAGCCATCAGCAGTAACTAGGGAGGGCAGCAAACACCCATGCTGCTTCGTAAAAAACTGCCGCCGATTCGTGAGCCCAGGCTTTATCTCAGCATGGAGCGCAGTTATCTCTCGCTGATCAAGTTTGTCATTGTTGCCTTTGGCGCTGGCATCCTGGCGCGCAAGTTTGCCATTGCGCTTCCTTTTTTTCATATGGAACGCCTTTTGCCTTTTTTTCTGGCGCTCTACCGGATTTTGACCATTCCGGCGGTGCTGGTACTCATTGCCATCATTCCCCTATTTTGGTGGGATTTGCGCTATGTAGCCCAGGGGCCCTCGGTTTCCGCCCAGGAAATGCGCGATCCTCGGGTCTATTTTTCTGCGGAGAGGACCTTTCTGGCCTGGATCAGAACGGCTTTGAGTAGCATTGCCTTTGCCTTTGTCCTGGCCAAATTTGATTTTATTTTACGGAAATTTTCCATTGTATTTCATGTTCATATCCCCTTGCTGCAGCGCCTGGCGGGCAGCAATGGTCTGTTTCTTGCCTTTGGCTTGGCGCTGATGATCCTGGGCTTTTGGGGTCTCTTTGGCACCCATGCCAGTATCCGCCAAGGCGTCTGTCTCTTGCCCTATGGACGCTATGGTAGCGCCGCCTTGGTGCTCTTGTTGCTGAGTTTGGGAATGATACGACTGTTATGGGTCATAGGCTGGAACTAAGAGAAAGATGCCAGGATGTGTCGAAGCTTGGCTAGACTGACCAGTTATGTACCGTTTCCACCAGCAGTTCCACAGCTTCAATGGGGGTTTGCGGGGTAATGCCGTGGCCGAGATTGAAAATATGCCCCGGACGACCCCCATTGGCCGCCAGAATCCGCTGGATTTCGGCCTGCAAGAGGGGAGGGCTACCATAGAGGGCCATGGGATCCAGATTTCCCTGGATGGCCACCGTGTCACCCAACAGGTCGCGGGCTCGATCCAGTTCCACCGTCCAGTCCAGTCCCAGGACATTGGCTCCCGTGGCGGCCATCTCCCGTAACCACAACGCGCCTCCCTTGCTGAAAAGAATGATGGGCAATTCTTGGCACTCCGGACTTGCCCGAAGGCCAGCAATGACCTGTGCCATGGGCCCCAAGGAATACTGTCCATAAGCGGGAGTCGTCAGGGTGCCGCCCCAGGTATCAAAAAGCATCAGGGCCTGCACCCCTGCCTTGGCCTGGCCCCGCAGGTAGAGAATCAAGGATTGCACCAGGCGGTCGAGGAGGGTGGTGAGCGTTCCTGGATCGGAATATAGCCAGCTTTTGGCATGCTGAAAGTCTCGGCTCCCTCGGCCCTCTATCATGTAACAAGCCAGGGTCCAGGGACTCCCGGCAAAGCCAATCAAAGGGATGCTGGGCGCAAGTTCCCGGCGGATCAGGCGGACCGCATCCAGCACATAGCGGAGTTCCTGTTCGGGATCGGGTTCCCGCAGGCTCCGGAGATCCCGCCCATGGCGCAGGGGCTTTGCAAAGACCGGTCCCTCCCCATCGCGGAAATCCAGCTCCATGCCCATGGCATGGGGCACGGTAAGAATATCGGAAAACAGAATGGCCGCATCTAGGGGAAAGCGGCGCAAGGGCTGCAGAGTCACCTCACAGGCGAGCTCCGGAGTTTGGCAGAGTTCGAGAAAACCCGACACCTGTGCCCGAGTCGCCCGATATTCTGGCAAATAACGACCAGCCTGGCGCATGAGCCAGATGGGCGTATGCTCCACCGGCTCGCGGCGGCAGGCTCGTAAAAACGGCGACTGGCTCCAGGAGTCGGTCATGAGCAGAGAAAATCCAGGATCCCTTCGGCAGCCCTTCGCCCCTCATCTACGGCGGTGACCACCAGGTCCGAACCCCGATGCATGTCCCCTCCCGCAAAGACCTTGGGATTGGTGGTCTGGAACTGGGCATTGGCCTGGACCCGGCCTAGGGTATCGGTGGCGATGCCATGCTCGGCAAACCAGGGCGAAGGCGAAGGATCAAAGCCAAAGGCCATGATCACCGCATCGGCGGGAAGGAGCTCTTCGGAGCCAGGCACCACTTCCGGATGGCGGCGCCCACGTGCATCGGCTTCGCCCAGGCGGGTCTGCAGGACCCGCACCCCGGTCGGCCCCATGGGACCACCCTGGATTTCCACGGGCTGACGGTTGAACAAAAAGGTGACCCCTTCCTCCCGAGCATTGCGCACCTCGCGGCGGGAGCCAGGCATGTTCTCTTCATCCCGGCGATAGACACAGGTCACGCGGCTGGCCCCCTGGCGAATGGCCGTCCGCACGCAATCCATGGCCGTATCACCGCCGCCCAGGACCACCACCTGCTTGCCTTGCAAATCGATGTAGGGGTGCAAGGGATCTGGCAGGGCCATCAGTTTGGAGATATTGCCATTGAGATAGTCCAATGCCTTATGGACTCCCGGTAACTCTTCGCCAGGGAAATGGCCGACCTTGGCGGCATAGGTGCCCATGCCCAGAAATACTGCATCAAAATCCTTGAGAAGCTCGGCAAAGGGCAGATCCCGTCCAATCTCCACCCCCAAACGAAAATCTATGCCCTGTTCTTGCATCAATGCAGCCCGGCGGGCTACCACCGATTTTTCGAGCTTGAAAGGGGGAATCCCAAAGGTCAGTAGCCCCCCGACAGCGGGATAGCGATCAAAAACCACCACCTCAGCACCGTTGCGATTCAGGACGTCGGCACAACCCAATCCAGCGGGACCCGCACCCACCACCGCCACCCGCTTGCCCAAGCGCTGTACCGCCGGGGCAGCGGGTTTCCACCCCCGGGCCAAGGCCTCTTCGGTAATGAATTTTTCCAGGCTGCCAATGGTGACTGCGCCATAGTCCTCGTTTAAGGTACAGGCACCTTCGCAAAGACGATCCTGGGGACAAATGCGCCCACAAATCTCCGGCAAGGTATTGGTGCTATGGGAAAGGTTGGCCGCTTCTTCGATGCGATCTTCCACAATCAATTGCAGCCAGTTGGGAATATAGTTGTGGACGGGACACTTCCACTCGCAGTAGGGGTTGCCACAATGGAGGCAGCGATCGGCCTGCAGGCGAGCACTCTCCAGATCAAAGCTCTGATAGATCTCGCGAAACTCTACCCGACGTTCCTCTACCGGAAGTTTCTGGGGATCCTGGCGACTGTCTTCCAAAAAGGCAAAATTATTCATGGCATCCTCCAGAAATCAGCTGGCTTCTTCCAACAAAACGTCGAGCTTGGCAGCTTTGGGTACCACCAACCAGACCTGCTGGACAAAGCGCGACCAATGGTTCAGTAGCTCCTGGGCCAGTTGGCTGCCCGTCCAGTCCAGATGTCGCTGGACATGGCGACGCAATAGACTTTCATAACCGCGCATGGATTCCGTATCGATGCGATGGGCATTGACCAGTTCACCATTGATGCGACTCATGAACTGGCCATCCACATCCCTAATGAAGGCCAGTCCACCGGTCATCCCGGCACCAAAATTGACGCCTGCTCGACCCAGGATGATCACTTGCCCCCCGGTCATGTACTCGCAGGCATGGTCCCCGGCCCCTTCGATTACCGCAGTGGCCCCAGAATTACGCACCGCAAAGCGTTCTCCGGCGCGGCCGGCGGCATGGAGGTACCCCCCCGTGGCCCCATAGAGACAGGTATTACCAATAATGGCCGAGTCGGCGGCCACATAGGGAGCATCCGGGGGCGGGGCAATGATGATACGCCCGCCATTCATGGCCTTGCCCACATAGTCATTGGCATCTCCCTGAAGATGCAGGGTCATGCCCTGCACCGAGAAGGCACCAAAGGACTGGCCTGCCGTACCTTGGAACTCAATGCGGACACAGTCATCGGGCAGGCCAGCATTGCCATAGCGCTTGGCGATTTCACCGCCCAAACGGGCAGCAATGGAGCGCTGGGTATTCTGGATGAGATAATGGAGCCGGGTCGGAATCTTCTGCTCCAAGGCGGGCAGAGCATCCCGTACAATTTGCTCGGCCAGCAGACCCGGATCAAAGGGCGGATTCCGGTCCTGGGTATGGATGTTGCTGTCCGCGTCCTGCAGTTGGGCATTGGCCAGGAGTGGACGCAGATCCAAGGCAGCTTGTTTGTCCGTCAGACCCGGACCGATTTCCAGCAGGTCGCTCCTGCCCACCAATTCATCGAAACGCCGGACCCCGAGGCTGGCCATGATCTCCCGCACCTCTTCGGCAACGAAGCGGAAGTAGTTGATGACCAGCTCGGGCAAGCCCTTGAAATGCTTACGAAGGGTTTCGTCCTGGGTGGCGACGCCGGTGGCACAGTTGTTGAGATGGCAGATGCGCAGATACTTGCAGCCCAAGACAATCATGGGCGCGGTCCCAAAACCAAAGCTCTCGGCACCGAGCAAGGCTCCCTTGACCACATCGAGGCCAGTCTTGAAACCACCATCGGCCTGCAAACGGACCCGATGACGGAGGAAATTCCTGCGCAGGGTCACCTGGGTTTCGGCCAGGCCCAATTCCCAGGGGGAGCCCGCATACTTGACCGAAGTCAGTGGGCTCGCGCCGGTGCCGCCGTCGTACCCGGCAATGGTGATGCGGTCGGCGTAGGCCTTGGCAACCCCCGCCGCCACCGTACCGACTCCGGCCTCGGACACCAGTTTGACCGACACATAGGCCGCTGGATTGACCTGTTTCAGATCAAAAATGAGCTGGGCCAGGTCCTCGATGGAGTAGATATCGTGGTGGGGAGGGGGGCTGATAAGGGCAACTCCCTCCTTGGCATAGCGCAACTTGGCAATGATCCCGCTGACCTTGTGGCCCGGTAACTGGCCGCCTTCGCCGGGTTTGGCGCCCTGGGCGATCTTGATCTGCAGTTCCTCGGCATGGACGGCATATTCTGGGGTCACGCCAAAGCGTCCTGAGGCAATCTGCTTGATCTTGCTGACCTTGTTGTTGTGATAGCGGGCCGGATCTTCGCCGCCTTCCCCGGAGTTGGAGCGCCCGCCCAAGGTATTCATGGCAATGGCCAAGGCCTCGTGGGCCTCGGGCGAAAGGGCACCCAAGGACATGGCGGCGGTATCGAAGCGCGGGGTGATGGCCTCGACGGGTTCGACTGCAGACAGGGGAATGGCCTGCCCTTTGCGAACCTGCAAGAGATCCCGCAGATTGGCCACCCCCCGGCCATTGACCAGCTCGGCAAAGGCCCGATAGTCGTCCATCTCACCGGAACGGGTAGCCGTTTGCAAGGTGGTGACGACGTCGGGATTGTAGGCATGGTACTCACCGTTATGAATGTACTTCAGCTGACCGCCAGCACTAGGCTTGCGATGGGGTCGCCAGGCATCGGCTACCAGGCGGCGGATATCGGCCTCCAGATGGGGAAAGTCAGCCCCCTGGATACGGCTGACCGTACCCGGGAAGCACCGCTCCACCACCCGCTCATGGAGACCCAAGGCCTCGAAGAGCTGACTGCTGCGGTAGGAGGCCAGGGTGGAAATACCCATTTTGGACAGGATCTTGTACAGCCCCTTGTCGATACCCTTGCGATAATTGGCCAGGGCCTTGCTGACGGTTACGGGCTGGCTAAAGGCGTGGCGCTCGGCCAGACTGCGGACAATGGCATAGGCCAGATAGGGATAGACTGCCGTCGCCCCATACCCAATGAGGGTGGCAAAATGGTGAGGGTCGCGGGCATGGGCAGTGGCCACCAACAGATTGCAGCGGGGCCGCAGGCCAGCATCAATGAGGGCATGGTGCACGGCCCCCACGGCCATGAGGGCGGGGATATAGAGTGTACCGGGAGCGAGGGCGCTATCATCCAGCACCAGGATCACCGCACCATCGCGTACGCCCTGGAGAACCTGTTCGCAGAGGGCCGCCACGGCGCTTTCGAGGGTGGTATCGCTGGCATAACAAAGGTCGAAGCGCTGGGAACGAAACTCCGGCTCGGTCCGCGCACAAAGGGCGGCAAAGGCGGCATCGGAGAGCACCGGAGAATGGACCTCAATGCGTCGGGCATATTCAGGGCGTTCGGCAAAGAGATTGCTTTCGGTGCCCAACACCGTATTCAGGGACATGACCAGGGATTCCCGCAAAGGATCGATGGGCGGATTGGTCACCTGCGCAAACTGCTGGCGGAAATAATCGGCCAGGTGACGCGGAAACTTGGAGAGGACGGCAATGGGGGTATCGTCGCCCATGGACCCCACCGCCTCCTGACCCGCCTCGGCCAGCACCCGGATGATCTGGTCCTCTTCCTCCAGGGTCACCCCAAAGGCCTTCTCAAAGGCCAACAGATCAGTCACCGGCAGGGCAATTTCCGGGCTGTCGTCGTCCACCTCCAGGTGCTCGGCATATTGCTCCAGCCACTGGGTGTAGGGCAGGCTACCCTGGATCTGCGCATCGATCTGCGCGTTTTCCAACAACTGGCCCTGCTCCAGATCCACGGCCAGGATCTGCCCGGGCCCAACCCGGCCTTGGGCAATGATATCCCGATGCTGGTAATCGAACACCCCCACTTCCGAGGCAATGTTGATGATCCGATCCTTGGTGATGACATATCGGGCCGGCCGCAGACCATTGCGATCCAGGGCACAGACGGCAAGCTTGCCGGTATTGAGGACCAAGCCCGCCGGACCATCCCATGCCTCCATGCGCATGGAGTGATATTCATAAAAGGCCCGCAACTCCGGCGCCATATTGGGGACATTGTGCCAGGCCGGGGGAATCAGCAGGCGCAGGGCCTTGAAAAAATCCATACCCCCCTGCACCAGCAGTTCCAGCATGTTGTCCAGACTAAAGGAATCGCTGCCACCCCCCACTGCCGGCAGGACTTCTTCCATGGGCAAGAGCTCCGACTGGAGGAGGGCCGCCCGGGCCTTGGCCCAGTTGCGGTTGCCCTGGATGGTATTGAGTTCGCCATTGTGGGCCAGGATCCGGAAAGGCTGACAGAGTCGCCACTCGGGCCAGGTATTGGTAGAAAAACGCTGATGGTAGGTGACCAGGGCCGAGCGAAAACGATCATCCCGTAGATCGGAATAAAAATCGGGCAAATGTTCGGGCATGACCAGGCCCTTGTAGCCCACCACCCGACTAGAGCAGGTTACGGCAAAAAAATCGCGGTCGGCGGCCGAGCGTTTTTCTACTTGTCGCCGCAGCCGGTACAAGAGGCGTTCATAGGCATCGGCATCCAGACCCTCCACCTCGCCCAAAAAGACCTGTTCGACCGCAGGCAGGGTCTTGAGGGCCTCGGCACCGAGGACCTGGGCCTCGGTAGGCACTACCCGCCAGCCGAGGACCGGAAGCCCAAGGTCCTTGGCAACCAGGGCCAGGGTATGGCGGATGGCCTCGGCACGGTGTCGATCCCGGGGTAGGAAGAACTGGCCCACGGCAAAGCGCTCCGGCAGGTGCAGGCCCTGTTCCGCTGCCACTGCCCGGAAGAATTCCTGGGGCATTTGAACCAGGAGTCCGCAGCCATCCCCGCTTTTACCATCGGCCGCCACTGCGCCCCGGTGGGTCAAGCGGGCCAAAGAGCCTATGGCGGTGGCCACGATGGCATGACTGGCCTTGCCATCCATCTGGGCAATCAGCCCAAAACCACAGGAATCGCGCTCAAAATCTGGGGAATAAAGACTCTTGGACATGCTCTCACCTTGGCAACAGGAACCCTCCCGCCCCATGGCGAAAGGGTTCTTATTCTAACGCCGCAAGCCAGCAAATACCAAGCACTGCGCCCGGCCAGGATGGGCTGAAAGCGACCCCGCTGCAGAGTGGACCAAACACCATGGAAAAATTGCTGAATTGATCTATCTACCTATTCTGGAAACTATCAGGGATCAATCCACATGCACAGTTGCCAGCCGAGCCGTAATCCCCAGACCGGCATTACCCTCCTTGCCAGGGAGCCCGCCGTCTTTCACTGCAACCATTACAACCGCTTTTTGCAGTTGGTGGTGGAGGACTGCCATTACATTGCCCAGGGCCCCATCCTCCAAAACTCCGCCAGCGAAGTGGCCTATCGCCAGCTGCGGGGGATTATTTGCACCGGTAGCGGCTACCAGCCCATTTCCCTCCAGGGCGAGCAGACCATTTTTCAGATTGCTCCCAGGGCAACGGGAGAGTCCTTTCCCCTGGCAACCCCCGCCATTGGCGAGCCGAGTCTACCCCAAGGGGCAGAGTCAATCCCGCCCCGGACCCAGAGCCTGCAAGTGGACGAAGACGCCATCATTGCCGCCGTCGGCTCTTTGCCCCTCTATGGCGATGCCCATGGACTGATTCCCGCCTTTGGGGTCAGCCTCACCCGACACTATGCCGATTATTACAACCTGGTTTCCTTCCGTTTCGAAGAGGCCCTGGCCCAGGCCCTTGCCACCCACAAATATCTGGGAGAGATGCTCTGGTTCGAGTACCCCAGCCTCTTTTTCTACAAAGAAAAATTTGGTCATCTGCAGGGCGCGGCCCTGGCCCAGACCCTCTTGATCGAGGCGGGGCACATCTGTGGCTTTCACACCATGGGCGGCATCATGCGTTCCGATCCCTGGTATCAGCTCATCGTGCCCCAACTCCACTGCAAGGAAGACTGGCTGGCCGGCATTGTGGCCTGTATTAACGCCTTGGGCTGGGGAATCTGGCGCATTGCCGAAGTCATCCCCAACGAACGTCTGGTCCTGCGCGCCTGGTACCCCTACGAATCCTTGGGGTACCTGCGGATCTATGGCAAACAGGCCGACCATCCCATCGATTACCTCATGACCGGGATTGGTGCCTCCCTCATGAATCTCCTCTATACCGCCGACATCACCACCAAACCCGATCTCACCCTGGAGTTCTACTATCAGGTCAATCGCAGCAAAGGCGGCTTCTGGGGCCGGCAAACCCGCTGTGTGGCCCAGGGTGACCCTTACTCGGAAGTGGTGGTGGAACGGATAGAGCCGCAAAACACCGTCTGATACAGCAGGCTTACAAGCGGCCCGGTGGGCATCGAGAAACACGAGTTCTTATCTTCTGTACGGCTTTTCTCCATACCATCGATCCATCGGTATCAGCTGCCGTTCGGTTACCCAGGGAACGAGATTCTCTGCTGGCATCGGCTTAGCCATGAAATATCCCTGGTAGTACGTACAGCCGAGTAGTTGCAGTGCATCGGCACAGTCAGGAGTTTCAATCCCCTCGGCAATCACTTCGATTCCTAACTCGTTTGCTCCGGTAAGAATCGACTGGATGATTACCCGAGCCTTTTCATTGCCCATCATGGCCATTACAAAGCTCTGATCAATTTTGATGGTGTCTACGGGTAAGGCTTGGATATAGGTGAGGGACGCGTGTCCCGTACCAAAGTCATCCAGAGATACCCGTATCCCTTGCTCTTTGCAGGATTCCAGCGCCTTGGCCGCTTGGTCCAGATTGCGCAAGGGTGCGCTTTCGGTCACTTCGATCTCGAGAAAACCGGTAGGAAAACCGGGGTGTTTTCCGAGAATATTTCCAAGATCGGTCAGGAATCGAGGATCCAGAAGATATCTTGCGCTGATATTCACACAGATACGAATGGCTAATCCTTCTTGTTTCCAGCGTTCCCACTGGAGAATCGCTGACTCCAGGGCGAAAATTCCAAACTCTCTGGCATATTTCGGGTGATCCAGTTTGTCGAAAAACGCCGCTGGGCTCAGCAGTGCTTGTCCATCGCCTGGATCGAGTCGCAGCAGAGCTTCGACGCCGAGGATTCCGTGCACCGATCCCTCTGCATAGGTAACGATCGGTTGATAATGCAGGAGATACCGGTTTTCTGCTAAGGCTTTGGTGACGCGATCCAGGAGCAAGGCTTTGTCGTCAAGTTGCTCGCTTTCTGCTCGCGAGTACAGACGCATTTGATCTTTTCCGGTGACTTTGGCCCGGTATAGGGCCTTGTCTGCATGGCGGATCAGGGTATCCGGCTCCTCTTCATCGAGTGGATACAGGGTAAAACCGATGCTGACGGAGAGGTTAAGGGTAATTTCCTCCATCTGGTAGGACTGCCGAAGAGCCGACAGGATTCGATCCGTAATGATCTCCAGGTCCTCTACTTTCTGGAGATCGGATAGAACGATTCCGAATTCATCCCCACCCAGACGGGCTAGGATATCCACCTCTCGAAGAATCCCTTGGATTCTCGAGGCAACCTCCCGCAATACTTCGTCCCCAGTAGCATGGCCCCAGAGATCATTGATAGATTTGAAGTTATCCAGATCCAGAATACCAATGCCTACCAGTCGTTTTCGCCGATGGCCCTGCTGTAGCGTGAGACGTAAGATCCGTTCCCAGCCCCGCCGATTGTATACCTGAGTAAGTTCATCGACTTCAATTTGCTCTTCGAGGCGACTGACCATCTGACATTGCCGAAGGGTCGATTCGACCACACCAACCATCGCCTGAATGGGTCCTAACTCTACCTGAGAGAAGTACGCCCGATCATCCACATAGATTGCGAGAATACCTGTCTGCCCTGGGATAGAGGGAGAAAAACGAAGTACGACAGCCTGCTGAAAGTTCCAGCGGCTTGCTGCGGTTCTCCAGGGTTTATAGGGGGACCAGGGAGAGATATTCATCATCTCCTGTGCAGAACCCGATAGTACCTGGAAGACCGGCCCCATCTTGGTAAGCCAGTTCCGGCGGATCCGCAAGGATTGCGCATATTCCGTAGCGGGGCCTGCATAGACCATGGGGATCACTTCGCGAGCGGCTGGACTTCCTATCCAGACCCAGGCCAGGCGGATGTGCGTGGTGGCCTTGGTCAGCGTCTCACAGAATTTCTGTAACACCTCCTGATAATCCGAGCGATCGATGAGATCGGTAGCGGAAGCCAGCAACGCCGCCGTCAGTCGATATCGCTCATCGCTATCCAGAGAATCTATCATCCGCTTTTTTATTCCAAATCGAAAACTCTGTAGTTAGCCTGCCATGGGTTCTTGTCAAGCAATCAGGGGGACCGTTTCTCAGAAGTCATGCGGAATGGCTTGGATCGGAGGAAGGAGTACTTCCGTTGTTTTGGTCGGATCTTTCCTGCACCTGCTCCCGTAAGAGAGTGCCGGGCTTGAAGTGGACGTGGTACTGGTCGGGAACTGCGACGGCAGCCCCATTGCGGGGGTTGCGAGCTTTACGCGCGGGACGCAAGCGGGTTTCAAAGACCCCAAAATCCCGGATCTCGATCCGATCCCCCGCAGCCAAGCAATCGGCCAGGTAGGAGAGGAGAGCCCGGAGGGCCTTCTCGACGTCCCGAGGGGGCAATTCCGGGTGCCGGTCCTGGATCCAGCGCAGGAGCTCGCTTTTCTTCATGGAGTGAGTCCTTTCTGGATTACCCGCCAGCGGGCAGCAGCCCATGGGTCCAGGATCACCCGGACGATTTCCCTCTGGCGTTGCCGTGGAGCGGCCTGGGCCTTGCTCTGTTCTTTCTGGGCGGGCTTTCCCATGATCGCCCAAGAATCAGCCGTTCTTGGGTTTCCGTCCCCGACGTGCCTTGCCGTGTTCAGCAAGCAGTTGATCCCCACGGGTAGCCAAGGCCTCGGCATCTTCCGAGAGGCACTTTTCTACGGCCGCAATGACCTGCCGTTCGTCCCACTGGGGGGCCAGG
>JABEBX010022026.1_pt1 | contig 51180 bp, 43 predicted proteins | sample 7245971 | NCBI WGS metagenome assembly JABEBX01 (sample SAMN14506365, study PRJNA622280) | hot springs metagenome | biome: hot spring [ENVO:00000051]|acidic hot spring [ENVO:00002120]; feature: spring [ENVO:00000027]|sediment [ENVO:00002007]; material: sediment environment [ENVO:01001048]... | reverse complement strand
AGTTAATTCGTATTCTTATCTACAAGCTTTTCTTTCTTGAGCCATGGCATCATCTCTCGCAGCTTCTGACCGGTTTTCTCTGCAAGATGTTCTTCACCCTTTCTTGTAAGTGCATTGAATACGGGTCTGTTCGCCTTGTTCTCAAGAATCCATTCCTTTGCAAAGCTGCCGTCCTGAATCTCTTTGAGTATCGATTTCATCTCACATTTAACGGCATCCGATATAACCCTCGGACCTCTCGTCAGGTCTCCAAACTGGGCAGTGTTGCTCACGGAGTATCTCATATTCGACATGCCTCCCTCGTAGATAAGGTCAACGATAAGTTTCATCTCATGGATGCATTCGAAATATGCCATTTCCGGCGCATAACCGGCATTGACGAGTGTCTCAAAACCTCCAAGCATAAGGGCTGTAACACCGCCGCACAGGACAGCTTGCTCACCGAACAGATCTGTTTCTGTTTCCTCTTTGAATGTTGTTTCTATAATACCTGCCCTGCCCGCTCCGATACCCGCTGCGTATGCAAGCCCAATCCCTTTCGTGTCTCCCGATGGATCCTGATGCACAGCTATCAATGAGGGTACGCCCCTGCCCTTTGTATATTCGCCACGAACAAGATGACCGGGTCCCTTTGGAGCAACCATAAACACATTAACGTCCGGTGACGGTACAATCTGACCATAATGTATATTAAAGCCGTGAGCGAATGCCAGATAAGCGCCTTTCTTAAGATTCGGTCCTATCTCTCTTGTATAAACATCTGCCTGCAGTTCATCCGGCAAAAGGATCATTACAACATCCGATTGCTTTACAGCATCTGCAACGTTGTATACCTTAAATCCGGCAGCCTCGGCCTTTGCCCATGATTTACCTTCTTTTCTACCGCCTATAATAACATTCATGTTACTGTCTTTAAGATTATTTGAATGTCCATATCCCTGACTTCCGTAGCCAATAATGGCTATTGTTTTGCCCTTGAGGATCTTTGTGTCGATATCTTTCTCGTAATAAACTTTCATACTGCCTCCTTTTATATCCTAATTTTTAATCGCATATTTTTGTCATTCCGCATTTGATGCGGAATCATCCTTTTTTTCTTTCTCTAAATTCCAATTTTCATGAGAATAACAGGAAAGTTAACCAAGGGGTATAACAATCGTGTTTTTTATTGTTTCGAGCTTTATTTGTTGTTTTTATCGTTATGCTGGATCGACCTCTGCATTGCAACCTTTCCCGTCCTCACTATATCCTTTACCCCGAGAGGTTTTAAAAGATTGAGAACAGCAGCAATCTTTTCTTCATCACCCGTGAGTTCAATAACAAAAGTATCAGGACTTACATCGACAATCTTGCCTCTGAAGATATCAACCAGCCTTAAGACCTCCGTCCTATTTTCGCCGGATGCCGACACCTTTATAAGTACCATCTCTCTTTCCACATGCTCGGTAACCGTAAGGTCAACAACCTTTATGGTATTTATAAGTTTGTTCAATTGTTTTATAATTTGCTCTACAATCTTGTCTTCGCCGCTGGTCACTATCGTCATTTTGGACACCGCGGAATCCAGTGTTTCTGCAACACTTAAGCTCTCTATGTTATAACCTCTGCCGCTGAACAAACCTGCTACTCTTGCAAGTACACCAAATTTATTCTCTACGGTAAGCGATATTGTATGTCTCATTGTTCACCTCTATGCCAACAACATTTTTTTCAGTGCAGCCCCTGACGGTACCATAGGGTATACGTCCTCTTCCTCCTCTACGTGAAAATCAATCAATACAGGAAGTTTACTTTTGAATGCTTCCTTTAACGTCGGGATGACTTCTTCTTTTTTGTTTACTGCATATCCTTGAGCGCCATAAGCATCGGCAAGTTTGACAAAATCGGGTTTATGAGACATGTCTGTATGCGAGTATCTCTTGCCGTAAAAAAGACTCTGCCACTGCCTTACCATCCCGAGATAGTTATTGTTAAGAATTGCCACAACAACATTTACCTTATACTGAACTGCAGTTGCAAGCTCCTGAATGTTCATCTGAATGCTTCCGTCTCCTGCAATATCTATAACTGTTGCCTCCGGCATAGCCACTTTTGCGCCTATAGCAGCGGGAAAACCGTAGCCCATGGTGCCAAGACCGCCGGATGTTACAAAGGTTCTTGGTCTACTGAACTTATAAAATTGGGCTGTCCACATCTGGTTCTGTCCGACCTCGGTCGTTATAATGGCATCGCCCTTGGTCAATTCATAAATCTTTTCTATCACAAATTGCGGTTTAAGCTTGCCATTATCCTTATACGTCAATGGATGAGATTCTTTCCACTGATTTATAAGCCTTTTCCAGTCCTCTATTTCATTTAAAAAACTTTTAAGCCTCTTGTCCTGCTTTAAAAGCTTATTCATTTCTGTAAGAATATTTTTCGCATTCCCGACAATCGGTATGTCTACCTCTACATTTTTACTGATCGATGTAGGGTCTATGTCGATATGCACGATCTTTGCCTCTGGTGCAAATTCATTTATATCCCCTGTTACCCGGTCATCGAATCTTGCCCCTATTGCAATAAGCATATCCGTGTGTGTAACAGCCATATTAGCTGCGTATGTCCCATGCATACCGAGCATGCCCAAAAATAATGGATGACCGCCGGGAAAGCCCCCGAGTCCCATGAGGGTATTTGTAATAGGTGCTTTTAATAATTCGGCAAATGTAAGAAGTTCTTTGGAAGCACCTGAGCTTATAATACCCCCGCCTGCATATATAACCGGTTTTTTTGAACCGAGGATCATATCTATTGTGCGCTTAATCTGATTCGTATGGCCTTCATATGTTGGTTTATATCCCGGAAGATCAATTTCATCAGGATAATAGAACTCGGTTGAATCTACGGTGACATCTTTAGGGATATCAACAACAACAGGTCCTGGTCTCCCTGTCTTAGCTATATAGAATGCTTCTTTTATAGTTTTCGTCATATCCTTAACATTTTTAATAAGAAAATTGTGCTTTGTGCATGACCTTGTTATACCTACAATATCAGCCTCTTGAAAAGCATCATTGCCAACCAGATTCGTAGGTACCTGTCCGGTAAATACAACTATAGGGATAGAGTCCATGTATGCAGTTGCCAATCCTGTCACTGTGTTTGTAGCACCAGGACCGGATGTTACAAGACATACCCCCACCTTACCTGTAACCCTTGCGTAACCGTCAGCCATGTGAGCTGCACCCTGCTCATGTCTGACAAGAATATGTCTTATATCGCTGTGATAAAGCTCATCATATATGTTCAACAGCACTCCACCTGGATAACCAAAGATCGTGTCCACTCCTTCTTTTTTTAGGCTCTCCACAAATATCCTTGCACCATTCATCTTCATGTATTCTCTATCCTTTCTTTCGATCTATTTTCTGCATCCCTTCTTAATTCTTCTTTACTCCTTCCCTTAAGATAAGTAGGCGGGGAGGGGTTATGAAATTCGTAACTCCCCTTCTCCCTCTTAACCTATGAGGGGTAACACAGAAGAATTCACCTCTTAATCTAAGAGGAACAATGCAGAAGTGTATGTCTATCACTTCAGCACAGCACCGGTGTTGGCTGATGTTACAAGCCTTGCATACCGGGCAAGCCAGCCGCTCTTAAATTTCGGTTCAGGCGGTTTAAATCCTTCACGCCTTTTATTAATTTCAGCATCACTTATATCAATATCAATAGTCTTTTTCTTAAGGTCAATAGTAATTGTATCGCCGTCTTTAACCAGTGCAATTGCACCACCCACGGCAGCCTCTGGAGAAACATGACAAATCGAAAGCCCTCTCGTTCCTCCGGAAAACCGTCCGTCCGTAATAAGTGCAACCTTCTCACCCATGCCCATGCCGGAGATCGCTGATGTCGGAGAAAGCATCTCACGCATACCAGGACCGCCCTTTGGCCCTTCGTAGCGTATGATAATCACATCATTGGGCTGTATCTTCTTACCCATGATAGCTTTCATAGCATCCTGTTCGGAATCAAATACCTTCGCCTTGCCTTTGAAATATCCGATGTCTGCTCCAATTCCCGCAACCTTTATAATAGCACCGTCCGGCGCAAGATTTCCATTCAATACCGCAATACCTCCGCTTTTACTATAGGCTTTATCGAGCGGCTTTATAACCTCATTATCGTAGACCGTACCTCTATTTGCAAGTTCGAGTATGGATGGACCTGTAACAGTTGGGTTATCCTTCAACATACCTTTCAGCCTGTTGAGCACTGCCGGAATACCGCCAGCGTACTCAATATCCTCCATCATATAATCGCCTGAAGGCCTTATGCGCGTTATATTAGGCGTTTCACTGCTGATCTTATCAAACAATTCCAAAGGAAGTTCTATGCCTGCCTCATGTGCTATAGCGGTAATGTGCAATACCGTATTGGTGGATCCACCAAGGGCCATATCGACCCGTATTGCGTTTTCAAAGGCATTCTTTGTCATAATCTGTCGTGCTGTAATATTATTTTTTACGAGTTCTACAATCTTTTTCCCTGTCTCGAATGCAAGGTGTCTTTTCTTCGATGATACCGCAAGTGCCGTTCCTGCGCCATACATGGACATACCGAGCGACTCGGTAAGGCACGCCATTGTATTGGCAGTAAAAAGTCCCTGGCATGAACCCTCACCCGGACACGAACCAATTTCCATTGCAACTACATCGTCTTCCGTAAGCTCACCCCTGTTGTATTTACCAACCGCCTCAAACGCATCATGAACAAGATCAAGCCTCTCGCCCTTATATCTTCCACCAAGCATCGGGCCGGCTGTCAGAACTATCGCAGGTATGTCAAGCCTTGCAGCAGCCATAAGCATACCAGGCGTTATCTTGTCACAATTCGTAAGCAATATCATACCATCGAGTCTATGTGCAGATATAACGGTCTCCACGGAATCAGCTATAAGCTCCCGTATAGGAAGGGAGTAATGCATACCGATATGACCCATTGCTATACCATCGCATATACCTGGTATGCCAAAGATAAAGGGGTGACCACCGCCTGCATACACACCGTTCTCGAGAAATCTTTCCAGCGTCCTCATACCGACATGACCCGGAATAAGATCAGTAAAACTCGATGCTATGCCAATAAACGGCTTTTCGAATTCAGAACGTGCAACACCTGTCGCATGCATCAATGCACGGTGAGGCACCCTTTCAATCCCTTTTTTAGTTTCATCGCTCCGCATGAACATCAATTCTCCTTCTCTTTATATTTTTTTAAAATCTCAAACATCTTGTCTTTGCCTGAAAGTTTTAGTTTTTGTAGTCTTTTCTTTTCTATTTCTTCTTCAGGGGATAAATGAACTCTTTTTTCTAATTCTTTTAATTTCTCTTCATAGTTAAGATGCTCTTCCCATAGTTTTTTTAACTCAGGGTCACCCTCTGAAAACTTGACAATAAGCAAACGCTCCTTTTCTTCCACTTTTTTGCCTCCTTTCGTTACAATATTTTATTCATTAAGATATATGCAAGGAATGCTTAACTGTCAAATATAAACAGTGTCGGAACAATAGCGCGGCAGTACATTATCATCGAAAGATTTCTTCACCCTCGATGTCAAAACACAGCGGGCTTACCGAGAATTGTCATTCTGAACCCGAAGGCGAAGAATCCACATCCATGATATCCTTCACTACGCTTCGCTCTGTTTAGAATGACAGGCTTGATGCTTTTTGAACCCTCGGTCAGCCTGACAGTATCAGTTATATGAACCAAGCCTTTTTATCTCAGTTCTTACCCTGTCTATCAGAAGCTGCTTGGTCTTCATGGTGTAATCGTACACATTGATAGGTTCACCAACATTGAGTCGGATCAATCCCGGCTTTATAAGAAGCTTGTGTGGCGGCAGTAGCTCAAAGCTTCCTTGCACAGCCATAGGCACAATGGGTATTCCGGTTTCGAGAGCGAGTACAAATCCTCCTTTTTTAAATTCATCTATCTCGCCTGTTTTGCTCCTTGTTCCTTCAGGGAAAACGAGGACAGATAATTTATATTTTTTTATAAGTTCTCTCGCTTTTTCGATACTATTTTTAGCCTTTTCTATATTTTCTCTATTAATAACAATGTGCCTTGACATATAAATTGCCTGACCAAATATCGGGAGGCTAATAAGCTCTTTTTTAACAAAAAATCTTATTCTGAACCGAAGGGTGGTAGCATAAGCAACAGCATCAAGATGACTTTGATGATTGGACATGAATATATATGACTTACTTTTATCGAGATGCTCCAAACCCTTTATCTCCACTTTTATACCGGCAAAAAATCTTATAGCCCTTGCCCATAATCGTGAACCAATATCATATACCCTTCCGCCTCTATCAAGAATCCCTGCCAGTGCGACAATTGAACCAATTACTATTGTATTTATTATGATAATAACTATTGTAATATATGCTCTCATAAGTTTCTTTCTTACCCTCCAAGCGATACTATCTCGGAACGTACCTTATCCAGAAGTCCTTGTTTACTCTCTATGGTATAACTATTAACATGTATGGGGTTTCCCACCTTAATATTTATTGTTCCTGATTTTATAAGCAATGTATGCTTCGGCAACAATGAAAAGCTTCCGGTTACAGCAATAGGTACTACAGGTATACCTGTTTCAATGGCGAGTACAAATCCTCCTTTTTTAAATTCTCCCATCTTACCAGTCTTACTCCTTGTCCCCTCTGGGAATACAAGCACACTGAATCCATACTTTTTTATCTTCTGTTTGGCCTTATTTATACTTTCTTTTGCCCTTTCTGTGTTTTTCCTATCTATAATAATATGCTTTGACATATAAAGCGCCTGACCAAATATTGGAATGTTCAACAATTCTTTCTTTGCGAAGAACCTTATCTTAAAAGGCAATTTCGCCATAAAAGCAGCTACATCAAGATGGCTTAAATGGTTAGACATAAATATATAAGAGGCATTTTTATCAAGATGTTCAAGGCCCTGTATATTGACCTTTATCCCTGCTGAAAAAAAGATTATTCTTGACCATGCCCTTGATATCGAATCATATATACCTCCTGTATAGTCAAAGAGCCCAGTCACGATTATAAGAATCCCTGCAATAATGGTATCAAGGATAACAACGATAATTACAATATAAGGTCTCATAACCATTGTTCACCGTGCAAAGGATATTTCTATTTATTTTTCACAACGATGGTATCTGCAAGGGTATCGCCAATACGCATACTGCCCAAGTCCGTATATAAAAAGTAGGTTTCAACTCCAACAACACTCAAACCGATAAAAATGAATAAAAACAGCCCGATTACAGGCACGATAAACATCAAGACAGCAAAACCGAACGGTATATTCCTTAAGATGGATTTGTGTATTGAACACGGTTTATTTGTAGTAATATCTATTACCTTGATGCCAACAAGCCACTTACCTATGGATCTCCCGTCCATAAGACCGTCCGCTATTAGACTGTATACAAGACCAACAGCAGGACCTATAGGTGACAGCACACTGGCAAATATCAATGCGCATGCAACATCGATAAACTTGGCTGAAGCCCTCTCAAGGAATGTAGCCTTAGTCATCTTTGTTCTGTCCTTTTGGGGATACGAATACTATAAATGCCATTGAAGGCCTTTTCTGACTTTCACGCATTGCAAAGGCTATTCTGTCCAATTCCCACCCTTTTTTACTCCACTCGTTAAGCACGGTCTCTATTTCTATATCAGTCACTGTGCTTATCTCAACAACCTTATACTCTACAGTATCCATTATGCTATAAACTGCTGCCAACGCTTACCTTTATGCTGCTCTTCCCAGACTTCGAATCATACCCTTCAGGTACATATATGCAGTACGGCTCTTCGTCAAGATAATCACCTGTCTGATAATAAGCACGTGCCCTGCATCCTGCGCAAACAGCCCTGTATTCACAGGCACCACATTTACCCTTGAGCAAGGAAGGCTCTCTCATATCATGGAAGATCTTTGAGTTCTCCCATACATCTTCAAAAGTTTGTTTTTTCAAATTACCGGCAGCAACAGGCAGGTAACCGCATGGCTGAACAACCCCGAGCCGTGAAATAAACGCAACAGCACTACCTGCGAGACATCCTTTTGTCATTGCTGCCATACCGTGTGTTTCAAAGCTTAACTTTATGCCATCCTGTTTTGCCCTTTGCCTTATGATTCTGTAATAATGGGGGGCACAGGTTGCTTTGAGCTCAATATCCTTGTGGGCAACGAATTGATCGTAAAGCCAGTTTAATACCTCTTCATACTGCTTTGCCGGCACCATTTCACTGTCAGCTATCATTACACCACAGCCAACAGGTACAAGCATGAAGTAATGGAGGGCGTTCACCTTCATGTTCAGCGCAAGGTTAAATATATCGGCAACCTGATGTACGTTGTGCTTTGCAATAGTGCTGTTGATCTGCGTTTCAACACCTGATTTCTTGACAAACTTTAGTCCATTAATTGCAGCGTCAAAAGAGCCTTGTATACCTCTAAAGCTATCATGTACATTTGCATCGCCACCATCTATACTGATCGCAACCCTCAGAATCCCCGCATCTTTTATTTTTTTGGCGATCTTTTCGTTAATGAGTGTACCGTTCGTAGCAAGTGCGACTCTCAGACCTTTTGAAACCGCATGTGAAGCGATATCGAAAATATCCTCTCTGTACAGCGGCTCTCCCCCTGTTAAAACGAGGATGGGTTTATAAATCCGTGCTATATCATCAATAATTTTAAATATCTCTACAGTAGACAGTTCTCCCTTCATTTTTTCCGGCATAGCAACTGCCCTGCAGTGAATACACTTTAAATTACACTGTGCTGTCAATTCCCAGAATATCAATCTTGGTACATGTTTCATTTCCATTTTTTCCATAGTGTTTTCTACTCTCTTATAGTGTTGATAATAGCATATAATTTTACATCATTGCAAAGTCTATTTTTGGTAATACTACAACCATCATAGACAGTGGCTTTGGGGGCCGAAAGAAAAATGTGTCATTCCAATGGAAACGGGAATCCAGTTTTTATTATTCTCGCAGAATCGGTTTTCAGATTCCCACTTTCGTGGGAATGACACAGAAGAAGTCTTTGTTGCTAAATCAACCCATTTCCTCATAGCATACTCAACCTTATCTCACCACTGTCCTATCCGGTTAGTTTATACTCAATATTAATACTCGCTACTTTCTGAGTACCTTTGCTGCCTGCTTTGCAAAGTAGGTAAGTATCATGTCAGCTCCTGCCCTCTTTATAGAGTACAGAACCTCCATCATGGCCGATTGCTCGTCCAGCCAGCCTAACCTTGCAGCAGCCTTAATCATGGAATACTCTCCGCTCACGTTATAGGCTGCAACAGGCAGATTTGTGGTCTGTTTGACCCTGTAAATGACATCGAGATAACTCAATGCTGGTTTTACCATCACAATATCAGCGCCCTCCTCAACATCCGTTATGGTCTCATTGATCGCCTCACGAGCATTTCTATAATCCATCTGATATGAACGTCTGTCTCCGAACTGCGGGGTTGATTCTGCAGCATCTCTGAACGGTCCGTAGAAGCTACTCGAGTACTTCGATGAATAACTCATAATGGGTATATTCGTAAAATTATTCTCATCAAGTGCTTTCCTTATAGATTGTACCATGCCGTCCATCATACCCGAAGGTGCTACGATATCAACACCTGCCTTTGCCTGAGCAAGGGCTATTTGAGAAAGATAGCCTAACGTCTTGTCATTGTTTATCTCGCCGCCATCGACAATGCCACAGTGACCGTGTGACGTGTACTCACACATACAAAGATCCGCAATGACTATAAGGTCTTTTACCTTGTTCTTTATCTCTCTGATTGCATCCTGCACGACGCCTGTTTCGCAATAGGCATCAGAACCGGTCGCATCTTTTGTTATTGGAATTCCGAAAAGTATTATAGCAGGTATGCCGAGGCTTTTCACCTCTTCGGCATCTGCCACGGCATAATCAATCGATTCCTGATAACAGCCTGGCATTGACGGGATTTCTTTCTGGATATGTTTTTCATGGGTTACAAACAGCGGATATATAAAGTCATCTATACTCAGGTGCGTTTCTGCCACAAGATTGCGCATCTGTTTCGTCGACCTTATTCTTCTGCCTCTATGTATTGGATATACAGCCATAAATCAAACTCCTTTTTTTAATAATATAATACACGTTATAGAGTTTTGTAAACCTTCCTGAACTTTGATAGTTTCTTAAAATAATAAATTGAATCATAGAGTAGTTTTACCGTTGATTTTTTATTCCTGTTCCTTGCGTATATACATGGTATTTCTTTTATCGCATACCCTGCCTTGTAGATCCTGGCACATACCTCAGTATCCCAGAACCAATGCCGATCCTCAACGCTGTCGATAATAGCCATGAGTTTTTGCCTGCTGAAAAACTTGATACCTGACTCCGTGTCATGAAGCGGAAGATCTATAAATTTCCTCATCAGCATGTTATAACTTCTGCCAGTGAAAATCCTTGTGATGGAATGCGGGCTGAATCGAGAGACCCTTTCACCGAATGCAGCATCATACCCTTGCTTAATAGCATGATAAAAAGCATATATATATACTGCGTCTATCTCAAGATCTACGTCTATATAGCCAACTATATCCGCCTCTGCAACCTTGAACCCATCTGTCACTGCCCTGCCCCGTCCTGTATTCACGTCATGGGCAATACTTTTGATCTGCATATAAGGGTGTTTCTTTATAATGCTGCTGATGATCCGCTGCGTATTATCCGTACTTTTATCGTCTACAAATATGATCTCGTACGTAAAATTTGCGTATGAAAGTGTATCTTTCAATCTGCCGAAACTTCTTTCAAGATGTGATGCCTCGTTGTAGCATGCAAGAACAATACTTAGCTGCGGATTAACCATTGCATATTCGCTTTACCGCTTTTATTACAAGGTTTACCTCGTTTTCTTCCATACCGGAAGAAAGCGGAAGTGAAAGTGTTTGATTAGAAATCGTCAAGGCGTTTGGAAAATGCGAAGGCTCAAAGCCGTATCTTTTTATATAGTACGAATGCAGATGTAAGGACATAAAATGAATTCCTGTACCAATACCCATCCGTTCGAGCTTTTGAATAAACGTTTTTCTATCTATCCCGTTCTTTTTCTTATCAATCCTTATCGCATAAAGATGAAGAGCGTGTGAATAATCGCTGCTGTCTCCCTCGGGTAAATGAATTCCCAACCCTTTAAATGCCTCATTATAACGATCCCAAATATATCTTCTTTTTGCAAACCTTTTTTTATAACTATCGATCTGGGATAAAGCGACGGCAGAAAGCATGTCTGGTATCTCAAAATTATAGCCAGCAACGAGTGTATCATAAGGCATAACATTACTTTTTTTATTAAACCTCGACCATGATGTTTTTGTAATACCATACGATCTCAACAACCTTATCCTGTCAGCTATGGTTTTATTATTGGTCGTTACAACTCCACCTTCGGCAGAGGTAATGTTCTTTGTGGCGTACAAGCTAAACACTGTAGCATCCCCTATACTCCCTATGGCCTTATTTTTATACACTGCCCCAAAGGCATGTGCGGCATCTTCAATAATAAATAACCTGTATTTTTTAGCTATCCTCATAATAGCTTCCATGTTACAAGGTTTGCCATACAGGTGAACAGGTATAATGGCTTTTGTCTTAGATGTTATCGCCGCTTCAATCTTACTGACATCTATACTCCCAGTTTCATCTATATCTATAAATCTCACTTCAGCACCGGTATGAAGGATCTCATTGGCTGTTGCAGGAAACGTCAGGGGAGATGTTATAACCTCATCACCCTTTCCAATGCCATGGGCAAGCATGGATAAAAACAAGCCGGCCGAACCACTTGAAACACCAACGGCATATTTCGCACCAGTAAATTTAACAAATGACTGTTCAAGCAACTGGGTGACCCCACCCATACCTATCCACCCGCTTTTTAAAACCTCTTCTACGGCTACAATGTCTTCCGGCTTTATATCTGGTCTTCCGAAAATAACCCTACTTTTCATTGATCAAATCCTTTAGCTTACTTATTCTGAGATCCAATCCTCTATCATTGTATTCCGGATGCGGCACTTTTTTCGCCATTTCATAGGCATGGATTGCTTCTTTATAATTATGCTCCTTTTCATACATTTGTGCAATAATGATATAGTCGGTAGATTTATACAAATCATCTTTCAATGCCTGTTCATACATCTTGATCGCTTGTTCATAATTCCCATCGTGTGCATAGATATCACCCATTTCCTTCAAAGAAGGAAAATAATCAGGATCAATACTCAACACAAAATGCGTATACTTCAATGCACCACGATAATTACCTTCCTGTCTGTATGCCTGCCCAAGCATAGCATATCCCCACAGTGTTGAATCTACACCAGGGATATACTCCCTTGTTTGTATCTCTCTTGTCCAGAGAGTAACACCATTATACCATGTAAGGTTGAGAAGGAAGGCAATAACAGCAAACGATGATATGGAAATAGCTGCAACAGAAAGAGTGATAACTTTTGCCTTAAGGGCTGCGATTTGGAATACCCTTGCTAAGAATAATCCGAATCCTGCAAGGGCTATATAGGTAAATCGATCCGCTATTTTGATCTGTATGCTTATGATATTTGACGCTGGGACCATATTGAGTATTATCCATGCAAAGCCAAAGAATAAAATCTTGTCCTTTTTTATAAACTTGAAGAATAGGTAAACGATTAAGGTTATAACCGGTATAGAGATGAGAAATAGCGGCTCCAATAAACTTCTATTGATCGGCTCTATATAAAGCGGCGCAATATTGAATGGAAGAAAAAGCCTTACAGAGTATATTACAAACAACTCCGGGAAAAACATAAAGAACCAATCCCAGCCATAACTTTGCTGAAGGGTTCCAGTTCCGAAGTAGCTTGTATAGCTGTAGCTGTAAAGCGCATAAGCAGTCATAATGACCACTGGTACAGCAAGATACTCGATGTATTTCCAAATCCGTTTCTCATCCTCAATAATAAACATGTATGCTATAATAACACCCGGAAAGGGCAGTGCGGATGCCTTTGAAAAAATTGCTACAGCAAAAATGATCGATGATAAAATTAGATATTTTTCAGGAAATTTTTCAGATATTGCCATCAAAGTACCAGTCGTTTTTATTTCTTGTTCATTTGCTTTTTTAGACCTATAAAAATCCACAAAATATATAAATGCGATAAGGTAAAAGGTCATTGCCATAAGGTCTTTTCTCGATGACACCCATGATACAACACCGGAGGCAAGTGGATGAACTGCAAAGATCAATGCCGATAGTACAGAAACCGTTATGTCATTAAAGAGCTTTTGAAACAGAATAAAAACAAGAATAACATTTGCTGTCTCGAACAATAAGTTGCTTAAGTGATAACCAAAGGGATTTAATCCCCATATAAAATAATCAATCATATAGCTGAGATCCCGGATTGGATAATACTCAGTAAATCTATCAGCGAATATATTGTGCGGATTAAATACATGCAGGATACCGGCTATGGATAGATTCATGATCCTCGGATTATTGACGACCATCATTTCATCATCCCAGTTAACAAAATGATCCCGCAGACTTATTCCATGGACTGCAAATACTATAAGGACAAGAACAATTATGTATTTCCAATATACGTAAATAGGGTGGTTATCTTTCATCCACATGCCTTATATATTATTTTCAAAAAAGGGATTAAATTAGCCTTTGTCGTCTATATCCAACATGTAAAGTATTTTTGCTTTTTCCATCCCGAGTACTGCTTTATCCGGTACATCTTTTATCACAACCGAGCCGCTATGCACCATAACGTATCTGCCTATACTTACATAAGGTGTTATAGTACACCCACTCGAAATAAATGTATAATCTCCAATTGTCAAAGGCTTATGGTTATCAGGGAAAAAACGTTTTAGAGGGTGATCCACATGACTGCCTTTGAAATGCGTGAATACCATGGTCCTGAAACCGATGGTTACATACTTTCCTATCGTAAGCTTGTCGTACAAATCGAGCAGGACATCGTCGTTAATGTAGGAACAGTCCCCTATGGTTAATCCCGGAAAGGACGCCTTATGATAATTCTTAAACTGTGGTTTCCCGATGTACACATTTTTCCCAATCTTTGCACCGAGTAACCTGAGATAGTAAACCCTCAACTGCGGCAACGGTATAAATTTAAAAAAAAACACGGCAACAGAATAAAAGGCATACTTTAACAAACCTTTTATACCTACCTGTTTGATTGCGGATAATAATAATGAATCTTTCTCTGCATTTTGCATTATGAGAAGATATATATTGATATTATTTAATTATGTCAATTTTATCGAAGAAATTTCCTCAACAGCATGGATTGCGGCAAGCGTCCTGCTATAATTTGCATAATATTATGGAGTGTAATATAAAACATAACACTATGAATGATATAAAAAGCAATGTGAATCAATTGAAAGAAGAAATAGCCGATATATGCCGTGAGGCGGGGAGAAATTCCAATGACGTCAGGCTTATAGCTGTATCCAAAACGATGGGCATAGACAAGATACGGGAAGCAATAGATGCCGGTCTCGATACGTTCGGTGAAAACTACGTTCAAGAGTCACTTGAGAAGATAAATGCAATCGATCCATCCATCCACTGGCACTTCATCGGTAATATTCAGAAAAACAAGGTAAAATTTATCGTCAAGTCTTTCGAGCTTATCCATTCCGTAGGCAGTAAGGATATCGCAGAGGAAATAAACAAGAGGGCACTACATGCTGATTTCAAACAGCCGGTATTATTTGAAATAAACATGGCTCTCGAAAAAACCAAGTCGGGCTTTACACAAGACGGCTTCTTTGAGGCAATACCTGTCTTGAAGGGGCTGAAAAATATTGTACCATCTGGCCTCATGACCATGCCGCCGCCAACCGATAATGAATTGCAATTGTCAGGATATTTTTCTGGTTTACGAGAAATGAGGGACAAACTTAAAAAACAAGGGGTATTCGGACAACCGTTCAAAGAGCTTTCCATGGGCATGTCTTCAGACTACAAAATTGCTATAAGAGAAGGGGCAACTATGATAAGAATAGGAACGGCTATATTCGGTCCAAGGGGGTAATTATGGAAAAGAAGATAAGCTTTATAGGTGCGGGTAAAATGGCAGAATCCATTATATCAGGTTTTATTTCATCAAAAAAGGTATTAAACACACTGATCACTATAAGCGATAAATACGATAAAAGACGCATAGAAGTAGAAGAAGCCTACAATGTCAAATCTACTTCCGACAATACGTCGTGCGCAAAAGAGGGGGATGTTGTTTTCCTTGCCGTAAAACCCAAGGACATAAAGGATGTTCTCGATCAATGCAAAACAGAGCTCAAGCAAAAACTGGTTGTTTCTATTGCTGCGGGCACAAGTATAGAATTTATAGAAGACATACTCGGCACAGAGGCTAAAATCGTAAGAGTAATGCCTAATATCGCCGTTACCGTGGGAGAAGGCATGAGTGTTATCATGAAGAACAACAGTGCAGATGCAACCGATATAAACTTGGTTAAGGAATTGCTTTCAAGCGTAGGTGATGTAATAGAAATAAGAGATGAGGAATTATTTCATGCCGTAACCGCACTCAGCGGCTCAGGACCTGCGTACGCATTCATGTTTCTGGAGGCATTATCTGACGCTGGTGTAAGGATGGGTCTTTCAAGAGACACATCAAACAAACTTGCCGTACAAACGGTCATTGGGTCAGGCAAGATGGCCAAGGAATCCGAGCTTTCATTCGCGACATTGCGGGAAGCTGTGACCTCACCAGCAGGAACAACCGCAGAGGCGTTGGCAATACTCGAAGCAAAAGGTGTGCGATCCGCAATCATCGAGGCTGTCAAAGCAGCGGCCCTGCGATCGAAAGAGCTGTGCACAAAACATTGAAGTGATTCCGTTGAACCCAAAAAATGCATTTGCAAAATTCCCTTATTTCATTTTTCGGGTTAGTGTATTTTTTGGGTTGAAGTAATTTAAAATTCAAGATTTAAAATGTATAGCTTGCCTTTATGAATACCTCGGAGTTATCGATTATATTACCAAAGACCGTTCCGCTGTCACCTGCAAAAATAAACCCTCCTACAGACATTGTAATGTCGTCATACGGCAGCCAATCTAATTCAGGATAAAACATATAGCTCGTAAGATTATGCTGGGCTAATTCCATCATAATCGCTATCTGGGCCTTTAGCTTATCATAAAAGAAACTGCGGTTAGCCATAAGGGTAAGGTAGTTCTGGAGCTGATTGCCTATTTCATAAAACTCTCCATGAAGGAATTGAAGATTTGCATAGGTACCATCGTTAAATGTATAATCCGTTCCAAGTACATATTTAACAAAGGGTGATGTTGCTATATTATAAGATGCTGCTGGATATGGCATGTTCAGAACATAACTGCTTAATCTTACCGGCTGCTGGGGTATGTTTAAAGCAACCTCTCCCCATACACCGTGATCACCGATTGAGCCTGCAAAATCTCCGCCTATAATTGAAAGTCTTGGAAAATCGAGACCAGCATTTGCTATAATGCCGTTTGAAGATGTAGTGATGGCTGCAGACGTAAGCTCCGGAAGTGTATACCAGCCGTTATAATAGCTCAATGAAATGTCATACCCATAAAGTGCCTTTTTTGCAATTCTTACACCGTAGCTCAGATTGCCGGGCATTGATTGCGATGGTTCCGTCAGATTTATGTTAATCTGGTTAATGTGTAGCCATGGCGGTATTGGTTCAGAAGGTATGAATGCACTAATCCATTTGTCAGCGGGTAAAACAGTCGGAACGAATATAGGTTCTATTACACCGGTCAAAGAAATTTCATGCGGGAAATAATACTCCGCAACAAGTAACAGTACCGGTAGTTTATTGTTGAATGCAAAAGGGTCTTCAAGATCATAAGGGTTCACATTGTTCGTCACATTAAGTTCATCTGCAGTACCCCAGTTTAGGATCTGTTTCCCAATTTTAACATCAAGATTCTCAAGCAAAAAGCTGTAAAACTCAATATACACCTGACGGACATCGAGGTATGTAGGAGGTTCGGAACTATACCGCTGAAGCTGAGGTAGATACGTAGTCGATTGTGTTATACCAAAACCTCTGAACCATACCTCGCCGTAAGCATAAAGCTCGTGTATCCTTTTTGCAGCAGTCAAGGTTACTCTGTATTCCTCCCTGCTTATATCACCGCTGCCTGTCTCTGCCCTTGTATCCACCAGTAGACTGCCGGAAATAGGGCTGTCTGCAAATGCGGGTTTGACAGGAAAAAGAACGATTGCCATGAAAATGAGCACCATGGGTATTTTTAAAACGAAAGAAAATATATTCTCGAGTTTCACAGGAACGCCTTTTTCGGGTCGAACAGTCTCATGGTAATGAGTGTTTGCTGCGATGGATACGCTATAGGTTTCATGTTGTTCGCTATGCCCACATTCCATCCGGTTTTTTCTTTCACAGCCTTTACGTGTGCAGCGATGTCCATACCCGGCGTTTGAGGATACCGGGTAAAAACAAATTCGTTCTTTTCGTCTTTTTCAAATACACCCATATCGGTTATCAGTGTACTAACCTTCCTGCCCGTTCCTGTTAAATAAGATACCTTATCGACAAAACGCATCTGGCTCAATGGACATACAACAATGGTTTCTCTCGCCCCGGCAGTAACATCATTCCCACCTCCGGATCCAACAAGGAATATACCTTCACCGACCCTTGTAGAATTGATATTTCCATATCTGTCTATCTGCCCGGCTCCGATGATGCCTATTGTCTTGTTCGAAAAGCCGCCCACCATCAGACCGAGTGCCTCAAATGAACTGGTTAACATCTTACATGTCGGAATGTTCGCAAAGTTAAAAATAAAAGGATTTCCAGGCCTCGGATAATATCCATAGAAGCCTATCTCTGCCACGAGCTCCACATCGATCTTCTCTTTCTTAAGGTTCAAAACGGATAACCACGCCGCAATGTTTGAGTTTCCGATACCCGCAAGAACTGTACTGTACGAGTTCTCGCGTATTTTCTCTTCAAGGACGACCGCTGCCATTGCTGTCATGAGTTCATTTTTTGACGGCTGTTCAGACAAAGATATATTATCTTTAACATCCATCATCTCATCAACCCATGAAAGAGGCTTTGCCTTTCCTTTCAGATAAAGGAGCTTATTGCTGCCGAGCTTCTGAAGATATCCTTTATGATCCTGCACTCCTGTTACCCAGTCATGAATCCATGTATCAAGGGTGTCTATGGATTTTGCCGCTTCTCTGAATCTAAGTATAAAATCATAATCCTCGCTGTATCCATCGAACTCCGCAAATCCGCTCTCTGCCATACCGCTTGGATGTGAGCCGAATTCCATAGGCACAACCGCCTTTACAAGATACGACGGCAGCTTCGAAAGATGAGAGTATTTTCTTATAACATCCTCATCGACAATATGCTCTGCTGAAAGGATGACTCCGTTACGGCTTGCATAAGCACCGTAGAAATCTTCTGCGTACGGAGGCGTGAATATTGCATGACCTGATTTGTCAGCAACAAATGCATGATACATGGAAATATCAGGATTAAGGGCTTTTAACGCACCTATCTGACCGGACAGTTCAAATGGTGATGGTATTCTCTTGAAGCTGTCAGGATTTTCTGTCTCCATGGTACTGTTCATAATGGAGTTTATTGGCAAGAATCCAACCCCCATTGCACCTGCCATAAGCCTCAGCGTAAACGCAAGAATGCTCCAGTTCTCTATTTCAACCAGCTTGTTCAAATATAGGTTCTGAACAACGATGTTCGGTGTTGGTGAAGGATACGGGTCCCCTGCATACGTCGTTATAACCTTCTTTACCATGCCGAGATGCATCATAACGATAATGTGGTTGATTGCACCAAGGGTTATTATATCAAATGCTGGTTTTGATTTGTAAAATCTTCTTATCAACTCATAAGAAAGTCCGTACGGGATACTGTTCGTTATCCCTATATGGATCGCCATACCTGGTTTTATAAAATTATTTATCGCCTCATCCGCATCTATTATCTTATCTTTCCCCTCTTCTTTCGGTAGATGGGTTAAAGATTCGATTGTATCTTCAATATGTTTATCCATTACACACTCTTGAAAATCCATCAATTCCCATCATTTTCGCCTCTCTGCAAAATTCTTTTCCTCAATATCTAACGTTTCTCCTGAATCAATTTATGCCAGATACTTTCCACCTGCTCTTTCGTTTGTTCCATACCGTATGAATTATCTATAACAAAGTCAGCTTTTTTTTGCTTTTCTTCGATGGGCATTTGAGCATTGATCCTATTAATAATGTGTTCATAGGACATATACGGTGTCCTCTTCTGTATACGGTTTATTTGGATATCTTTGCTGCAAACGACAACAATTACCGGCGTTAACCAATTATCAGCACCGGTTTCGTAAAGCAGGGGTACGTCTATAATAATGATGCCCTCTTTATCTTTCCTGAGATTAATCTCATCCCCTATTTTTCCAAACACGTAAGGATGAATAAGTTGCTCGAGCCATATTCTCTCTGATTCATTTTTGAATACGATCTCAGCTATTTTTTGCCTATCAACTTCGAGATCTCTGTTCAGTATGTTATTCCCATATCTCTTTAAAACCTGATTATAACCTTCCATACCTTTGGACAAATAAGATCTTGCAAAAACATCGGAATCAACGATAACAGCGCCGAGTGACTCGAATATGTGAGCAACAGTGGATTTGCCTGTGCCTATTCCGCCTGTCAATCCGACAATTTTCATGGCACAAACTTATGTTAAATTGACATATATGTCAAGGAGATATTATAGAGTTTCTGAACTCTCTTACATGTTGTATCCTTCTTCGCCATGCTGCGTGATATCAAGCCCCATTATCTCTTCTTCCTTGGTAACCCTCAAACCCATTGTCCAATCAAGCACCTTCAGTATGATAAATGTTACTATAAAACCGTACACTATTGTCGCTGCAACGGCTATCAACTGAACAAGCAGTTGTTTAGGATTACCGTAAAACAATCCGTTTGCACCGGCTGAATTAATCGCAACATTCGCAAAAAGTCCTGTTGCAAGTGCTCCAAATGTACCACCTACCCCGTGGACACCAACGACATCAAGTGCATCATCATAACCAAATTTCGGCTTTAAACTTACTGCATAGTAACACAGTATACCGGCAATAAAGCCTATAATAATAGCCGCAATCGGTCCGACATAACCTGAAGCGGGTGTAATTGCCACAAGCCCGGCAACAGCACCACTCGCGGCCCCAAGCATGGTCGGTTTACCGTTTCTTGTCCATTCTGCAATAAGCCATCCGATTGTGGCCGCTGCTGCAGATATATTTGTCACAACAAATGCAGACCCTGCAAGCGCACCTGCTGCAAGTGCACTGCCTGCATTGAACCCGAACCATCCGAACCACAGTAATGATGCACCAATAACCGTCATGGTGAGGTTATGAGGCGGGTTATGTTCTTTGCCGTAATTGTGTCTTTTTCCGATAATAAGGACGGCGGCCAAAGCAGATATAGCAGAACTTATATGGACAACAGTTCCGCCTGCAAAATCGAGAGCCCCAAGATTGTGTATCCATCCTCCAGACCCCCATACCCAGTGGGCTATGGGATCATAAACCAGTGTTGCCCATAAAATAATGAATACGAGAAACGTCTTAAACTTCATTCGTTCGGCAAACGCACCGGTGATAAGCCCCGGCGTTATTACGGCAAACATCATCTGAAATATCATAAAGACTTCATGAGGAATAGTGGGTGCGTAACTGGGATTGGGAGCAAACCCAACATGGTTCAGTCCAAACCATTTCAGGCTTCCTATAATACCGTGGATGTCCGGACCGAATGCCAGACTGTAACCCCATAAAACCCATTGAATACTGATCACGGCAAGCAATATAAAGCTTTGCATGATCGTTGCAAGCACATTCTTTTTTCTCACCATACCGCCGTAAAACAAGGCAAGCCCAGGTGTCATAAGCATAACAAGTGCTGTTGCAACAAGTACAAACGCAGTATCTCCTGCACTAATCTTTTGTGCAGCATTGACGGTTCCATCGGCATAAGCCATTGCGGGCACGAGTAATGTAATAAAAAACAAGAACGTTTTTGCTAAAATTTTTTTCATATTTTCTCCTGTACATTTGTTATAGTACACAATTGTGATGTGCATTTTACATGCCAGTTTTTTAAAATTATTATACTACAATTTTGTCGCACTTAACCTACAAGTTCGTACGATGGTAACATAAAAGGCTGAGAGAAAAAGTGAGGTCAAGAGATTAATTCGGTAAATGCGGTAAATATCTGCGAGCTTATGTTATTAAGCAAACCTATATATTTTCTTGTATCTGCAAGTATCCGGTTAATATCTATGCTTGCTTTCAAGCCAGCTAACTCTGTTTTGTATTCGTCAATCCATGTTTTTATATCTGATTCTTTTATCTCTATGTGAAACTGCAACCCATAGATATTGCCTATTCTGAATGCTTGATTTGTATACAGCTGCGAACCCGCGAGAACAACAGCCTCATTAGGCAGATCAAAGGTATCTCCGTGCCATTGGAACACCTTCATGACCGAGGATTTATCCTTGACAGCTTCTACTGAGGCAAAAAGCTTGTCACGTGATGCTTCTTGCGTAAAATAAATATCATACCACCCGATCTCTTTTACACTGCCTTTATATACCCTGCCGCCCAGTGCCTGTGCTATCATCTGAGAACCAAGACATATACCGATAACAGGCAGTCTTGCATCTCTTGCCTTTTTGATAAGTGACAGTTCTGCTTCTATAAAGGGATATTTATCGAGTTCATAAACACCCATGGGCCCGCCGAGGATTACAAGAGCTCTGAAATCAGATACATCGTGCGGCAGTCTGTCCTTCCACGTATTCATATATCTGAATGAAAGAGCTTTACTTTTCAAGACGTCCTCTATAGTGCCGAGCCCCTCGACACCGATATGCCGTATCACTGCAACGTGTTTAACCATGAGGACTGAAGAAAGGTATGGATCTCTGAATTATAGGAGGGGCAATTCCTGAATTGCCCCTCCGTATCGTTGAATCAACGTTATGCGTCAAAATATAAACTGAACTCTAACGGTACGGGTCTCAGTTTAACCGGGTTCACTTCTGCCTTTATTTTGTACTCAATCCATGTCTCGATAACATCGGATGTAAATACATCACCCTTCAGCAGAAATTCGTGGTCTTTCTTCAATGCGTTCAGTGCCTCTTCAAGGCTGCCGGGTGTACTCGGTACATTCTTCAATTCCTCTGGCGAAAGTCCGTATATGTCTTTATCGAGAGGTTCACCTGGCTTGAGCTTGTTCTGTATACCGTCAAGACCTGCCATAAGCATGGCTGAAAATGCGAGATAGCTGTTGGATGCGGGATCGGGAAACCTAACTTCTATTCTCTTTGATTTCGGGCTCGGAGAATACATCGGTATTCTGATGGATGCTGATCTATTCCTGCTCGAGTAAGCAAGGTTTACAGGTGCCTCAAAGCCCGGGACAAGCCTTCTGTATGAATTCGTAGTCGGGTTGGTAAACGCACAAATAGCAGCTGCATGTTTTAAGATGCCTCCTATGTAATTCATTGCAAGCTCACTCATTCCGCCATATACGTTTCCTGCAAACAATGGCTTGCCGCCCTTCCATATACTCTGATGCGTGTGCATACCAGATCCATTGTCACCAAACAGAGGCTTAGGCATAAATGTCGCTGTCTTTCCATGTTTGTTTGCCACATTCTTCACTACATGTTTATACCACATCACATTGTCACCCATACGTAATAATGAATCGAACACCATATCTATCTCTGCCTGACCGCCTGTTGCAACCTCATGGTGGTGTTTTTCAATCTTGAGTCCTACATTTTCCATGGCTGTTACTATCTCACTACGAATATCGGTCTGCGAGTCAGTCGGTGATACAGGGAAATAGCCTTCCTTATACCGCGGCTTGTAACCAAGATTCGGGTTTTCTATTCTGCCTGTATTCCATTGCCCTTCTACCGAATCTATGTAATAATAGCCTTCATTAACACTCTGGCTGTATCGAATGTCATCGAATATAAAGAACTCCAGCTCAGGACCAAAATAAGCTATATCGCCAATGCCTGTTGATTTTAGATAATTCTCAGCCTTTCTCGCTATATTCCTCGGATCTCTTGTATAATATTCCTTTGTTATGGGATCCTGAATATTGCAGATAATACTAAGCGTAGATTCCTGCATAAAGGGATCTATAATAGCGGTTGATGCATCGGGTATCACAAGCATATCGCTCGCATGTATAGGCTGCCAGCCTCTTATGCTGCTGCCGTCGAAGCCAAGCCCTTCTTCAAAAACATCTTCTTTCAATTCATGTACCGGTACAGTAAAGTGCTGCCACGTACCAATAAAATCAAGAAACTTCAAATCTACATAACGTATTTTTTTCTCCTCAATTAACTTTAAAACATCTTTTGGTGTCATAGAACCTCCTTTTTTTTATTAAATTAGCATATAACATGCCATTCTCCATTATCAATAATAATTCTTCATAAGGATACATTTTTGTCATAGTCTAACAACAATTTTGTTGTTAAGTAACAAAATTGTAACTCAGTAGTATTAATCATTATCTCCACTATGAACAGCGGCATCGATCTCAATTTCAATTCTATATTTTTGTATCTTGTATCCAAGCTGTCTCTGAGTTATACCAAGTACTCGTGCGGCCTTTGCCTTAATACCACCGGTCTTTTTCAGAGCATCTATAATTCTGCTTTTTTCCATAGCTTCTACCATACTTTCGAGCTTGTAAGCTTCCGATGTTGTTTGCTGAGAATACACTGCATTCATCTTTTCAGACTCGCTACTTACAATAGGCAACGGTATATCGATTACATCAATCACGTTGCCCTTTGCCATGATTACAGTTCTCTCTATCATATTCTCGAGTTCTCTTACATTGCCGGGCCAGTTATAGTTTATCATAAAATTCATTGCCCGTTCTGATAATCTCAAAGACTTCCCATGCTCTTTGTTAAATCTCGTCAAAAAATGTTCTACAAGCAAAGGGATGTCCTCTTTACGCTCACGCAAAGCTGGCATGAATATGGGTACGACATTCAGTCTGTAATATAGGTCTTCCCTGAACATCTTGTTTTTTATCCCTTTCTCAAGATCACTGTTAGTAGCAGCTATAATCCTGACATCCACTTCGATAGTTTTGTTTCCACCTAATCTCTCAAAACGCTTCTCCTGGATTACCCTTAATAGTTTCGCCTGTGTTGAAAGACTTATCTCCCCTATTTCGTCAAGGAAAATTGTTCCTTCGTGGGCAAGTTCGAATCTCCCTTTCTTTGCCTCAAAAGCTCCGGTAAATGAGCCCTTTTCGTGTCCGAACAACTCACTTTCGAGCAGCGTATCCGGTAGAGCAGCACAGTTCATTTTAATAAACGGTTTACCTGCTCTTGGACTGTGAAAATGTATCGCCCTTGCTACAAGCTCTTTACCTGTTCCGCTGTCACCCCTTAGCAGAATCGTTGCCTTTGTTGGGCTCACCCTGTCAATAATCTCGAACACCTCTTCAATGCCAGGGCTTATACCTATTATATTTTCCGGTCTGTATTTGGATTTTAATTCTTTAATCAAGACAGATTTCTCATGCTCCATATGCTGCCGTTGTTTTTCTATTATCTGATTAAGCCTCATAGCTTGTCCCATAAGTGTTGCTATCATGGACAACAGATTGACGTCCTCCTCAAATGAACTCTCCTCAGTCAGCAGCTTTTGAACGCTTAATACCGCCTCAACCTTTTTATCAACTTTAACAGGCACTGCTATATAAGATAGGTTCTCTTTTATGGTCTCCTTCCCCGTTTTATTCATAAACATCGGTTCATCTTTCACATTGGGCAAAACAATCGGCACGCCGCTTTTACCAACCTTACCCGTTATGCCCTCTCCAAGCTTATATCTGCCCTTTTGCCGTTCCTCGTGGGTAAACCCATACGCATAGTGTATAGCAAACTCTTTCGTCTCAGGTTCGAAAACAAATAATGCTATTCTTTGAATATCATGGTACGTTGCAAGCAATTTAAGGCTTGAATTTATAGATGCACTAAAATCTATTGTTGATGCAAGTTGCTTACTTATCTCATACAATACTGTCAACTGTTTTTTCTTGTTGTTCAATTGCTTTATAAAGCCATTTGGTGTTTTAGGCATAAAGGAACCTCTCTATGATCTCTCTTAATTCATTGTTTCTGTCATTCATATCGATCCATAATGCATCTTTTATGCCTTTAAACCATGTAACCTGCCTTTTGGCATATGCCTTCGTATGCCTTTTTATTAGTTCTACAGCAGTGTTAAGGTCTGTTTTTTTATTGAGATAATCTATTATTTCCTTGTAGCCTACGGTTTTCATTGCAGGAAGATCAGGGCTATATCCTTTATCTATTAGCAACTTAACCTCATCTATCAAACCATCTGAGATCATCTTGTCAACACGTTTATTTATAATTTCGAGGTAATCCTGTTTATCGGAATTATGAAGAACAATGTAAATGTAGCTGTATCTTATTTTAGAAAATCTGTGTTTTTCCAAGTAGTCAAACAAGGGTTTGCCTGTTGCAGTGAAAACCTCAAGTGCTCTTATTAACCTGTAGCTGTCGTTTCTTTTTATATGTATTGCGTCTACGGGATCCAATTGCTTGAGACGCTCATACAGGATATCATTACCGTATATTTTTTGCTGTTCTCTGATACTATTTCTTATCTCATCATCAATAGATGGAATAGGTGCAAGACCATGGAGTAATGCCTTGATATAAAAACCCGTTCCACCTACGATAAAAGGAATTCGACCTGCATAGCCAATCTCATGAATACAGGTATCTGCCATGACAACATAATCTGCCGAGCTGAAACGAACTGATGGTTCTACGATATCTATCATAAAATGCCTTACGGAGTTTAACTGCCTTCGATCCGGTTTTGCAGTTCCTATGTTCATATACTTATAAATCTGCCTGGAGTCACAATTAACTATCTCACCATTGAATGATAACGCAAGATCAATAGCACATTCAGTTTTACCCGCAGCAGTAGGACCTGTTATTACAATAATCTTTTGTTCGGCAAATAGTGTATCGGTGTTATACGCCATTGGTGTTTCTGAATCTGTATGAACATTTATATTCTATATCCGTAAGATCATGCTCATTCAAAGGAAATGCCCTACATTGAATGGGTCTGTATTTATAAATGAGACAGGTTGTATGGCCGTTTTTCTCGGAAAGAAAAGGACAATTAAACACGATCTTACAGCATACACCGCACCGATCACATTCGCCTGTCCTTTCTGTTAAGCATTCACGTACATACCGGATCCTGAAGTGCACGGTAAAAAAACGTTCAAATTTATGCACAAGAAGAAGAATACTATTGTTCAGTAAATCCCGTTTCTGTAACAGAGTGTCCACTATCGCAAATTTTGATAATGAGTTTTTTATTTTTGCCCCCTTAAGCCGTACGGCTTACCAGTCTTCATCAGGTAGTTATCTATTACCACGTATATACTCGGCAATGCAATCAGTGTAAACAGGGTAGAGGTTATCAGCCCGCCGATAAGTACGATTGCCATGGGCTTGTCTATCTCAGCACCTGTTCCTATGCCCAGTGCAAGCGGCAGGACCGCAACAGAGGCACTCAGTGCCGTCATTAACACAGGCCTCATCCTGGTCACGCCTGCGTGCCGTGCTGCTTCAATATCATTCATGCCCGATGCCTTATTATAAAGGATATATTCTACCAGCAGTATGGCCTTCTGGACAGCCAGACCGAAGTGGGCAAGAAAACCTATGATAGAAGAGATGTTCAGACTCGTATGCGTTATCATAAGGGCGAGCACACCGCCGATAAGCGAAAAAGGGATAAACACAAGCACAAGCCCGGCTATGACAAAAGAGTCAAATGCAACATACAGCACGACGAAAATAAAGCCCACAATAATAGCCATGATCAACAAGATACTCTTCACCATGTCGTTCTGTGTTTTGTATTCCCCTCCAAGTTCAACAGAATATCCCGATGGCAGGTTCAGAGATTTTATTGCACCTTTTATATCGTTTATCACAGTATTTGTTGATCGTCCCGATATGTTGCAGGAAAGCTCAAGTACCCTCTCCATGTTTTCTCTTCGTACTATATACGGCAAGGCCTGATACTTTACCTCCGCGACATAAGAAAGCGGTATCTTTTTACCGTTGCCGGCATCTATCAAAAGTCCGGAAATGCTTTTTATGCTGTTTCTGAACCGAGGCTGTGCCCGGACAAATACGTCGTAATGCCTGATCCCCTGCCTGATAACAGTCGCAACACTGCCGGCAAGTGCAGTCTGGACATCCTGCCCCACCTGCTGCGGCGTAATACCGTATACCCCAAGTTTTGACCTATCGATCTTTATGGATATGCCCGGAGCACTCGCTGTCTCTTCAAGATAAAGATCGGTTATACCTCTAATCCTGGACAACATCGTGTAAAGTATCTCGCCGTTCTTGTTCAGTACATCCTGGTTGTTTCCAAATATCTTTATGGCAAGAGAACCGCCGACAGTAATGCCGGAGAGAGCCTCTTCAAGTCGTTCTGTATTGGGCGTTGTGAGTATAATTGCCATATTCCGTGTAGAAGGAACATGAATGCGGATCCAGTCATCGATCTGCGCAACCGTATATTTTCTCTTTGACCATGGAACAAGTTTTAAAAATATGCCGGACTTTCTTATACCCTCATCCTTTGGAGCACCTGCAGGCCTGCCTATATGGGCTATAATATCCTGCACATCTGGTGCATGTTTCAATATCTGTGAAACCTGTTCCGCCTTTCTTGTTGTTTCTTCCAGCGACGTGCCTGCAGGCATATGTATCTTTACCAGGATTGCTCCCTCATCTATACTGGGCAGGAATCCTGTTTCTATGAAACCCGATAATGCAACGACCAGCAACAATGAGCCCAGCATGATACCGATAATATACAAAGGATGTTTTAATGAGAACTCCAGAGAAGGTTTATATACTTTTAAAACAGCACGTTCAACGGTGCCCTCTGTCGTTACTCCGGCAATCCTCTTCCGCAGGAACATATAGGCAAGCACCGGTGTTAACGTAAGCGAGAGCACGAATCCTATGAGGATGGATGTTACGACCGTAAAGCTGAAATCCTTGAATATCGAACCCGTAAAGCCCGGCAGTGTGTAGAGGGGCAAAAACACGGCAATGATTATAATGGTTGAATATACAACGGGTCTCCTTACCTCAAGAGAACCTTCAAGTGTGGCCATGAGAGGATCATCCGGCTTCATCTTAAGATGCCTGAATATATTTTCCGTATCAATGATAGCAGCGTCGATCATGATACCAAGCCCCACAACAAGCCCCCCGAGGCTCATAACGTTGAGGCTGTAATTAAAAAGTCTCATAAAGATGAATGTAATAATAATGGCTATCGGAATAATGATAGCTATCACCATGGTCGTGTAGATATCACCCATGAGCAGGAATATGATGATAATAATAGCTACGATGCCTATGATAATGGCATCTCTGAGGTTTGTTATTGCAGCGTTGATAAGCATGGATTGATCGTTGTACGTATGCAGGGTAACACCTGCCGGTAAAGCACCTTCGATAGTTTTGAGTTTGTCCTTGATGGCACTGATAATGGGCATGGCATTCAAACCATACTGTTTAACCACGGTTCCGAGTACCGCAGGCCTTCCATCGACAATCGCATTGCCCACCCTGATCTGATGGCCTATGTGAAACTTCGCAACGTCGCCCAGGTATACCGGTGTGTGCGATCGTGTTGTTACGACGATATGGGAGAGCTCGCCGAAGTTTTCTATCAGCCCGTTGCCCCGTATGGAGTACGCCACAGGACCCTTAATCAGATAACCGCCGTTAAAAAGCACATTATTATTCTTGACGGCACCAACGACGGCATCGATGGGTATGCCGTACGCTTTCAACTTGTTCATATTCACAAGTACCTGATACTGCGCTACATCACCGCCGATATTGGATATGTCGTATATACCAGGGATCATTTCGAGCTGATACTTGACATCGTATTCTGCAATCGCTCTGAGTTCCTTTGGATTAACCTTACCGGTCATATAATACTGAATAACCTCATCCATTCTGTCTGCTGCATTGGATACGATAGGCGGTCTAATCCCGGGAGGCAGTTGGGGCACAATGGACGATATGCGCTGTGACAGGAGTTCAAGTGCCTGAAAATAGCTTGTTCCCCAGGCAAACCTTACAACAACGACAGACAATCCAATTTTTGATTTCGACCATACCTTCTCTACGCCGGGTAGCCCTCTTGTTGTCTGTTCGACGGGGAATGTAATTTCCCTTTCAACATACTCCGACGGCAGCCCCGGATCGGAAATAAATATCTTGAATATAGGAGAATTCAGATCCGGCAGTAATGTCCTGTCAAGCCTATGGTAGGTAAGTACACCGCCGATGGTCAGCAGTGCAACCACCAGCAGGATCAAAAGCCTGTGAGTCAACGAAAAATGTATAATCTTTTTAAACATAAGCTATCTTGTTTTTTATTTCATTTGTTCTCAATAAGGGCGAGGAAACCTCGCCCCTACAATTAATCATACTTCCTATTCCTTGATCGCTTGCTTGCAAACACATAGTACATCACCGGCAAAACGATAATAAGCAAGAATACGGACAAAGAGAATCCACCGATAATGGCTATTGCGAGAGGCTTGTGCATTTGTGCCCCGGCCCCAAGGCCGAGCGCAAGCGGCATTAAAGCAAGTATTGCTGCAAACGCTGTCATCAAAATAGGTCGTATCCTCAGACTGCCCGCCTTTATAACAGCCTCTTTTAAAGGGAGCCCACTCTTCACAGCATCCTGAATATAATGCACGACAAATATGCCATTTTCGGCAACAATACCCACAATCATAATCGTACCCATAAGAGATGAAATATTCAGAGGGGTCTTTGTCAAATAGAGTAGACCAAGCACGCCGAAGAACGATGGCAATATGATACTGTAAATGATAACAGGCACTGCAAGTGATTCGAACTCAAGGATCATTATGGTAAATACGAGAGCAACTGCCATAAGCAAAACCATGAGCAAACCCTTGAATGATTCCTGCTGATTCCTGTAAACCCCGCCATAGCTTATACTTGTACCTGGCGGCAGCGTAAGTTTCTTTGCAAGTTCTGCCTTCACATCCCGCATAACGCTCCCAAGGTCTCGACCGCTAATCCTGCCTGTAACTGCAAGCATCCGCCGGAGGTTTTCCCGGTCAATCTCAGCCTGACCTCCGACAACCTTAAGATTGGCAATATATTTCAGCGGAACTACAAGCCCATTCGGTGAAACGATCTGCATTGATTCAAGCTTTTTTATCGTGTCAGTTTCTGATGCAGGCATCAGCACCCTTATATTGATCACCTTTTCTCCCTCTCTTACGTTTGTTGCCACAGTGCCCCACAAAGCAGTGGTAACGTAATCGGACACATATTGAGGGGTAACACCAACAAGCCCTGCCTTCAGCGGATCAACATGTATGTCTATTGCCGGACCGCTGATCGTAATGCCGTTAAATACGTCGACAACACCTTTTATTTTAGAGATAATATCCGATATTTTGTTTGCTATTGAATCAAGAACGCTTGTATTGTCGGAGAATATCTTTATATCGATTGGCATGGGAGAGCCCGTCATATCGCCGATGAGGTCCTGCATGATCTGTCCGAAATCCACATAGACCTTGCCGGGCTCTGCTTGATAGATCTTTTGCCTGAGTTCGTCTATAACCTGATTTATGGATTTATTCCTGTGATTTTTAAGGCGTATGAGAAAGTCGCCGGTGTTCGGTTCTGTTATAAAAAAACCAAGCTGGGTACCTGTTCTCCTCGAAAAGGACTTAACCTCTTTGATGCTGAGGACTATCTTTTCTATCTTCTTAAGAATGCGGTTCGTTTCCTCGAGTGTCGTTCCTGGCGGGGTAAAATAATCCATGACAAATGCACCTTCATCCATTTCCGGCATAAATCCCGTTCCCATATGTTTATAAATAATCCACGATCCAGCAACCAGCACAACGACGGACAACACCACATAGAAAGGCTTCCTTATAATCTTATGCATGAAGGTTTCATATTTGCTGACCAATGCTTTCATAATCCTGCCTTCTTTTGCCTCTTTTTCAGTATCCTTGAGAAAGATCATGGCAAGTACAGGCGTAAGTGTAATTGAAATGACCATCGATACGGTAAGGGCGGATGCCATGGTGAGTGCAAGTGCCTTAAAGAATGCACCGGTGACACCTCCGAGAAAAGCAAGAGGGAAGAAAACAACGATTGTACTCATGCTTGAACCGACAATAGCGGGAAGCATCTCTTTAACCCCTGTTTCAACCGCACGTTTCTTCGACCCATGTGCATGAAAATGCCTGATAATATTTTCGAGTACGACAATAGAATCATCTATAATAAGCCCGATGGATGCAGCCATGCCGCCCAATGTCATAAGGTTCAAAGTCTGTCCGAAAAGCTTCATCAGAACCACTGTTATGATAAGCGTGATCGGCAGGGTTATAGCGGTAATGAACATGATCCTTACATTTCTCAAAAACAAAAACATAATGACAATAGCTATAAACACACCGAAGAGAATTGCATCCCTCACGCTACCGTAAGACTGCTCTATAAGTTCGGACTGATTATACCATGTCGATATATGCAGCGATGGCGGCAATTGAGGTTTAAGTTCTTCAAGTTTTTGCTTGAGCTCTTTTGCTATCTCTATGGTGTTAGCGCCAGGTTGTCGGAGTATATTCATCAAAACGGCATTATGCCCGTTGCTGGTTATGCGTATGTATTGCTTTTTTACGGATGTCTCTACCTTTGCAACATCCCGCACATAGATCGGTACGCCCTTTTTATTGGCTATAAGCGTATCCTTCATCGCTGTCGTTGATGTGAAAAGGCCTGTCGGCTGAACCATATATAGCTCATAATTCTTATTTATATAACCTGCGGACGATATAATATTTGTTTCCTTCAATCCATTGATTACATCATTAAGTGTAAGGTGATATGCGGAAAGTCTCTGCGGGTTTACAACAACATGGTATTCTTTGATCTTGCCGCCCTGAACAACCACCTGAGATACCCCTTTTAGCCTGCCGAGAATGGGCCTGAGTGTGTAATAGCCGATATCCCTTAACTGGACCATATTGAGGGTCTCTGAAGTCAGGCTTAGCCCTATAATAGGAAATTGACTCGGCCTCATCCAGTTTACTGTAACAGATGCGGTTTGCGGTAATTTAGATCGGATCTGATTTATTGCGTTCTGTGTTAACTGAAGTGCTTTAAACATATCCGTACTCCAGACAAAGTTTACGAAGATCTGCATTGAACCTCTGCTTGTTGCAGACCGTACATCCGTTACCCCGGGAACAGAATATACCGCCTCCTCAATGGGCTTTGTCACCTCTATCATCATCTTCTCTATGGGCATATCCCCGTTATCCGCAAGGATGACAAGCCTCGGAAAGGTTATCTCCGGAAAGATAGCAACAGGCATGGTGCTAAGCAGGATAATACCCATTGCCGCCAGTACCACGGAGAGAAAGATTATTCCCTTTTTATGTGTTTCAAAAAATTTTGAAATGTCCATAATTAATTATTTATATTTTTCCACTTCCCCCCTTAAGATAAGAGAGGTAAGGGGAGCTATGATTTTGTTTTGTAACTCCCTTAGTCCCTCTTATGTAAGAGGGATAACGCAGAAAAACATATGTAACTACCAAAAACCTCACCTCTACTCTACCCTTTTATATATAAGGTTCTCCTTTACTCTAATTTTCTTATTGTCCAAACGCATTTTTCAGATCAATCCGTGTCCTTCTCTTCATGCTGTTGTAGCTGTGCGGGCTTATGCTCCTGCATGCTTTCTACCACCTTCACTGCTGTCCCGCTTGCCAATGCGTAATTACCCTGCGTAATAACGAGCTGCCCTTGCTTGAGTCCATTCAGGATTTCAACCTTACCGTCCTCTTCATACCCAGTCTTAACGGTAACTTCTCTTGCAATGTAATCCTGACCTACAACCATAACATATTCTCTTCCTGTATCCGGATCGAAGAGTATGGCGTCTTTCGGTACAATAAGCGTGTTGAAGTGGGTATTGCTGATGATGTCTACAACAGCGAACATGCCGTCTCTTATCTCCTGATCTTTATTAGCAAAGCTCACATTAAGTTCAACGGTCTGGGTTTCCTGAGACACTGTAGGGTTGATTGTCACAATCTTACCCTTGAATACATCGTCTGGGAAAGAAAGGAAATGTATAAGCACAACATCGCCAATCTTGACCTGTTCGAGATATATGGAAGGGAGATCTACATGCAGATAAGTACTTGCTAAGTCCTCTATGGTAACAATAGGTGCACTTGCTTGAACAAGTGCATTCGTGCTGACATAACGCCTGCTAACATACCCATTAAACGGAGATAACAGCGGTATAATGCCGAGTCTTAGAAAATACTGTTTTTTTACACCAGGTATTGCCGCACTGCCGCGTATTGCCGCCTCTGCCTCAATAGGTCTTAACCGTGCAACCACGCTGCCTTTCCTTACAAAATCTCCTTCTTTAACCAAAAGGGATATCACAACACCTTCCACAGGCGAATTTATCTCTACCTTCTTTAAAACATCCACCCTGCCTGTTGCCTGAATAAGGTGATTAACATTCCCCCGCGATACCTTAACAGCTTTAACCTCGATCTGCGGGGCTTGCTCCTGTGCCTGTTGCTTTGATGAGCAGGAGGAAAACAAAAGTCCAGCAAACAGTAAAAACAGAAACACAACAAATACATTTATGTTGTCATTCCTCACTTGATGCGGAATCCAGTCTTTTTTTCTCTGGATTCCTGCTTTCGCAGGAATGACGGGAAATGAATTCGTTCTGGAATTATAAAGCTCCTCACTTTTATCACTCATATATCTCTCCCCTTAAAAACTGAATCTCGTACAATGCCTTGTAAAAATCAGCCTGTGCGTTTGTCATATCCATCTGTGTATTTGTCATGAGTTGTCTATCGAGCAAAACCTCATAACTGCTTATCCTGCCGCCTCCGGTATATCTCGCTTCAGAATAATCAAAATTCTGCTTTGATAGCTTTATATCCTTTTGATAAAGGTTTATACGCTCAACAGCACTTGCCAGGTTTTTTAAGGCATTTTTATACGAAAGCCTTAATTCACTGATGAGCAATCGTTCCTTATAATGTACCTTCTCAAGCTGCATCTTGGCTGCATCCACACTGTATGAAATCGCTCCCCACTCAAAAACAGGCAGGTTAAGCATGGCAAGGTAAGAATAGCCACGATATTGGCCATAAGCCATTGGCTGCGGCTCAGCAACCCATCCTGTATCAGCTTCTATGCTAAGGGTAGGCAGGTGCTTCGCCCTTTGTGCACTGACGTTGTATTTTTGAGACCTTTCTTCATATCTTACAGCCTGCAATGTTGGGTTGCCATCGAAGATCGAATCATTATACGTGTTCATGGATGAAACCGTAAAAGATACTGATTCAAGTTCTAAAACTGTTCCAGAAGTAATTTGAATACCGGTTAATGATGCGAGTGCATTCAACTGTGAAAGCCTTTTTATCTCGAATGATTTAAGTTTTGCTTTTGTATTATCAAGCTCTATTTGAGTTCTCAGTACGTCATTCTCAGTTACGAGTCCTGTAGAAAGCAATCTCTTTGTAAGCGACAGGTAGTCTTCAAGACTGTTTACATTATCTTTAAGGATCTTTATCTGTTCTCCATAAGTTACAGCATCTATGAATGCATTCTTAACTGTATATGCAAGTCCGTTTTCGTCGGCATTTTGCTGGTATTTTGCAGATTCGTAAGACATTCTGAGCTGTTTTGTAGAAAGCCATCTCGAAGGGTTGAATATATCAACCTGAGCTATTGCCTGAAGCGAAGCGATACCCCCGTTCGTTATTGCAGGGTCATAACCATAAGCCCTACCATAACTTGATGATATGTTAATAGACGGTAAGAGGCCTGCTCTATAGCTCTTATATTCAGCACTGTATATATTTGTATTTGAACGAGCATATCCTGATACAGGATAATGCTGAATTGCCTTCTCTATACACAGTTTCAGGGTAACCGGTGTATCCGCATACGTCATAACAGGAACCGAAACAAACATTGTTATACTTATCACTATTATCAGAATCAAAAATCCTTTTCTTTTAATCTTTATATCCTCCTTAAAACATAATTATAATATGTCATATAATGTTAAAAACTATATCTTAACCATTAAATTATCAATAAAATAAGATTAATTTTTTTTAATCTTATTGTGCCAGCTTTTCCCAATGATGGTTGTTTTTGTTTCTCTATCATATTTCATTCCTCACTTTGTCTTACCGAGTGTAAAATACAGGGTATTTGCATATATTTTTATAGTGAATCAAAACTATGGAGAACGTATAAAAATGAAAAAAATAATTTTTATAATGATATTGCTTTTAATTTGCGTAAGCCACGTTAAAGCCGATCAATCCATTCAAACCGCAACAATAAATCCCGTAAAATTAAGCATGGCTCCACCTGCAAAAGATAGAACCTTTAAAACCTTGAGCCAAGAAACCAAGGCATGCATACAATGTCATAAAGAAATAACACCTGGTATTGTTTCCGATTGGCAACAGAGTAAACATGCAGAGGAGAATGTCGGCTGTTATGAATGTCATAAGAGTACGAGTTTACAGTCTCCAGGTGCATTTGAACATAATGGTTTCATAATTCATGTGGTTGTTTCACCGAAAGACTGTTCTGCGTGCCACCCGCAAGAAACGAAGGAATTCGAAGAAAGCAGACACGCAGTAGCGAGGCAATTTATAGCAGGTGTGCCGGGTCTTAAAGTCACCAGAGAAAATACGCTTTTTGCAACAATGGGAAATACGATAACAATCAGGGGATGCCAGGCATGTCATGGAACAGTCGTAAAAATTGGTAAAGACGGTCGGCCGACAGCCGATACCTGGCCAAATCAAGGTATAGGCAGAATAAATCCAGACGGGAGTTTCGGCAGTTGTACGTCATGCCACACACGGCACAGATTTTCCATAGCAGAGGCAAGAAAGCCGGAGACCTGTGCCAATTGCCACATTGGACCGGACCACCCACAGTATGAAATTTATATGGAATCGAAGCACGGAAACATATACGCCACAAGGGGAGCACACTGGGATTGGAATGCACCTGTTGGTAAATGGAACATAGTAAAAACGGGTGACGCTCCTGTATGTGTCACATGTCATATGGATGCAGGATTGCCTGACATGAAAACGACACACAATTTAAGTGCAAATCTGTCATGGGCACTTCAGGCTCCGCTTACCTATCATTACCCAAACTGGCAGACAAAACAGGAAAATATGCAGGAGGTCTGTTATCACTGCCATTCGACAGTATGGACCCAGAACTATTTCAAGCAGGCTGACGCAACTCTGACGGTTTATGAAAATAGGTATTACAAACCTGTATTCGATATGAAAGAAAGACTCATATCAAAAGGCAGGTGGCCCAATAAACCATTTTCTACACCCATACAATTTAAGTTCTTTGAATACTGGCATCATGAGGGCAGACGGGCAAGGTTCGGTGCGTTCATGCAGGGACCTGACTATGAACTGTGGCATGGTTTTTATGAACTTGAGCTTGAAAAGATAGAATTGTTGCAGCAGATGGAAAAGATGGAATAAAGACCTCGTAGTGGCGACCCTTCGGGTCAAATACTGCTGTTTTTGTAGGTAAATCCCATTGGAACAGGTAATGCAATATTACCTTTGTATTGCAGCAATACCTTAAAAACATCGCCCATCGAATCAGGCATGATCAGGAATTTAGATGCCGAGGTAAGCCTGTAATAGTCAACAGGATCGCTCACAATATCTTTGATCTTCGAAAGCAGGTCATCATAGCCCATGGAGAGTACAAAGTCCCTCTGTTTGACATAACCAATTGTATTTAAAGCGAGCTCTCTTCCCCATTTTGAAAGGCTTGTAAAATCAACATGACTTGTTATGTCTTTCTCCCCTACAAGATCATACGGGTTATCATCCATTTTATGGTCGTGGTAGCATACAAGTGTACCGTTGCTCCTGTGTGAGGCATAATATTCGGACGCCGTGTAACCATAATCGATCGTAAGTATATATCCTTGCAGGATAACATCGGACATAGCCCTGAGCATATCCCTTGCCTGCAAATTTACTTCTGTCCACATACCTTCGACAGGTTTTATACCTATAAAATCAAAATGACGTACAAGTTCTTCTGATGCAGGCATAAGGGACTCTTCAAAATGATTGTCTTCAAGATCAACGTACACCTCATACAATCTGTCTTTCATTACAACTACATGAACTGGCAGTGCATCAAAAAGCTCGTTTGATATAACGCATCCTATAAGAGGTTTTACCTTGTGCAGAGTTTCATGGATTTCTATCTTTTCCGTGTGTTCAATGTCCTGGGCAGGGCGCTTTTCTATAATTATGTATTGTAAAGCCTCATAAAAATCCTTATGCCATCTAAACGCCGACTCAACAATGTCATCGGCCATTTTACCTGTGCCTCCTCCTACTTCCACAATATAAAAAGGAGACGGTTTTCCGAGCAGTTCAAAAAACTGTTCGATCTGCCTTGCAATAAGCATGCTCATAACAGACGAGGCATACGGGGCGGTATAATAATCTCCTTCTGTTCCGAGCCTTTGTTTACCCGATGAATAATAACCAATAGACGGAGAATAAAGTGCCATATTCATGAACTGCTCGAATGTTATGGGACCGCTTTGTCTTATTACGTCTTTTATTATTTGTTCTACTTTACCCATGTTATGAAACGGCGTACGATACTTGAAACTACATAATTTGCGAACGGGTCATAATTAAATCTTTTATGGTTTTGAACAGATCATAAAGTGTATATGGCTTTTGTATAAATGGATAGCCCTTCTCTTTAATTAAAGCCCATTGAGATTTTTTTTGTCTTTACGCATGGATTATGTATTCAAATTATCAAACCCTTATAAAAAAGCAATATTATTTTTTTTAAAACATTTCATTTTCTATGCTAACCTTCAATAATAGCATATCCCGCATAGAGTGCATGTACCGGGTTTACACGGCGGGGTAATGACGCCCTTCATTCCTAATCTGTATTCATTGAGTAAAAAGTCCTTTTTGAAGCCATAATCCATGAAATCCCATGGCAACACTTCATCATGTTCCCGTTCTCTCAACGCATAGTATTCTATATCTATACCGCTCTCCTTTATAGCATGGGTAATAGATTTATCTGTATTTGACAGATGTACGATGAACTCCGAAAGGCGTCTGTCGCCCCTGGAAATGATTGCCTGAAGCAAATAATGTTTCTCCCACTCGAGTCTTATACCGCTGGATTTCAATGACTTCTTTATAATATTTATTTTATCTCTGGCCTCGTTCTGTTTTATTACGCCGAGCCATTGAAATGGCGTGAAAGGCTTTGGTATGAGGGGGTTGACACTTATGCTCACCCTGCACTTTCCTCCTTTTAATGCCTTTTTTATCCGCAGTGCCAGTGATGCAATGGCTTTTATATCGTCATTCGTTTCACCTGGTATACCTATCAAAAAGTAAAGTTTTAAAATATTGACATTATGTTCACCAAGAAACGCTGCGGCATTCAGTATCTGTTCATCGCTCAACTGCTTATTCAAGACCCTTCTTAATCTGTAGGTACCTGCCTCGGGTGCTATTGCAGCAGAGAACTGATCAGTAGACATCTCTAAATTATTTATATCAAGTATTGCAAGGCTGTCTGCGCGCATGGATGACATGGACGCCTTCAGTCCGATAGCATGTATATAATTCAGCAGTTCATTCAAATGAGGATATTCTGTTACCATGGGGCTAACAATACCGACCTTCTTAACGCATGGTGGCAGGGAAAGCAGATCTTTTTTCAAATCTTCAAGCTTCCGATGTCTTGGCGGCAGATACGCATATCCCGATATGCAAAACCTGCACCTGTATCTGCATCCTCTTGAAACTTCCTGAAGGTGCATATCTGAAAATGTTGTATCACCCGTATAGATGACTGTTGATGATATACCCTCCGATAAAGGTGCTATATGACGTCTGATCCTTTTACCTTTTTTGAATTTATGCTCCATCTCTTCAATCCGGCCTTCGGTGTTGTATCCGACCCAGTAGAATGAAGGTACATACACACCCTCAAGATTATCAAGCTCCTTTAGTATAAACGCCTTTTCTTTTCTTGTTTTAAGGCCGTCATGTACAACAGACATGATATCTCCTACAAGACCTTCGGCCTCGCCTATAACACATACATCCATGAAGGCCGAAATAGGCTCAGGATTAAGTGTTATTGCAATGCCTCCTGCCATTATAATGGGACCATGGGTACGCATGGATGAGTAGGGCTCTATGCTCGAAGCCCTGAGAAAATCAACCGCATTTATGTAATCGGTTTCAAAAGAGATTGAGAAGGCAATAATGGAAAAATCACTTACCTGTCTGTTACTTTCTATAGATAATGGGCCCTTTTGCCCCTTGCGCCAGAAACATCTTTCGCAAACGACATTGTCCATGCTGTTCAATATACCGTACAGGGTATGAAGGGCGAGGTTGCTCATGCCAGCTCTGTAGGTATCTGGATAAACAAGCAGTACGGGAAGCTTACCTCCCCATTCTTTTTTTATTACGCCTGATTCTCGATGTATAACCGTCATGCTGTTATTATAAGCAGATAGACCAAAAAATGCATTTATCAGGTTTAAACAATTTCCTCGATCGTTATACCTAAGGCACCCGCCTCAAGCATCTGTTCAATTGCATGTTCACTGTCTTGTGGATGAACATTTACGCCTCGTGATGCATCCATAAGAAGAAATGTCGTAAAACCTGCCCTTAGCCCATCAATAACTGTGTTCTTTACACAGTAGTCCGTCGCGAGACCGCCGACAAACAGCCTCTTGATCTTTAGTTTTTTAAGTATAGCTTTAAGCCTCGTGCCTTGAAATCCTGAATAGGCCTCTTTTTCTGGGGCTGTTGCTTTTGATATGGTAACCGCTGATTCCGGGAGCCTGAGTCCGGGATGAAACTTAGCACCATCAGTTTCCTTCACGCAGTGCGCAGGCCATATACCCCCGTATGCCTTGAATGAAATATGGTTTTTCGGATGCCAGTCCCTTGTAGCAAACACAGCGAGGGATTTTGATTTGAATTTACCTACATAGTCATTTAATATTGGTACTACCTCATCACCAAACGGTACAGCAAGAGAACCGCCAGGACAAAAGTCTTTTTGTACATCTACAACTATCAGTGCGTCTGCTTTCGAAAGTTTTAATTTCACATTAACCCCGTTTTATAAGATAATACAAGACAACCTAAAAACAAAGGCATGTAGCATAACATGCCTCTTCCTTGCATTACAATATTTCAGATACTATATTTACGGTATTAAAATTTATGCATTTTTATATTCTTTACCACGATATGGGCTACATTATTACCAGGCAGTTTGGAGCTGCCAGGACTATAACTAAATGAAAAAAATTGATGATACAGTTATACTAAAACGTTTTAAGGATGGTGATACATCCGCGTTTAAAGAGATTGTGCTTGCTTATCAGAACAGTATTTACAGTCTATGTACTTATATGATCGGGGATCCGGTCAATGCCGAGGATATCGCACAGGATGTTTTTCTTAAGGCTTACCAGAATCTTAAGGCGTTCAAGCCGGACGCATCTATTTATACATGGCTTTACCGCATAGCTGTAAACACATGTATAGATTATAAACGAAAAATGTCGTTTGAATCCATCTTCAGACACCAACAGCATAATGAAGACATTATTGAAAATGAGCCGTCCACGGATCCATCATCTGAAAGTCTTTACGGATCAAAACAAACCGTTGATGCCCTAAAAAAAGCCATAGAAAAGTTGTCTCAAAAACTAAAGGCTGTTATAATTATGAAAGAGATCGAAGGGCTTTCCTACGAAGAGATCTCGAATACGCTTGACATATCCATAGGTACCGTAAAATCAAGGATTTCAAGGGCAAGGGAAGAGTTAAAGGTATTAATGAAAGAGTTTGACAAATAAAATGGCGTTCATAAAAATATAAAATATATGGAACAAAAGTAAGAAAGTACCGTTTATAAATTAAGGAGGAAGATATGAGGTGTTCTAAGGCAAGAAAGCTTTTATCACCATACATAGATAAAGAATTAACGAAGCCCGAAGCAGAGCTTTTAGATGCCCATGTAAGAGACTGCATTAAATGCCGCACAAGGCTTGAAGAAATGCAGGCGATACACGATACATTCAGCTCCATGGAAAGGCTAAATGCACCGCTCGGCTTTGCAACACGGGTTATGGCTCATGTACAGAATAATAAGGCAAGAAGTTTATCATTATTCCCCATACTCAGCAGGCTCATAGAAGTTGCTGTAATTATTCTGGTGATAATTATAGGTACACGAGTGGGCAGCTTGCTTGGTACAGCTTTTACCGGACAAAAAACAAGTATAGCATCGTCTCTTTCTCTTGATACATTCGAGGCGGTCCAGCCCAATTCCATAGGTGGGGCGTATATAGCAATGATGGATGGAAACAATGAAAAATAGCACGTTAAAGTTTCTGCTTTTAATATCTGTAATCTTGAATGTGGCTATTCTCGGTACAATCGGATATTCATACTACATGAATTCCTTCCATAAATCTCTTTCATTTGGGCCTGGAAGGCGCACATTTCTCGTTAAGGAACTATCTTTAAATCCTGAACAGGCTAACACATTGATAAAAGATGAACAATCTTTCCATGATGATATAGATAAAATGAGACAACAGATATTCATAAAGCGGCTGGAACTGCTTGATCTTATGAAGTCCGAAAAGCCCGATACAAAAAAAATTGATCAAACCATCTCCGACATAGGAAAAATGCAAGAAGACATTCAGAAAAAAATAGTTGCACACATTATTGAAGTTAAAACCATACTGAATAAAGACCAGCAAAAGAAATTTTTCGGATTAATAAAAACTATAATAACGAAAAGAGAGGACGGCAAACGTGGACCACACGGACCCAATCGTTAGTCAGAAAAATGTACTGGAGAATCAAGCATGTATCATCACAGCCTTTGTATCTTTGATTGTTTTGTTTCTTTTTGTGACAGTGGCTACATCTGTTCATGCAGATGAACCACAGGTTATGACTCTGAATGACTGTATAAGGATCACCCTTGAAAACAATCCGCAGCTAAAGGCGTCAGAGATGAGTATTATGTCAAGCGAGGGCAACTACGGCATAGCACGATCAACACTTCTTCCACAGATAAACGCTGTTGCAGATGCCCAGAGAGCAACATCAAATTTGGCTTTAACATCTAATAGCCCTTATACTGCCCTCTATTACAGACAGCCGGACAACACCAATTATCCCTACTACACGGCATCCGTAACACTGACTCAGCAGTTATTCAGCTTCGGTAAGAATTACTTTGGTATGAAATCATCGTCTGAGCTTATCAATGCAGCTAAATACAACCTTGTAAACACAAGTAATACACTTATCTATAATGTGAAACAGAACTTTTTTAATCTTCTCCAGTACAATATGATCATAGAGTCCGATAAATATCTGCTCAAACAGATGGATACGCAGTTACAACAGGCGGAAACCTACTACAAGGCCGGACTTAAAACAAAGATCGATGTGCTCAGTGCAATGACAAGCCTCGGGAATATAAAATTAAGTCTAATCACGGCAGAGAACGCAAAGCAGATATATATACTCAATCTGCTGTCACTCATGGGCCTGCCGCTTACCTCCGGCATATCGTTCACAGGGCAGCTTGAAGCTATTCCGGTATCCACGGATGCGAGCCTTTACATAAGCAAGGCACTTGAAAACAGGCCTGATTATCTGTCCTTAAAAAGGCAGTTTGATTCTGCACGATATTCTTACAAACAATCTATCAGCGCATACTTTCCTACATTATCCGGTAATGCTTCTTACAATTGGGCTGGTCAGGACTTTCCTCTTACGTGGAACTGGGCCATAGGTCTTGAACTCGATTTCAATATATTCTCAGGGTTCGAAAACACGTCCGCAACGCAGGTTGCAAAGGCTCAGATGTTGAATATTAAATATACGATCGATCAACAAAAACTTGCCGTAGAATTGTCAGTTCAATCAGCACTCGATAATCTTGCACAGGCACAGAAGAGTATATCTGTTGCAAAGGATACGCTGAATCAGGCCAAGGCCAATATGGAGCTTACGGAAAAGGGCTACAGTGCCGGTATAAACAATTACCTCGATTATATTACAGCGGTAAGCACGTATCAGAGTGCTGAGTCATCGTATGCAACAGCACTTGCGTCTTACAATATAGCTGTAGCAAATCTTGAATACGTTACAGGGTATACAATCTCGAATGGGGGTACGGATCATGAAGAGTAAATACTGGATTATATCAGGCATAATATTGGTGGCGTTAATAGTAGTAATAGTTATCGTTGTAAAACGAGATAAAAAGCCTTTGCTTACCTTTGAAAAGATAAAGAGAGGTGATATTACCGAAACCGTAAGTGCAACAGGTCAGATAAACCCTGTAGTGTGGGCACAGGTTGGTGCTCAAGTATCGGGACAGATAATAAAGCTATACGCCGATTTTAACAGTGTTGTAAAAAAAGGACAACTTCTTGCGGTGATTGATCCAACCCCCTTTAAAGCAGCATTATCACAGGCAAATGCTAATCTGCTAAGCGCAAAGGCAGGAATACTACAGGCAAAAGCGACTATGGAACTCGACAAATCAAACTATGAAAGAGACCTCTCACTGCCCCAAGAGCTTATATCAAAACAGGATGTTGAAACAGCAAAGGCCACCTACGATGTTGCTGCTGCAAATTTTTCAGCATCGCAGGCAGCACTTCTTCAGGCGCAGGCGAATTATGAAATAGCACGGTTCAATCTTGAACATACAAATATACTATCTCCACTAAACGGCGTTGTTATAACAAGAGATGTAAACAACGGCCAAACCGTCGCCTCATCGTTTCAGACACCTGACCTGTTTGATATTGCACAAAATCTTACACAGATGGAAAGCGATACAAACGTTGTTGAAACCGACATAGGAAAAGTAAAGGTTGGACAGAAAGCTGAGTTTACTGTTGATGCATATCCAAACACAGTTTTTACAGGCACTGTAGCTATTGTAAGAAATGCTCCAATGGTAATACAAAATGTTGTTAACTACGATGTTATCATATACATTGATAACAAAGATCTGAAATTAAAGCCAGGCATGACCACGTACGTTACCATAGATGTTGGAACAAGGCATAATATATTAATGATTCCCAATGCAGCATTACGTTTCGCACCAAATGATTCTGATACTATTATAAGAACATATAGTCTGCACAATAAACTGCCGGATTGGGTAAAAGTAAAAGGATCCGATGAAAAAAGAGAATGGTATCGTATCACAAAGGTATGGGTATACAGAAACGATCAGTTTATACCCATACCTATACAAACCGGCATACGGGATAACAACTACACAGAACTTGTCACGGGTGATTTGAAAGAGGGAGATGAGGTTGTCACAGGATATCAGACAGGGCAATAATGCAATTGTTGTAAAGGTCGTGGGTTTAAAAAAGACTTACTTTCTTGATGCGGTTGCTGTACCTGCACTGAAAGAGGTAAATCTTGAGATACCAAAAGGCTCTTTTGTTGCCATAACCGGTGCATCCGGATCCGGTAAAACAACTTTTATGAATATCCTTGGATGTCTCGATAAACCGACTGAAGGAAAATATATACTCGAGGGAACGGACGTTTCATCGCTCACACCGGATAAACTTGCCGAAATACGCAACGAAAGAATAGGCTTTATATTTCAGAATTTCAATCTGCTCTCAAGGACAAGCGCCATGGAAAACGTGGAACTTCCGCTTGTATATGCTGGTACTCCTAAGCACGAAAGACAAAAAAAGGCATTAGAATTGCTTGAGATGATGGGATTAAAAGGGTTTGAAATGCACTTTCCCCAACAGCTTTCAGGTGGACAACAACAGAGGGTTGCAATCGCAAGGGCTCTTATCAATTCGCCAAGCATCATACTTGCGGACGAACCCACAGGTAACCTTGATAGCAAAACAAGCTACGAGATTATGAATGTACTTAAAAAACTTAATGAAGAAATGGGCGTATCAATAATACTGGTTACTCATGAGCATGATATTGCCAAGTATGGACAGAGGATTATAACGTTTAAAGACGGTCTTGTCATATCGGACACGCTGAACCATGAGAAGCAATAATTTAAAATGAGAAAGTTTTTTGTAGTTACATTTACGTTTCTGCGTTATCCATCTTACTTAAGAGGGGGATACAGCAAAAAAATAAGAAAGGAATCCTTATGAACTTACCCGAGGCATTCAAGGTATCTACAAGGGCTCTGTATAAGAACAAGATGCGTTCTGTCCTTACAGGGCTGGGTGTTATCATAGGCATTGCAGCGGTTGTGGCACTTGTTTCCATAGGGCAAGGCGTGAGTAAAAAGATAGAAAATCAGATCTCATCACTCGGTTCCAATCTCCTTATAGTTTTTCCCGGAAGCACATCCATGGGCGGTATCCATGGAGGCATTGGATCGGTTATTACACTTATGCCATCGGATGCAACAGCAATAGCAAACGAGGCACCTGACGTTCTCTATGTATCGCCGGCTGTCCGATGGGTAGGCCAGACGATCTATCAAAATCAAAACTGGTCAACGACAATCATGGGCGTTGGTACAAACTTCCCCATGATAAGAGATTGGCCAATCGAGGAGGGAAATTTCTTTGATAAAGAAGACGTTGAGTCTGCAACAAATGTCTGCGTCATAGGCCAGGTTGTGAAAGAACAGTTGTTCGGAGGTATAGATCCCATTGGCAAGATTATAAAGATATCAAACATACCTTTTCGCGTAGTTGCAGTAATGACACCCAAGGGAACAGTTGGAATAGGCCAGGATCAGGATGACATGATACTTGCACCTTACACAACTATCCAAAAAAAATTGCTTGGTATAGATTATCTCAATCTTATCTTCGTCAAAGCCATCTCAAGTTCTGCAGTCAATGCAGCACAGCAGGAGATAGAATCTATCCTCCGGCAGAGGCATAATATAAAATCAAAGGCTGATGACGATTTTACTATCAGAAATGTTACGGATATGCTATCCGCGATTATGAATATAACCAATATTTTGACCATCTTTCTCGGGAGTATTGCATCTATAGCGCTACTTGTCGGTGGTATCGGTATCATGAATATAATGCTCGTTTCCGTAACGGAACGCACTCGGGAGATAGGCATACGGATGGCTGTCGGCGCAAAAAGGAAGGATATACTGCTTCAGTTCCTGCTCGAGGCTGTTACGTTAAGTACTATTGGCGGTATCATAGGTATCATTCTCGGGTCTGCACTCAGTCTTACATCTGCATCATTTATAAAGATACCTATAACCATCAATATATTCCCTGTTGCCATCGCGTTTCTTTTCTCGTTCGCAGTTGGTGTGTTTTTCGGGTTATACCCGGCAACAAAGGCATCTAAACTAAATCCAATCGAGGCACTGCGATACGAGTAAAAGATATAAACGAGATGGAGAAAAATACTAAAATGGTCCCCGTGGCCAATATACTAAAGAAATTTCCATTCTTTTACACGGTTTCTGACATCCTGCTTGAAAGGGTAGGCAAAATAGGTATTGAAAGAAGTTTACTTATTCGCCATAGGTATCCATGCGGAGCATGGATCCTTAGATCCTCCTGAAGACTATATTGACACTTTAAATCTAATATATAATATACTCAGAACCAAACATAAGGATCAATTTTGATGGACAATGACTTTGAAGCTACAGAAAAAAGGATACTATCTGTTTTTGAAAATGCAGGATTAAGACACGTTCTCTCCATGAGGAAACTCAATGGTGATGCGTCAAACAGGAGCTATTATAGATGTTATCTTGAAAATAACGATAGCTACATTGTCATGGTAAATGCCGCATCAGATAGAGCAATCGTTTCAGAAGAAATTGCAACGCATGCCCAGGATTTCCATGAACTACCTTTCATAAACATACAAAGGTACCTTGCCCAATTGGGCGTACACGTGCCTGCTATTCATTATAACGATGAGAAAGAAGTAATATTGATCCTCGAAGACCTTGGGGATAGTCTGCTCGGTAATATTATAAATGAAAAAGGTCTTTCACCGGAGCTCTATAAGCAGGCAATAGATATGTTGATAAGATTTCAGATCAAAGAAGAACATATACCCCAATGGTGCTACGCAAGACTGAATAGGTTTAACTGCAATCTCTATGATTTTGAGTTTGATCACTTCATAGAATATGGCATCGTTAAAGCAGGAGTCGAACTGCCCCACATTATTATGTCAAAGCTCCAGAGGTTATTTCATCGACTGTCTGTACTTTTCGAAAGATACTCCACAATATTCGTCCACAGGGATTATCATTCGAGAAACCTGCTTTATTTTAAGGAACAGTTATACACGATAGATTTTCAGGATGCGCTAATCGGATCACCTCATTACGACCTTGCTTCATTGTTAAGGGACGCTTATGTCGAGCTTACAGATGATTTTGTAGACCAGATGGTAGAATACTATCTATCAAAAAGTCCGTATGCGGCTACTGGTTTCAAGGACATCTTTACACTGATAAGCATCCAGCGTATGTTGAAAGCAGCAGGACGATTCAGATACATAAAACTCGTCAAGGGTAATGATAAGTTTATGCAATACATACCGCGACTTCTACAGCGTGTTAAAAGGCTTGCACTGTCTTATAATTCTGATCCTCCACTCGGAATAATTGCGGAAGCAATAGAAAGAATACAAGAACACTAACCCGAAAAAATTCAGTAATAATACAAACAGAAGGGGCGAGCTAACGCTCGCCCCTTAATAAATCGAATCAATATGAGCTGACAAGCTTCACAGGAGATGAAACGAGATGTATATTAACATCCCCGGCATGCATTACCAAAGCAAGCAACGTAGCAGAAAGTGAGATCGTGTTTGTGTTTGTCAATGTTGCCTCCATTCTGCCATCAGGCAGGAAATCAACCCTTCCAGTTAATTTCATCGTTACAGGATATTTCTGTAGGAGCAATTCAACAAGACCATTTTCCACATTTATCCAGGAAGTCAGTGTGACATTTAATATTGGACGTTGGTCAGAGTCCGTGCTCGACGGGCTGGATATATACCCTGTTGCCACACCAGTTGGACGTATGGTTACCCGATTCGTACTCAGGCTTAAGGGTATGAATCCTAACCAGATGGTCAAGGTAGTACTTGTTCCAAAAATCCAGTTGCCAGCAGAAAGCACAAGCGGCAGACTGTTGCTCGATGCATTAAATGCACCTATCGTAGACAACAGCGTTCCGGATAAGTAACTCTTATCATTTATGGTCGCCATTGGTAATGTCGGAGTCATCTTTGTACTATTCTCTGCGTATCTTGTTTCTGTTGAATCTACTATACCATTACTATTGGTATCCGTTGTCCTGTACATGGATAATCCCAATTCATTATTAGGGCTGTATGCACCTCCCACAAATGGAATTATCATATTCGGCCCGCCAGGGGTCTCTCTCCAACTGTTCATGCTATCATTTATAATATTCGTGTTAAGCGGCAAGCCATCCGTTCCACAGATCACACCTGTTCCACAAATATTTCTTCCATCTGGTCCACCAACCAATGTCAACTGGTAGTGTTCACCACTTATCCATGGGTTATTGGGAATAAATGTAACCTTATCGTAAGAAACGATCGTGCTGCCAGGTACCTGTTTATTCGTAGTGTTATCAATTACCGAGAAAGATGATTGGTTTATTGAAGCAGGGTTGATCGGTTTGGTAAAGTATACCTCGATGTTCTGATTTGACGGAAGTACAAATGTACCAAATGAGGAGCTATCGAATGGGCTGCATTTACCCCTGCTCAAGATACATGGAACTCCTGGATTAACGCTGCTTACAAGGGTTGCCTCAGGATTGCTTGTACTCAACGGCTCTGTTGTGAATGAGGTTGTCGAACCTGTAATCAGGGTATTCCCATTGATATCTTGTATACCTGGATTTACCGATATAGTATACTGCGTATTCTGTGCCAACAAAGACGCCGGTGTAAAGATTACGCTTGATCCATCCATTCGTATGGAGCCAGCAATGGTGCCTTTGGAGCTTTTGACCTGCAGATTGCCAGCGAGGGAAGATGGATTTATAGGCTTTGAAAATGTTACAACAACTGGTGAATTCACCTTGATATCTGTACCTGATGGATAAACAGAAGATACTACAGGAGGCGTCGTATCAACAGGAGGGGTAATTGAAGACTGTACAAGCTGCATTGCAATAATAACAGGGACTTTTTCAGTACCCATTATATTCATTTCAATCTCCCCAACTGCATTCAACACGAGAGCACCATTTACCACTGTTGTCTCTCCATACAGTTTAAGGTCAATAAAATCCTGATTGACTATAGAATTTGCCAACCCGTTCTGCGCTGTAACACAGATATCAAGGGTAAGGTAGGTCGAAAACGGTGATGCATTAGGATTTATATCACTGTAAGGATTCGCTGTCATATACCCTATTCCGTTTGATAGGAGCGTCATGGATAGTGTACCTGTATTCAGCCCTGTGCTTATATTTCCGCCCAGTTGCACCGGTATGGCACTTACGTTTATAACCTGGCCCTTAGGAATTACTATTTTAACAACACCACCCAGGCTACCCATTAATGAAGCTGACATCATTCCGCTCATATATGTTGTGGAACTTCCTATGAGCTGAGAATCTATTATAGACGAGTTTATAGGTTGGTCAGACATCCCGGCCGCAGGAAGTGAACCCGGATTACCTCCAACAGAACTCACGTCCGGACTCAATACGAATGTTCCCGAGGCTAACGGTGGAAGAGTCATAGGATAAACATCAATAGCTTCCGTACACCACGCTTGTTGGATCAACAGGCTCAGAAAACTCCACCCTTAATGTAGAAAAATCATAAAAATCGTTTAGTGCAGGATCCATATTTGTTATTGTAACACCATTACCGGCTTCTACACGCCATGTACCTGTAGTGAACATGCTTGCTAAACCTCCAGCAGGCAGTGATACGGCTGTACCGTTCTGATCAACCACACCGCTCAAAATAACCTGATACGTTGTATCAGACGCAAGCGGTTGTGAAGGAGTAAATATTGCCTTAAGGTTGTCCGATGAGACGGTTGTAGTACCCGGAACAACCACACCTCCACTTGTAAGGCTAACATCGAGTGAGGAAGCATTTATCGGGTCTGTGAAGCTTATCAATATACGGCTGCTTCCATACACATCGGTCTGACCGTTATACGGATACACAGATCTGAGACTATCGGCCCAGCTATACGCTGGACATAACAGAAGTAGAGAGACAAAAATCTGAAAAAGAACCTTCTTTACTTTCATAAAACCCCTCCTTTTTGATATTTGTAATTAAACACTTTATATAAAAAATTCTACTTGTCAAGAGTTTTGTTGAAATTGGAACTGCATTTTCAACAAATACTATTAAACTTCTAACGAATTCCACGAATATAGAGTTGAATTTTCAACAAAGCCTAAGAATAAACCAAACATGTATCTTTCGGATTAACCAAAAAAATGCAATAAGGAAATTTTTTCATTCGCTCAATCCTACGATCCATCTGATATCGTTAAGTTTTCTTATAGAAACGAGGTCTTAGTCCTTTGTATGCTTATATGCTATTACCC
>JABEBX010017227.1_pt1 | contig 51274 bp, 44 predicted proteins | sample 7245971 | NCBI WGS metagenome assembly JABEBX01 (sample SAMN14506365, study PRJNA622280) | hot springs metagenome | biome: hot spring [ENVO:00000051]|acidic hot spring [ENVO:00002120]; feature: spring [ENVO:00000027]|sediment [ENVO:00002007]; material: sediment environment [ENVO:01001048]... | reverse complement strand
CGGTGGCCTCGCGCAAAACCGGCCGTCCGGGCTGCCAGCCATGCCCAAGAAAGAATTTGGAAGTTGACGCCAAGACATCTGGTACCGAGCGCCACAGATCTGGCAAACCTTCGCCGGGAGGATCATTCCAGACGGTTCCATATTTCAGATAGCTACTCGCAAGGAACTGCGACATCCCCATCGCGCCAGCCTCGGATCCCCGCAAGGAAGACACGGGCTGTCCCAATTGATGTGCCAAACGAATAGTCTCGGCCGTTTGGTACAAAAAGAAGGAGCTTCGCGCTGGCAGTCCTAAGGCTAGAGACAAGTTTGCATCCAGCACCGGGAAATTTCCCTGGAACGTACCGAAGCCAGTCTCAATATTCAGAATCCCCATGAGGATTTCCGGCGAGACTCCATATCTTCGGGAAACCTGCGCAATAATATTCTGATGCGCCTGCCAAAAATTTACCCCTCGCTGTAGGCGATCGGTCCGCACGAAGCGATCGCGATAGCGCCACCAGGGGTACGGCTGGGAGGGTGTGGCAGAGGGAGGAGGCGGGGTCATTAGGGCGAGAGCCCGTTGGTTGAAGCGTGCATTGTAGAGAGCAGGCAGGACCCACTGCTCGGGCAACTGATACTTGATCTGTAAGGCGCAGGCGAAATTCCGCAGCTGTACTTGGTATTTCTGTGGAAACCCGGGGAAGAACAGGTTCTGCGAGCAATCTACCTGCCGAGTTGGAGCAGGTTGTGCTGATGCACCGGCCGGTACTGGCGGCACGGGCTGCGGCGCAATGGCGGGAGTCGTTTGTTGCGGGTAGACCTGGCTGTTGTGCGCGACAGGACTCACCTGATTGGCACAAGCGCTGAGGAGTAGAGTGCAGCCAAGCAGGATGGGGCCGCTAATAACTCTTTGTTTCACGTTACTCATGACGCTCCTGCAAACCTAAATTATCTGTTGATCAATTACCATCCACGCTGCTCAGAACCTGCTCAGCAGATCAGTCGCTTGCGTGCCGCAGATGACTACGGCCCATGGTCGAGCCTTCCAGAACTTCATTGATTGAGTACGTGGTCATTCAAGGACTGCATGGCAAGAAGTTCCGGGGGCATGGGGCGCCTGACGCCATCCAGACGTTGTGCCCAATAGGGATTATGCAGGCTCTGCACAGTAATCCCGGCATGCCGATTTAGGGCGCTGACGAATTGGCCACCACCGATATAAATGCCAACATGGGTATACGGGGCGCCCATGGTATTGAAAAAGACTAGGTCGCCTTTGCGAATGCGGGAGAAAGGAACTGCTGGAAGGGCGAGGGCCTGTGCCCGAGCGGTACGCGGCACGCTTACTCCCGCCTCTTGCAGTACATATTGAATCAGGCCGCTGCAGTCAAATCCATGATGCCGGCTTTCGCCGCCCCATACATAGGGCTTGCCAATTTGCGCAATGGCATTGACCAGCACTGCATCGAGAACTGTCGCTTCGCGATGGGAGTCGTAGTAGGAATAACTGTTTTGCGGAGTCGTTGTCGGAGATCGAGTCGCGACCGGTGGCTGCCAGCCGTTGCCACCCCCATATTCCGCGCAACCAGAGAGTATCAGTGAGGAAACGACGAAAAGTACGCCCGCGAATCGGGCATATGGACTGACGCTTTTTAATTTACGCATGCATTCATCCCGTTATTCTTTCCGATCTGTAACGGTTTATAGAACAAAACCTTTTTTTTAGCAAGAGGAACTTGTCGCGGAAAATAGTATTGAATTCCACTCTCAAAGAAAGATGAGGATACAGGTTTGCCGCAAGGACATAAGTCCATCGCTATGATATAAAAAACTTCATCTTCTCCTGATGCTTGAACTTCTCGACTCGTTGTTAACGATCATTGTGAGCATGAATAGATGGAGGAAGGAGGACAGGCAGGCTCAGTACTTCAAGTGCCCTGTGGACAGGTTTGCGGGGCCGAGTTGATGATTTAACATAATCACCATTATGCGACATATATCGCCAGATTGCTGCTCCTCTACGCGCTAATACGCTCCGCTTCCGACGGCCGATTGATCAGGCTGTCCCGACTCATCGCGCAATGCACACAGAAACCCGTGCGCATTCCCTGTGGAAACACATACAACTGTTCAGGGAAAGCACAAAGTTGTTGCTTGATGACAAAGTTCAGGTAGTGCTCAATAGTGCTTGGCGACAGGTCCGCCACCTCCCGCACCCGCGCTTGTAGCCACAGACGAGCCTTATCCTTGCCGGCGTGCAGCTCTACCAGACGTTGAAATAATCCAGTGCCCAAAGAGAGAGACAGAGCCAAACCTGCAGACTCCCCCCGATATTCCAGAAATACATGGGACTGCTCTGCTTCCGCGACCGCATCCAAGGTTGCCTCTCGCAGTTCGTAAGACAATAATAACTTTCCCATGTCTCAACCCAGCTCTCATTTTATCTCGTCTTCTTCAAGTGTAGCACCAAATCAGGAGAACGTGCTGGCCGTTGAGAAAGAGAAATGCTTTCTGTCCCATGGCGTAAGCCAGACGATTGGCGCGCTGAAAGGTCAACCCTGGCACCCAGAAATGTCGTTCCCACCAGGCATCGGTCCCACCCCACATGGCCTGATAATATTGGCCTCCGAGCTTGCGCAACAAGCGTTGATCGCGTTTGCGATTGCGATATTCTGACTGCCAGCGTGAACCCGGATTCCAGGCGCCGAGTACAGCACCGTGCAGACGTGTGGGAGCACCAATCACGAATTCGACTTTTGAGTTTTCCACTCTGTAACGGGATCTTGTATAGGCTTCTTGCAGTTCCGGTGAAACTAGAACAGCGGGAAGGGTTCGCTGCTTTCGCTGCTGACGACGGCGACGTTCGGTCTCTTGTGTGTTACATACCTTGCCAGAAGCGCGAAGTCGCAGGTTGAACTTTCGGTAGATCAAAGCGCTAGACCGGAACCTGCAACTTCTCGTAGCGCTTCCGTTCCTGCTGAAACAACCCTGCCGGCATGAAGAATGCCAAGAGCAGGCTGGGAATCGCGGCAGCAAAACTGAGTAGGAAAAAGTGAAAATAACCCAGGTCTCGCACCAGGAAACCGCTGAAACTGCCCGCTACGGTAGCGGCGAGAGACATCAAGGCCGAGCCAATCGCGAAATGGGTAGCCTCAAACCCCTTCCGGCAACGTTGCATCAGAAAGACCATGAGCACTGCCGTACCCAGGCCACCGGCGAATTGCTCGAAAGCGGCAACAGCTGCAACTGAAAACACATCTGGCTTGGCCCAGGCAAGCCATGCGTAGGCAAGAATTGCAAAGGATTGAATGAAGGTCAGAACAAAAATGCTCCGTTGCAAACTCCAGCGTGCGATAATCAAGCCACCCAGAATAGAACCCGCGATTCCAGTGATGGTCCCCACGGCGCCAGTAAGTAAACCGCGTGCGATCAAACCATAGCCCAAGCTATGCAAAAATGGGGTAACCATCGCAAAAAGAAAGGCGTCGCCGGCGCGAAACAGCAATATGAATAGTAATGCCCAGACGATGTGTGGTTGCGCAAGATAGCTACGTACGGAGTTGATCACTTGCTCCCAGCGCTGCCCCTTGGGGGTCGTGCCTTTTTCCGGAACCGGCATCACGGCCCGATGCCAGAACGCCAAACCTAGCAACATCAATGCTGCAAGAGCGAAACAGGCAAACCAGGAGACCCACCCAGCAATGATCACCAGGGCCCCATTACCAACCAGCATTGCTACACGGTAGGCCGCAACCCGCAAACCGGAGTATCCGGCCTGCTCGCTTTCCGGTAAGGTCTGGATATAAAAACCATCGACGGACATGTCGTGGGTGGCGGACATCACCGCCATCAGCGCAAAAATCTTAAAGGCTAGTGACAGATCCATGGTCTGCGCGGGCCAGATGAGCAGCATGGCTACTCCCGCCAGGATCAGTTCCATAACAAAGATCCAGCGCTTTTTATTGCCGAAGAGATCAATCAGTGGGCTCCAGAACAACTTGAAGTTCCAGGGCAGCCCCAGCAGAGAGAGCAAACCAATTACGGGAGTGCCTGCCCCGGCCGCCGTAAAGAATTGCACAGACACTTGTTGTACCAGGGAAAACGGTAGCCCCTCAGCATAATAACTGCTGGCGATCCAAAATACTTTTCGCATAAAAAACCCCGCATGAAGCGGGGTTTGTATCATGAAACCAGCAGACTTATGAAGCCTTGGGCGGCGCGATGGGCTTTTGCGCCAGTACCCAGGAGGAAAGTTCTTTGGCTTGCGCAGGGGTAACATCCTGGGCCGGCATGGGCATACCGCCCCATACACCGCTGATACCATGCTGAATGGCATCCGCCAGTTTTCCTTCTGCCTTCGGATTGCCTTTGTACTTGTAGGCTACCCAGGCAAACGCCGGTCCTACGACCTTGACATCGACCTGATGACAAGCAAAACACCCCTTCGCCTCCGCCAGGGATTTGGCCTTGGCCATCTGGTCTGTGCTCATCGCTACTGGGACCAGATGAGCTGCGGGAGATGTCTGATAGGCCGCCGGTGAGCTGGTCTCTGCGCTGGATCCAGATTCTGCTGCCCCAGCACCACTGTCGCTGGAAGACATTGCCGTGCTGTCATTGCCACTTGCGGACGATGCTGCTGCATTGCTGCTTTCGTTACCTTTACCACAGGCTGCTGCAAGACCGATGATCCCCAGCATTACTACCGTCCGCGCCAGCGGATGAATACGCTTCCCTTCCATAACCATTGCAAAACCTCCCTTTGCTTCCGTGAGATCTTTCTCGCCCAACGTTCTGTAATTTGTGAAAGAGAATAAAACAAAATGGGCCGGTGGAGAAGAACCCACCGGCCCATTCCCGGATAGCCTCTATAGAGAGGATCAGTCGGTAGAGGTACTGGAGCTCCCATTTCCGTCATCACTGGAAGTCGCCGCATCCGAAGACTCGGTGCTGGCGGCGCCACTCATACCACTCATGTCAGAGGCCGTTGCTGCGGAACTCTCCGGCGCGGTGCTGGCTGCCGTGGCAGAACTCGTATTGGAGCTGGCAGCGGCAGAGGATTCGGTGGTGGCGCTGGAAGAAGCGGCGGCAGTGCTCTCCTCTTTCTTTGCGCAGGCACTGGCTAGGGCAATGACGCCAGCCAGCAGGACCAATCGGGTAACAGGCTTAATTTTGCTCATATCCAACATGCTCACACTCTCCCTGAATGAATGAGGAGGTAATCCCCGTTCAGCAATCTAGCACCATCATCTCCAAGCCTGCAAGAGAGTGAGAATCGGCTTGGAGAGAACCAGGGTTTGGGGCAGTGGTACTTGCTCTCCCTTTAAAATAAGGATATAAAGATACTAATACACTATGATGTTAGGGGGTTTGTGATGCTTCAAAATTCTCTGCAACAGGATCTGGCGCAGTTACGTCCCATCCGCCTACAGGAGCTGCGCGCGGCCATCCGGCCGGAACGTTATCAACAATCCATCACCCGAGCGCTGCTGGCTTACTTCTTTGACGCCCTGCTCTACCTGGGCGCGATTGCTGGTGCCCTGCTCGCTCCACATGGATGGCTGAAGCTGGTATTCGGGTTGTTGGCCGGTGCAGCCGTCGCCTTCATGTTTGTTTGGGCCCACGATGCGGCGCACGGTGCCCTCTTCCGCAGTCAGCGTTTATCGCGCTGGTTGGGGACGATTTTTATGCTGCCCTCTTTCAATATGTATCGCCTGTGGGCCTTCGGCCATAACCGCGTGCATCATGGCTTTACCAGTCTGAGTTCGGTTGACTGGATCTGGCGGCCCTGGACCCCTGCCGAATACCGCAAAAGCTCTTGGCCAAGGCGCCTGCTCTACCGCCTGGAGCGTACCCCCTATGCCTGTGCCCTGCACTATATTCTACGGGTCTGGTGGCCAGGCATGCTGCGTTTTCGTGGTGATGGGAAAAATCGCGCTGCATTTCGCAACGATAAAATTATTACCCTCGTCTTTTTTTTGGGATTTTCGGCAATTGTCTGGTGGATTGGGGGAATCTGGTCATGGATCTCAGCGGTGCTTCTGCCCTTCATCGTTTTCAACTACTTTATCGCGCTATTTGTCTTCCTGCATCACACGCACCCCGATCTACCCTTTTTCGCTGAAAAAGAGGACTGGGCACCGGCGCTGGGCCAGCTCTATTGCAGCACCATCGTACGTTGCTCGCGCATCAGTGAGATGCTGATCCACAACATCCTTATCCATACCCCGCATCATGTCGATGCCCGGATCCCTTTCTATCACCTGAAGGGGGCCTATGCCGATCTGCGCGAGCAGTATGGACAATATATCCACGAAATGCGCTTCAGTTTTCGCGCAGTATGGCGAATTTTTGCGCAGTGCCAGCTTTACGATTATGAACAGCATTGCTGGCTGCGTTTCCGCCAAGCGCGCTCGTGGCTTGCAACGCAGGAGCAGAATGGCCTGCTGACGCGGGTGATCGATGTCGCTCCGGTGGTCCGCAGGCAAGGGACTGCGCAGGGTTGAAAGGCTCTACTGGCCGCCGAAATAGTCGCGGTACCACGCAACGAAGCGTCCAAGCCCCGTCGCCAGGTCTGTGCGCGGGGCGAAATCCACCGTCCGCTGTAATTCGCTGACCTCGGCATAGGTGGCGTGCACGTCGCCATCCTGCATCGGCAGAAGCTCCAGTTCGGCGCTGCGTCCCAGCGCCTCCTCCAGCAGCCGAATAAATTCCAGCAACGCCACGGGCTGATGATTGCCGATGTTGTGAATGCGAAACGGCGCTGCGCTGCTTGCTGGATCTGCCGGCCAACTTTCCTGCGGCGCGGGCGCAAGAGGGAGCAGTCGCGTCACTGCCTCGACGATGTCATCGATATAGGTGAAGTCGCGCTGCATCTGCCCGTGATTGAATACCGGGATCTTTTCTCCGGCCAGGATTTTCTGGGTGAAACTGAAATAGGCCATATCTGGCCGACCCCAGGGGCCATAGACCGTAAAAAAACGTAAACCGGTGCAAGGGATGCGGTAGAGGTGGGCATAGCTATGCGCCATCAACTCGCCTGCCCGCTTGGTTGCGGCGTAGAGACTGACCGGATGATCGACGGGATCATGGGTGCTGTAGGGTAACTGGCTGTTGGCGCCATAGACAGAGCTGGAAGAAGCAAAGAGCAGATGTTGCACTTGCTGCTGCCGACAACCCTCCAGAACATTCAGAAAACCTTGCAAGTTACTGTCCACGTATTCGTGCGGCGCCTTCAGGGAATAGCGAACTCCCGCCTGGGCCGCCAGATTGATCACTACCGCAAAAGGCAAGCGTGAAAAGAGCGCTTCCATGCCGGCTCGATCAGCGAGATCGAGCCGTTGAAACTGAAAAGCGGGATGACTTTCCAACTGCGCCAGACGGGCGCGCTTGAGAGCGGGATCGTAATAGGCATTGAGGTTATCGATGCCATAGACCGAATACCCCTCAGCAAGCAGGCGGCGACTGAGGTGAAAGCCGATGAACCCTGCCGCTCCGGTTACCAGAATCCGTCCATTCATGCTCATTCCCTCTCACGCAGCCAGGCCAGATAGCGTCTCACGCCAGCTTCCACATCCAGGAAAGGAGCGGTGTAGCCCGCGGCGCGCAATTTTTCGATATCGGCCTGGGTATAACTCTGATATTTGCCATGCAGGGCTTCGGGCATGGGCATGTAGGTAATCACTCCCTGCTGTTGCAGTTCGGCGAGGGAGTGGGGCGCTTTGCCGGTTTCTGCGTCGATCGTCTGGATGACGGCGAGGGCGACATCATTGAAACTCTGCGCCCGGCCCGTTCCGACATTGTAGATGCCAGAATTTGGATGCTCCAAAAAGTGAAAATGGACCGCAACTACGTCGTCCACATGGATGAAATCGCGACGCTGTTCGCCATCCGCATAACCGGCACTGCCAGCAAAGAGGCGTACCTTGCCCTCCTGGCGATATTGCCGGGAAAAATGCAGAGCCACCGACGCCATACGCCCCTTGTGGAACTCCCGTGGCCCATAGACGTTGAAGAAGCGAAAGCCATGCACCGGTGCCTGCAAGGCGTGCCACTGGGCCCGCAGGTACTGATCGAACTGAAATTTGCTGAAGGCATAGACATTGAGGGGATCTTCCGCTGCACGCTCTTCGCAAAAACGACCGGTCATGCCATACACCGATGCGCTAGAGGCATAGAGGAACGGTACCCGGTTTTCCTGACACCAATGGAACAGGGCCTTGCTGTGGGCGTAGTTGTTGTCCATGACGTAGCGACCATCACTGGCCATGGTGTCGGAACAGGCGCCCTGATGAAAGATGGCGTCGATCTTACCCAGACGACCCGCAAGCAGTTCGGGCAGAAAGGCCTCGGCCTCGAAATAATCGCGAATGTCGAGATCGGCGAGATTGCGAAACTTGTCGGCACGTTGCAAATGATCACTGACCAGAATGTCAGAGATCCCGCGCTGATTGAGGGCGTGTACGAGATTGGCACCGATGAATCCAGCACCGCCAGTAACGATATACATGGGATTGGCCACCTCCTTTGCGCTATGATAGCAAAAACCCTGCTGGAAGGAGCCATGCCTGATCATTCTCTGCTGACGGTCGTTGTTCTGCTCGCCGCCGCAGTACTCACGGTGGCTGCGGCACGGAAAGTGCGCCTGCCCCCCATCATTTCCTATCTGCTGGTGGGAATGCTGCTCGGCCCACATGCCTTGGCGTTGGTGCCAGACGAAGAACGCATGCGACACTTGGCGCAATTTGGGGTCGTCTTCCTGATGTTCAGTATCGGGCTGGAGTTCAGCCTGGCGCAGTTCATTCGCATGCGTCGCTTGGTTTTTGGCCTCGGCAGCGCGCAGATGGTGTTAACCGCCATCGCCTTCCTTGGTGTTGCCCTACTCATTCCCCTATCGTGGCGGACTGGTGCCGTGCTCGGCGGGATTCTGGCGATGTCGTCCACCGCCATGGTGGTGCGCGCCCTAGCGGATCGTCTGGAAACCCAAAGCCGTCATGGCCGCATTGCCATCAGTATATTGCTGTTCCAGGATCTTGCGGTCATCCCTCTGCTCATTCTCATCCCGGCTCTCGCAGGTTCGCCCAAGGGCCTGCCCCATGATTTGGCTATTGCCGGTGGTAAAGCGGTTTTGGCTTTGCTGCTGCTGGTGGTCTTCGGTCGCCCGCTCGTCAGTCCCTGGTTTGAGTGGGTAGCTGCGCGCAAATCGAATGAGCTTTTCATGCTCAATCTCTTGCTCGTCACCCTCGGACTGGCCTGGATTACCGAGGCGGCCGGGTTGTCTTTGGCCCTGGGCGCTTTCATCGCCGGCATGCTGCTTGCCGAAACCGCCTATCGCTACCAGGTGGAGGCCGACATCGCTTCCTTCCGGGACATCCTGCTCGGGCTTTTTTTTGTGACCATCGGCATGATGGTCGATGTTCCTGTCTTGATTGAGTATCTACCCTGGGTCTTGCTGGTCCTGGTACTGATCTTCTTTCTCAAGGGCGGCCTGGTGTGGATCATTTGCCGTGTGACCGGCTTTGAGAACGGAGTGGCGCTACGTAGCGCAGTGGTCTTGGCGCAGGCGGGGGAGTTTGGCTTCGTGCTCATTTCGCTTGCCAGCCAGAAAAATCTGCTGCCGCCCGGCGTATTGCAACCGGTGTTGGGTGCGATGCTCCTGTCCATGCTCTTCGCGCCGGTGCTGGTGCAGTACAATGGGGCCATTGCCCGTCTCCTGGCTCCGGGTTACCGCAACCGCCGACAGCAGGATCTGGAAGAAGTCCGGCAGCAGGATCTGCGGGAACATGTCATCATCTGTGGCTATGGTCGCGTGGGGCAGAGCATCGCTCGCGTTCTCGAGGATGAGGGGGTTCCATACTTGGCCCTCGATCTCGACCCTACCCGGGTACGCCAGGCCCAGGCCGCAGGGGAAACCATTTTCTATGGGGACGCCAGTCGCCGCGACCTGCTGGAGGCAGCCGGTATTGGTCACGCCCGTGCCATCGTCATTACCTATGGCAATGTTCAGGAAACCGCCCGCGTGCTTGCCGTCGCCAAGGAGCTGCGGCCGCAGATTCCCAGTGTCGTCCGGGCGCATGACGACAGTCAGATGGCAGCCCTGGAGGCAGCCGGTGCCGATGAGGTCGTTCCGGAAGTTACCGAAGGGGCACTCATGCTTGCCTCCCAAACCTTGCTGCAAATCGGCTTTCCTCTAAGTACGGTATTGCGACGAGTGCGGCGTTTCCGGCAGGAACGCTACAGTCTCTTTCGCGGGAATTTTTGGGGTGGCTCAGCACCGGGAGAGGACCAGGAATCGCCCCGCCTCTACTCCATCGCTTTGGGCGAGACCGCCTATGCCCTCGGGCGCCGCCTGGGTGACTTAGAGCTGGAAAAGCGTGGGGTGCAAGTCGCCGCTGTGCGTCGCTTTGGAATTCGTGGGCGGGAACCTTCGCCAGAAACCAGACTCCGCCGCGGGGACGTTCTGGTACTTTTTGGTTCGCCAGAATCACTGACGGAGTCCGAGCGCTTCGTGTTGCATGGGGAGCAGGAGGAGAAAGACGCGAAAGGTGTGGAGGCAGTGTAGGTCGGAAATCACGCAATCGAGAGGAGATAGCGCTATGCGTTGGAGTTTGTTGGAAATTGCTGGTCGCGCGGAGATCGCCGTCTGGGTCGGAGAAAATGCCTTCCACCTGCGGGAATTGGACGCGAATCTGAGCGTAATCGATGTACTGAGCAGGAGTTCCCGCCTACGCGAGCAACTGGATCATATTCCGACACAATGCGCGCCCATCGATCAGCGCCAGATGCGTTATCTTCCTCCCCTGCTCGGCCAGAAGATTCTTTGTGCCGGACTCAATTATCGCGACCACATTGCCGAGACCGGGAGTGTTACACCAAAGTATCCCAATCTTTTTATTCGTTTCCCCGACTCACTGGTGGGGCACGAGGAGGCCCTGGAGATACCAGACGTCTCGGTTGAGTTCGATTATGAAGTGGAGCTAGCGGTGGTGCTCGGACAGCCTCTCTCTGGCCGGATCAGCCGGGAGCAGGCGTTGGCGGCAGTGTCCGGCTATACCATTTTCAACGATGGCAGCCTGCGAGATCTGCAGTTCCGCAGTAGTCAGTGGACCTTGGGCAAAAACGTAGCGCGCAGTGGCGCCATGGGCCCCTGGGTGGTAAGTGCCGACGATTTACCCGTCGGCGGCGCAGGGCTGCGCCTGCAGACCCGCATTGGTGAGGAAACCATGCAGGATGGCAATACCGGCGATCTTCTGTTCGATGTGGCGGACTTGCTGGTCGCCACTGCCGCTGCCCTGCCCTTGCGACCTGGCGATGTGTTGGCGACCGGCACGCCGGCGGGGGTAGGCTTCAGCCGCCAGCCGCCGCGCTTTCTGCAGGCCGGCGAGATCTGCGAATTGCAGATCGAGGGCATTGGCACGTTACGTAACCCGATTCGCCATGCCCGGTAATTCCTGTACTACTCCAGGTAGGTATAGCCCTGCAGACCATCGCGGAAGTCACGTAAAAAGCCCTCCCGTTCTGCGGCGGGGACACTGCCGGCGCCTGCCAGTTTCTGCTCGAACTGGCGGACCAGTTCCTCGGCAGAAAATTGCACATACTGCAACACCTCGGCCACCGAGTCTCCTGGCACTGCACCTTCCAGGCGCAGAGCGCCATCTTCTTCACAAATCACATTGACGGCATCGGTGTCGCCAAAAAGATTGTGCATATCGCCAAGAATCTCCTGGTAGGCGCCGACCAGAAACACCGCCAGATAATAGGGTTCGTCAGCGCGCAACCCATGAACTGGCAGCGTCGGCCCTAAACCATCAGCCGTGACGTAGGCATCAATGCGACCGTCGGAATCACAGGTGATATCCTCCAGGCGCGCGTGCCGCGTCGGGCGTTCATCCAGGCGGTGTACAGGCATGATCGGGAAAACCTGGTCGATCGCCCATACATCCGGCAGCGACTGAAACAGAGAAAAATTGGCAAAATATTTATCTACCAACTTTTCTTCGAGTTCATCCAGAACTTCACGATGGGCGCGCTTGGCGGGATCCAACAACGCGCGACAGCGCCACATCAGATGCGCGTACAAGCGCTCCGCCTGCGCTCGTTGGGCAAGGGTAATCAATCCGAGCTTGAACTCCTGTTGCTCCTCACCAATGCGGAACAGTGCTTCCTGATAAACCTCCAGGGCAGTATTGGCATCAGGGTGTTGCTGCACGCGACCAAGAAGGCGTCGCCACGGATGATTGATATCTTCCGGAAGATCATCGGCAGCCAAGGTCTCGCCCGAGGCGCGCTCGACATCGACCACATTGAACAGCAATACCGCGTGATGGGCGGTGAGGGCCCGACCGGATTCGGAAATGATTCGCGGCTGCGGCAAGTCTTCCTGATGGCAAATTTCCGCCAAGCCCCCCACCACCGCCTGGGCGTAGTCCCCCAGCCGGTAGTTAGTGGAACAGTAAGCCCGCGAGTGAGTGCCTTCGTAATCTACCCCCAGCCCGCCGCCGACATCGACCACCTGCACATCGGCACCCAGATGACGTAATTCCGCGTAGAGCCGCGCGCACTCGCGCATACCCCCGTGAATGAACTGGATATTGGGGATTTGTGAACCGAGATGAAAATGCAGGAGCTGCAGGCAGTCTAAAGCATCGGCGGCGGCGAGCTCGCTGAGGAGCTGCAGGATTTCCGTGGAGGAGAGCCCGAACTTGGATTTTTCGCCCCCCGTGTTCTGCCATTTTCCAGCACCTGCCGAAGCCAGACGAGCGCGCACCCCAATGCGGGGACGCACTTGCAATTCCTTGGCGATGCGCAAAATCAGCGGCAACTCGGCGCTTTTCTCGATCACGAGATACACCTGCAGGCCCAGACGTTCACCCATTAACGCCAAGCGAATGTATTCGGCATCTTTATAACCATTGCAGATGACGGTACCACCCACCGGCATCAATGCTAGCACGATCAGGAGTTCGGGCTTGCTACCGGCTTCCAGACCCAGTTGACCCTGCCCGGCGCGCAGGATCTCTTCCACCACGCGCCGTTGTTGATTTACCTTGATGGGATAAACCGGGGTGTAGGGGGCGACGTAACTCTCCCGCTGCATCGCCTCCTGGAAGGCAGTTTGCAGGGCTTCGACGCGCCGTTGCAGGATTTGCGGAAAGCGCAGGAGACAGGGTAACCCTAGATTTTGTCCGGCAAGCCGCTGAATGACGTCCAGCAGACCGGCGCGGCTACGAGCTTGCGGGCCATCGGGGGTGACCCAAAGCTGACCGTCTTCCCCGACCTGGAAAAACCGCTCGCCCCAATGGGGCAGATTATACAGATTGCTCGAGTCTTCCGGCGTCCAGCCCATCGTCCCTTCCTTCATTTGGCGCGCACAGTCTAGAAGTTGACAGGCTACGACTCAAGCTCTGCTAGAGCGCCTCGTTGGCATAATCCGCGAGACGCGAGCGTTCCCCGCGGCGCAGGGTGATATGGCCACTGTGTTCCCATTTCTTGAAACGATCGACGACATAAGTCAGGCCCGACGTCGTCTCCGTCAGGTAGGGGGTATCGATCTGGGCGATGTTACCCAGGCAAACGACCTTGGTTCCAGGACCGGCGCGGGTGATCAGGGTTTTCATTTCCTTGGGGGTAAGGTTCTGTGCCTCGTCGATGATGACGAACTTTTCCAGAAAGGTACGCCCGCGCATGAAGCTCATGGATTTGATACGCAGCCGTTTGCTGATCAGATCCTGGGTGGCGCTGCGCCCCCAACTGCCTGCCCCCTCGGGACCGCGCGACAGTATTTCGAGATTGTCCTCGATCGCCCCCATCCAGGGCTGCATCTTTTCCTCTTCGGTACCCGGCAGAAAGCCGATTTCATCACCGACGGGAACCGTTGCCCGGGTGATAATGGCTTCTGCGTAGCGCTTTTCCTCGAAAATCTGCTGCAGTGCCGCAGCCAAAGTCAGCAGGGTCTTGCCCGTACCTGCCGGCCCGAGAATGCTGATGAAGTCGATCTCGGGATCGAGCAGCAGGGCCAAGGCAAAATTCTGCTCGCGGTTGCGCGCACGAATACCCCATACTGCATTCCGTTCCGAGCCGTAATCGGTAATCCTCTCGATAATGGCATGATCGGGAGCCACCGTGCGGACGATGGCGGAAAAGTCTTCGCGCTGCTCCCCACCCGGACCCAATTGAATGAACTGGTTGGGGTACCAGTGTTCCACCGCCGGCCCACGCAGACGGTAGAAGCTGCGACCATTCTCCTGCCAGGCATCGAGGTCGCGACTGTGGTGCTCCCAGAAGTCCTGAGACAGGACGTCGACACCGGTATAGAGCAGATCGGCATCTTCCAAGGCGCGGTCATTGTGATAATCCTCTACACGAATGCCGAGGGTGCGGCCTTTGATGCGTAAGTTGATATCCTTGCTAACGAGGATGACCTCGCGATCGGGATGCATCCCTTGTAGCGCCAGAGTAACGGCAAGGATCTCATGGTCTGCCTTGCCACCCGCCAGATCTTCCGGCAGTTTTGCCTGATAGGCGGCCGTCTGAAAATAGAGTCGTCCCTGCGCATAGGGCAGCGGCAGGCCGAGCTCGAGGTCCGCGTCACTACCGAGCATTTCATCGAGATGCCGACTCACCTGGCGGACGTTACGGGCTTGCTCGCTTAAGCCCTTTTTGTGCTGATCCAACTCCTCCAGCACAATCATCGGCAGGAGGATGTCGTGTTCCTGAAAGCGGAACAGCGATGCCGGGTCGTGCATCAGGACATTGGTATCTAGCACATAGAGCCGCCTTTGTGCTGCCGCAGATCCCGCCGTCATCCGGCGAGCTTCTCGACGATGGCCAGGATATTTTCGGCGTGACCGGCTGCCTTCACCTTCCGTTCGATGTAGGCAAGTTTACCCTCGCGATCGATCACAAAGGTGCTGCGCTCGATCCCCAGATAGACCTTGCCGTAGTTCTTCTTTTCCCTGATGACGTCGTACGCCTTGCACAGGGTTTGGTCGGGGTCGGCAAGCAGGGAAAAGGGGAATTCGTATTTGCAAGCAAACTTCAGATGGCTGGCGACACTATCCCGGGATACCCCCAGTATTTCGGCGCCAGCCGCCTGAAACTTGGGGTAGAGGGCGGTAAATTCCTGCCCCTCGGTGGTGCAGCCAGGTGTATCATCTTTCGGATAGAAATAGAGCACGACGATCTTGCCCGGCAGGGAGCTCAGGGCGATATCCTCGCCTCGCTGATTTTTAGCGGTGAATTCTGGAGCAATTTGACCAATTTCGAGGCGTTCAGCCACGGCTTTTCTCCCATTGCGACGTCCTCGTGAATCTAACGCGCCCGCGACGTAGCTGTCCAGTTGCTTTGCTGACAGCGGATGCGCGGGGTACCATGCGGGGATGGAACGAGCGACGGATATTGCAGCACAAACAGTAGAGGCGGAACGGCGGGTTCGTGCCGCCGGTCAGCGTCCGACCCGTGCTCGCCTGCAAATCCTGCAATCTCTGCTCGATCTCGGGCAACCCGTGAGCCACAGCGAGATTCAGGAACACATCCAGACGCGCTGGGCAGAAAGCATCGACCGCGTCACGCTTTATCGGGGTCTGGAGTGGCTGGTGCAGCATCAGCTTACGCATCGTATCACCGCCGATGATCGCGTCTGGCGCTTCAGCGCCATCAACCTGGAGCACCCATCGCATCCCCATTTTCACTGTCTGCGCTGCGGCCAGGTGCTCTGCCTCCCGGAAAGTCAGCTCCCCGCGCCAAAGCTCCCCGCGGAGTACCGCGTGGAGGAGATCGAGGTGGTCGTCAACGGCGTCTGCCCGCACTGCCAACGACAGGATTAGTTCGGCATGGGCACATGGACGAGGATACCTGCCCTGCCGCTACCATCCGGGTTTAGCTCGCGGCGAGCCAATGCTCCAGCGTCTCCAGATCGACGACGACAGATGCGCCAGTGTCCCTTCCCTGCAGGATCCTTCCTGGATGCTCCGGCTCTCCGAGCTGATCGAGAACCCGTAATGCCCCGGTAAAGTCTTGTCCTTGGGTGTATTCCGTTTGCGTGATCAACACCGGCAGCCTGGCACCGAGCGCCGAGCGTAAACCATTCTCGGAGTCCTCCAAGGCCAGACAATCAGCGGCCATCAGGTCCAGGCGCTGCAAGACATGCTGATAAATGTCTGGCGCCGGTTTTTTCTGCGGGACGATATCGCCGGCACCGATGTAGTCAAAACGATTCCAGCCGCCCTCCCCCAAATTGCTTTGCAACAACGCCGCGACATTATCGGGGGTTGTGGTGGTGGCAATGGCCAAGCGCAGCCCCGCCGCGCGTGCGGACTCCAGCAGGCGTTTCACCCCAGGGCGCAAAGGAGCGATACCCTCGGCAATGATTTCTCCGTAGAGGGCGGTCTTGCGCCTGTGAATCTCGCGGATCTCGCTGTCACGCAGTTGCGGGTATTGGGGATGATCCTGCAAAAAGCCACGCAGACGCTCCTTGCCACCAGTAATCTTGAGGTATTTGCCATAGGTCGGCACATCCCACTCGAAAGGAAGACCAAACTCGGAAAATGCGCGATTGAAGGCGACGCGATGGGCATCGCGTTCGGTATCAGCCAAAGTTCCATCGACATCAAAAATGAGGGCGCGTAGGCGGGTCATGGCTACTATCTCCTGAGGATCGAATATTCTGGCTGGCTGCGAAGTGGGACGGATGGGACGCCTAGGATATACCGAAAAGCGCAGCGTTTGCCAAAGGCGAAAATCTCTGCTACACCATGCCCGATTTTCTCCACATCAAGATAGGAAGACAGACCATGACGGATAGCGCTGCGGCCATCAAAACTAGCAACCCGCAAGAGCTTCAGGCTTTCACCCCGTACCAGCCGGCGGCTGACGAAGAGTACATGAGCCCCGGCCAGATCGCCCACTTTCGCAAGATACTGGAAGACTGGCGAACCGAACTGATGGCGGAAGTCGATCGGACGGTCCAGAACCTGCAGATCGAGAATGTCAACTACTCCGATCCCAATGACCGTGCCAGCCTGGAGACCGACATGGGCCTCGAACTGCGCGCCCGCGACCGGGAGCGAAAGTTGATTCGCAAGATCAATCAGACCCTGGCACGGATCAATGCCGGTGAGTATGGGTACTGCGAGGCTTGCGGCGTGGAAATCGGCCTGCGGCGCCTGGAAGCCCGTCCCACCGCCACCCTCTGCATCGACTGCAAGACGTTGGAAGAAAAGCGTGAGCGGCAAATGGCGCAGGACTGATTCGCAGCTACCCGGGGGGGCTACCTCCGGCAGGCTTTGACGCAGGTAACGGAGATGCAATGGCGGAGATACAACGACTGCTGACCGAGGAAGATGCTGCCGAATTGCGTAGAGCCCGCGACCTTCTGGAAAACCCCGGCTTGGCAGCACGTCTTGTGGATCAGCTGGGGGCCCCTATCGAACAAGGTCTGCAACGACTGCCGCAAAAGTGGCACCGCGAGATTGGCCGAATCAGCGAGACGGCGCTGAATAAGGCTGCCGACGCGGCGCTTTTCACCCTGGATGACGCACCCTTCCGTACGCCATCTCTGCGTTGGCACCAGGCAGCCGTTGCGGCCTCTGGCGCAGTGGGGGGATTTTTTGGTCTTTCCGCCCTTGCTGTGGAGCTACCCATCTCGACCACGATCATGTTGCGTTCCATCATCGATATCGCCCGCAGTCAGGGAGAATCCATCAGCAGCCCTGCGACCAAAGCCGCTTGTCTGGAGGTCTTCGCCCTCGGGAGCACCAGGCAGGGCACAGATGATGCCGCAGAAACCGGCTACTACGCTGCGCGCATGGCCTTGAGTGGCCTGGTCAGCGAAGTTGGTCGGGCCGGTGCCAGTGGCGCCGGATCATCCGCCAGCGCCGCCCTATTGGCCTTACTGCGCAAGGTGGCTGAACGCTTTGGTGTAGCGGTGACCGACAAGGCCCTGGCGCAGCTTGTGCCTGCCCTGGGCGCCATTGGCGGCGCCACGATCAACAGCATTTTCATTACGTATTTTCAGGACATGGCGACCGGCCATTTCCTCGTCCGCAAGCTGGAACGCAAGTATGGGCGGGCATTAGTAGCAGACGCGTATCAGGGACTCGCCTGAGGAATCTTACGCTACGAGACAAGGGTACTCGCTTTCTGTGATGCCTTTTGCGGGCCCTCACAGGCCATCGGCAGGCCGGTCTCCTCCGATAGGCAGGGAGCCCGAAACAGCCTTCCCGTCCACATGCCAAGAAAGCTCTTGCGTGTTACGATCACCCAGAAAAACGCCAGCAGGATGGTAAAGACTGCTCCCAGGGGTTGGAAGACCCAGAAGCCGGTTTTGTCGGCCAGCAGGTACGTAGCCGCGTTGAACACCCCCAAAGGGAAGGTGAATCCCCACCAACCCATATTGAAAGGCAACCCCTCCCGCAAATAGCGCAGGGTGAAGAAGATCGCCATGCACATCCACCACAGGCCGAAGCCCCACAACAGCAAGGCGATCATGAGACCTGCCATCTGTGCGAAATGTGCCATTTCTGCTAGGACACCATGAAAACTGGCGAAATCGGCATTACCGAGGGTAATCATGGCCATCGCACCGGTACCGAGGGGGCCCAGGGTCAACCAGCTTGATACAGCCATGTCCTGATGCGGCAGCTTGTGCAAGGTCAGACGCAGTAGCAGGATGGCGAGGATCCCCATGGCCAGCAAAACCGAAATGGCCCACAGCACATAGCTCATGTAGATCACGTTCTCGGCTGCGGCGGAGGCCAGATGAGGAGCCACCAAACCGCCACTGGCCGCGGTAACCTCCGGTGGCACTATGGGGAGCAGCCAGGCTGCGGTCATCCGCTCCATACTGTGGCCTTGGCTGGTGAACATAAAATAGGGCACCAGCAGTACAGAAGTGAAAGCGAGAATTACATCCATCCACCAGAAGGCTGTTGCGACGGCCAGGCTTTCGGGACTCAAGGGCCAGATGATGAAAAAACCATTGACGATGGTGGCGAATCCCATGGGAATGGCACCGATGAAAAGAGACTGCACGGGATGGTCGAAGAGTTTCTGAAAATCCCGAAAGTAAAATATCGCCCGACTGAGGAACAGGATACTGAATAGCGCAAAGAAAAAGCTGTTGATGCACCACAGAGCCTTGGCAATCTCCGCTTGCCCCCAGTGGCCGTACGGAAAGAGGGCCAGCATCAGAGCCAGGATGCCCGTTCCCATATTGGCGGTGAACCAGTTGGGGGTAAAGTGACGAATCACCTGCCGGATGTCACCGTTTGGTACATGTGAGAGAAAACCCATGGCTGAGCACTCCTTACAGATTGGACTATGACATGTTATGCGCGCTAGAATATCAAATCCAATGCATTAAATTAATTTAGATGATTACAAAATCTAATTTTATGGAGAGGGCCGCATGGAGCGACGCATCGATCCCAGCCTGCTTTTGATTTGGGCACAAGCCGCACGTGCCGGAAACCTGCATCAGGCAGCCGAACGCCTGTTTCTTACCCAACCGGCCATTTCCCATCGTCTCAAACAGTTGCAGGAGCGTGTGGGGGAGCCTCTCTATCGTCGCACCCATCGTGGTATCAGCCCTACTCCTATGGGCATTGCTCTGTGGCGTATTGGTGAGCGCATCGAAGCCGCGTTGGCAGAAGCCGATTCCCTGTGCGCAGACAGTCAAAGCCTGCTGACCGGTACCGTGCACATGGCTGCCAGTCAAAGTAACGCCGAAGTGCTATTGCCCCGCCTGCTGGCGGAGTTTCACCGCGACTATCCTGGGATCCACTTGCAGGTTTGCGCGCTCAATAGCCGGCAAGCGCGACAAAACAAGGACGAATATGATCTGGTCTTTGTAGAAGACGAATTGCAACCGGGAGAGCAAGGGAACTGGCGCTTGGAAATCCTCGTCAAAACCGAGATCGGCCTGATCCTACCCATGCAACATCCATGGGCACAGGAAGGCTCGGCGATTCCCTTGCAAGTCCTGGCGGGCAAGGATCTGATCTGGCGGGAACCGGGCTCCGGCATTCGCGAGGCAGTGCAGCAGGCTGCCCGGCGCCTCGACATCGACTTGGCCATTCGCTATGAGTTCAGTGGCCACGCGGCCATCCGCGAAGGCGTTCGCAGTGGCTTGGGGTTTGGATTTTCTTCTTTTTATCGGAGCAATCTACCGGATGATCTGCGTCTGTTGCACTTCCATCCACCTATCCCGCATCGTCTCGCGGTCCTGTTCCGAGAAGATGCCAATCCGGCCACCCATACCCTGCTGCAAAGCTTGCGCTCGCATCTGCGAGGTGCCGACGCTTGAAACTACCTCCCCTTACCCCGGCAAAGCTATTGCGGCGTTATCAGCGCTTTCTTGCCGACTGTGAGCTCGAAAACGGAGAGGTGGTGCAGGTGCATTGTCCCAATCCCGGCAGCATGCGCAGTTGCGCCGAAGCAGGCCAGCCCGTCTTGTTGTCCTGGCATGCGGATAAAAAACGCAAGCTCCACTGGACTTGGGAACTCTACTGGAGTGGTGCGAGTTGGGTAACGATCAACACCCAAAGACCCAATGCCGTGGTGGCCGAAGCGTTGCGCGAGCAGCGGATCGTGGAGCTCGCCGGGTACCGCGAGCTACGCCGCGAAGTTGCCTACGGCGAGCGTGAACGAGTGGATTTTTGGCTGGGCGATCCCGAGCGCGGCGAGGTCTTCGTCGAGGTGAAGTCCTGCACTCTACTGGACGATGAAGGCGTGCTGCGCTTCCCGGACGCACACAGCAGTCGAGCTCTGCGGCATCTGCAGGCACTGGAAGGAGAACAATCACGCGGGCACCGTGCCGTCATGCTGTTTTTGCTGGGACGCGAGGATGGTCACGGTTTTGCACCCGCCGACGCGATCGACCCCAAGTATGGCGCCGCACTGCGCCAAGCCCGCGAGCGGGGTGTCGAGGTGCTTGCCTACCGAAGCCGAGTCAGGCCTGATAGTATAGAGCTTTGTGACGCGGAGCATCTGCTATTTTGAGTGGACCGCGCGAAGGAGCCTACATGTTACGCCGAGCCCAAGCCCGTCCCCCGGTAGTTGTTCACAACGCCGAAGAAATCGAAAAAATGCGCGTTGCCGGGCAACTGACCGCCATGGTCTTGAAAATGATTGCCGAGCATGTGCGTCCCGGCATCAGCACGGGCGAACTCGATAAGATCTGTCACGACTATATCGTCAACGATCTGCAGGGGATCCCGGCCCCCCTCAACTACCAGCCCAGCCCGGAGTATCCGCCCTTTCCCAAGTCCGTGTGCATCTCGGTCAATCACGTTATCTGCCACGGTATTCCTGGTGACCGCATTCTCAAAGACGGCGATATTCTCAATATCGATGTCACCGTTATCAAAGATGGCTTTCATGGTGACAGTAGCAAGATGTTCCTGGTGGGTAACGTCCCCTTGAAGGCGCGGCGCGTCGTCGAAGTGGCGCACGAATGCATGGTGCGTGGCATCGAAGTCGTGCGGCCCGGGGCAACTCTGGGAGATATCGGGCACGCCATTCAGAGTTATGCCGAAGCGCAGCATTGCTCGGTCGTACGCGAATTTTGTGGTCACGGTATTGGCCGCAAATTTCATGACGAACCACAGATCTTGCATTACGGCGAGCCTGGCAAGGGACTGGCCTTGCAGGTCGGGCAAACCTTCACCATCGAGCCCATGATCAATGCTGGCAAGCGGCATATCAAGGCCCTGCCCGACGGCTGGACCATCGTCACTAAAGATCACAGCCCCTCGGCGCAGTGGGAACACACGGTTCTGGTAACGGAGACCGGCTATGAGGTACTCACCCAGTTACCGGGAGATCCCCTCTGAGAGCAGCGGCCTTGGCCTCTGACAGCGAGTCGGTGCTTCACCCCGCCGATGTGGCGTTGCCGCCGCCTTTTCCCGCTACGGGCGGCATCACTCAGCGGCTGCGGGGTTTTGCGCGGGAAACCGATTCCCTGTTGCAGACCCTCTGGCACCAGTTCGAGCCGCCTGCTGGGCTTAGCCTGATTGCTGTTGGCGGTTATGGGCGCGGCGTCCTCTTTCCCTTCTCGGATCTCGATCTGCTGCTGTTGCGCGCGCCCGACTGCGTAGCGGAAGACTTTGTCAGACAATTTCTGACATCTCTCTGGGATCAGGGGCGGCAGGTTGGTGCCTCTTTGCGCACAATAGACGAATCCCTCGAGGCGGCGCGGGACGACTTGACTGTCGCAACCACTTTGCTGGAATGCCGCTTTCTTGCCGGCGATGCAGAACTCTGGCATGACCTGCAAACACGACTGCGGAACAATCCCCCCTGGTCCATCAATGCCTTTTTTGCCGCCAAGGTGGCCGAACAGGAGACACGCCATCGTCGTTTCCGTGACACCGCCTATCACCTGGAACCGCAGATCAAGGATGGCCCGGGGGGCTTGCGCGATGTGCACCAGCTGCTCTGGTTTGCAGGGCGCGTTTGGCAACGGCCAGAGCTGGCGATGTTCAAGCGAGTCGATATCCTGGATGCGGCGGACTTGCGCCAGTTGCGCGCGGCCGAGCGTTTCATCGCCCAAGTGCGGGTAGCCATGCATCTGCGTAGCGGACGTGCCGAGGATCGGCTGCGCCTGGAGTTACAGGAAGCCATTGCGAAGGATCTTGGTTTCTCGGCAAAACGCGGCAGAAGTGCGGCGGAGCGTCTGATGCAACGTCTCTACCAGTCCTTTGCCGAAATCCAGAGTTTGGCGGCCATTGTTGAGGAGGCGATTGCGCACTACCTGGCCACGGGAGAATCCCTCGACAGCTCCGTCGATGCCGAGGAGAGTCCGAGTGCGCTGCTACGCCATTGGGGACAACGAGCGAGTGTCGCGGCGGATTTGCCCGCCCAGATGCTGCGCGCCGCTCGGCGCCAAAAAAGAAATTGGAAACCACAACTGTTTTCCGATCCAGCCTTTCGTGTGGCATTTTTGCGGGCCATCGTCGAGCCTGTGCGCGCAAGCCGAATGCTGAACTGGTTGCATCGTGCCGACTTACTTGGGCGCATCCTCCCCGCATTCCAGCGGGTCAGCGGACTAATTCAGCATGATCTGTTTCATGCCTACACCGTCGATCAGCACACCCTCTTCTTGATCGATCAACTTGCGGAGCTCTGGCGCGACGAGGAGACCGGCAGCATACGCAGAGCCCGGCGCGAAATCGATCAACCGGCCTACCTGGTCCTGGCCGGACTCTTTCACGACGTAGGCAAAGGTCGCGGTGGGGATCATTCGCGTATCGGGGCACGGGAATGGCGCAGCTTCGCACGACGGCTACAGCTCCCGGAAAGCGAGCGCGCTCTGGTCGCCTGGCTCGTGGAAGAGCACCTGCAGATGTCCTCCATCTCGCAGCGACGCGACCTCGACGATCCGGAAATCATTCGCCAGTTTGCCCTCTGGGCGGGTACCCGCAAGCGTCTGGCGCACCTGTTTCTATTGACCGTAGCGGATATGCGGGCCACCAATCCAGAGCTCTGGAATGACTGGAAAGCCAGCCTTCTCTACAAGCTTTATGAGCGCGCCGACGCTTTTCTCGCCTCCGATACCGCCCCGGATGATCGCTTGGAAACTGCGCGCCAGCGCATCGAAATGCTGGGTCGAGATTTTCCCTCTATGCAGCGCGAACGACTAGAGCGGTTGTGGCGCGCACTGCCGGTAGGGTACTTTCTCCGCTACGATAGCGAGGAGCTGCTTTGGCAGGCACGACAGATCCTGCAAAGAGACGAAGAGTATCGCGTCGCCATCCGGCGCCATCGCCATCAGGGAGAGCAAATTTTTCTTTTCGGTCCCGATCGGCCAGGTTTGTTTCAGGATATTGCCGCGCTCCTCGATCGTCATTCCCTGGCGGTTCTGGATGCGCGGATCGATACCAGCGACAATGGTCTCGCTCTGGATACCTTTCACGTACTCGACGAAACACGCGCCTTTCAACGGTCGGCGGCGGCCCATGATGAGTTGGCGACGGAGCTCCGCAACATGCTGCATCTGAGGATAACCAGCCAACCCCACTTCGGGCTGCGCCACCGCGATGCGCGCCATCGTTTTTTCGCCAGCATTCCGCTGCAACTGCATCTGGATAACGATGCACTTCCGGACGATACCTTGCTGGAAGTACAGGCCTGTGACCAGATGGGATTGCTCTATACCGTTGGTGCGGTGATTGCGGGTCTCGGATTCAGCGTCGTTGCCGCAAAGGTCTCCACCTTTGGCGAGCGTGTGGAAGATACCTTTTTTATCCGTAATGGGCAGGGGGAAAAATTGCGCCGCCGGGAGCGTCGACTCTTGCTGGCAGCCTTGGAACAACGACTGAACGACAAATTTCCCTCGGAAAGGGCGAAAGTTCATTGATCTCCCAGTTTCTACCCGCAGCACAACGTCTGCCTGATCGCTGCCTCGCCCTGGCAGGAATGCTCCGTGCCGCGCTCGAGGTGCAGGAAGCAGCGCGGCGCGGGCGTAGCGACAATCACCTATTGCTACTTAGCGTGCAGAGCATTCTGGCGATCAACGCGCAGGACAGCATTGCTGCCCTGGCGGGCCTCGAGGGATTGCAGCGTGGCTTGCAGGCCCTCTGCCCATTGCTGCATAGGGGCCCGGCACAGGCGGAGGAAGCAGAAATCTTGCGCTATACCCTCTCGCTGGCCAAGTTGAGCGGCCGCCTTCTGGCGCAGCCAAAGGCCCTGGATCGCGTGCAACGGGGCATAGAGCAGGCGCGGCGCCAAGTCGATCATTTTGGCGAGCTGCTGCATCCCAGTGTCCTGGCAGGTCTGGCCGACACCTATGCCGAGGGTATCGGTACACTCTCGCCGCGCATCATCGTGTCTGGGGAAAGCCGTTTTCTCACCCGCGACGAGGATACTGCCCGTATTCGCACCCTCCTCCTCGGGGGAATCCGTGCCGGCGTGCTGTGGCGCCAAGCGGGAGGCAGGATTTGGAGCACGCTGCTCGAACGGGGAAAACTCTGCGAGTGCAGCCGCGACTACCTGCGTCAGTTACCCGGCCGCTCCTGACTGGCTCCATAGGCACAACGCCTGCGTAACGGACATTGACCGCAAAATGGGCGGCGCGGTCGGCAAATATTTTTGCCCAGTTCCACAAGCAAGGCGTGTAATTCATTGCGCATTACGACATCGCCAGGTACCAGAGCCGACTCGATGTCACGCTGTAGCTCCGCGTAAGTCACCCGCTCTGTGCACCAGCCAAGACGGCTGGCGATGCGCTTGGTATAGGCATCGACAACCATGACCGGCAGATGGAGCGCGTAGAGCAGAATGGAGTCGGCGGTTTCCTCCCCAACCCCATGCACCTGCAGCAACTTCCCGCGCAGGTTGGGCAGACTCCGCCGCTCACGCAAGGACTCCGGCAGCTCGGCACAGCCCTCTTCCTGCAAAAAGGCACACAGGGCACGCAGGCGACGGGCCTTCACCCGATAATAGCCGGAGGGATGCAGACAGGACTCCAGATTCGCATCATTGCTGGTGAGAATCTTCTCGACGCGCATTAGGTCGGCAGCCTCCAGGCGTGCAATCGCCTTCTCCACATTCGACCAGGCAGTATTCTGCGTAAGGATGGCACCGACCATTACCTCGAAGGGTGTTTTGGCGGGCCACCAGTGTTGCACTCCCCAACGATCCAGCAATTGGCGGTACAACCATTGCCAATCGTTTACCGAAGCCCTCATCGCCGGGGTGGCATCCGCCGACCGCGTGCCGTACCAGAAGGGTTTCCCGGCGCGCGTTTTGCGGGTAGGTCGTCTTTTTCCTGCCAATCGATCTCTGCAAAAAGCGCCGCACGCTCCTCCTCCGGTAACTCCTCGAAGTACCCACTCTTCAAATGCCTGGGCATTTCGATAGGACCATAGCGTACGCGGATCAGACGGCTCACCGCCAGGTTCAGGGCACTGAACATACGCCGCACCTCGCGATTGCGGCCCTCCTCCAGGGTGACATGATACCAGTGATTTGCCCCTTCCCCGCCGGCATCTTCGATCTGCAGAAATTTGGCGGGACCGTCTTCCAGCTCCACGCCGCTGAGCAGTTGGTTTATCTGCTGATCCGATAGCCGACCGAGCACACGCACCGCATATTCCCGATGCAGCCCATAGCGCGGATGCATCAGCCGATTGGCCAGATCTCCATCATTGCTGAGGAGGAGCAGACCCTCGGAATTCAGATCCAGCCTACCGATCGAGACCCAGCGGCTGGCGCGCAGGCGCGGCAAGCGGTCGAAGACCGAAGGCCGGCCCTCGGGGTCACGACGACTGCAGATCTCCCCAGCCGGTTTGTGGTAGCGCAAAATCCGCAGCCGTCCCTGCGTCCAGGCGGGAATCTGCAGGGGCTTGCCATCCACCAGGATTTCCGCGTTTGCGTTTACGCGATCGCCCAGTTTGGCAACCTGCCCATTGACGCTGATGCGACCGGCGGCAATCCACTCCTCCAAGGCCCGACGCGAGCCCAGGCCGTAGCGCGCCAGCACCTTTTGCAACTTCTCATCCATTTGGCTGCCTCCCGGCAGTAACAAAACGGCCCCACCAAGCTGGTGGGGCCGATACTGGAGACGTCAGCGTGCCTCAGGAAGCCTTGCGCTGCTCGACTTCTGTCTCTTCCTTGAGACGGGTGATACCCATCATCTTGAAGAGCACGCGCTCGTAGAAGGGCTCGGAGACACCCATCTTCATCTTGCGGATGAAGTACTTCTCGAAGGCGACCTTGGCCAGATGGACCCAACGGCCGTACGCGAAGACATCCACTTTCCGCGGCTTGATCTGTGGCAGCGCCACAAAGGCGGCGCCACGATCACCCATATCCGCAAAGCAGACGGCATTCCAGGTACCCATGGTTTTGTCGCCCACGCGGCCTTCGATGTCCGCCTTGATGTTGTGTACCGAGGCGCTGACCATGGATTCGATCATATAACCGGTCTTGGGGGCACCAGTCGGTACCGGGGTCGCTTCCACGGGCGGAATGGCGATGGCAATGCCAACGGCGTAGATGTTGGAGTATTTCTTGCTGCGCTGGTTCTCATCGACAATGACAAAGCCGCCCGGATTGCAGAGCCCTTCGACATTGGCAACCGCAGGAATACCGCGGAAAGCGGGGATCATCATGCCAAACTTCACTGGCAGGGTGAATTCCTTGACGGTCTCGCCCTTGTCGTTGACCTGGGTGATGAACATTTCTCCATTCTCGACCTTGTTCACCTTGCAGTTGGTGTAGGCTTTGATGCCTTCTTCTTCCAGGCCTTTACTCAGGATGCCTGTGGAATCACCAACGCCGGAGATACCCAGATGGCCAATATAGGGCTCACTGGTGACAAAGGAGAAGGAAGGAATCTTGTCGCGCATCCCGCGCTTCTTGAGATCGGAAGCCACAATCATGGCGTACTCGTACGCAGGGCCGAAGCAACTGGCACCGGCCATAGCACCGATGACGATGGGACCGGGATTTTCGAGTAGTTCTTGGTACTTGCCATAGGCGAGTTCAGCATGATCGGTGGTGCAGACAGACTGCACTGGTCCTTCATGCGGGTCAGAGCCCGGGACCAGCTCAAAGGCCAGACGTGGTCCGGTGGCGATCATCAGATAGTCGTAATGCACCGAACTACCATCCGCCAAGGTAATGGTCTGCGCTTCGGCGTCGATCTTTTCCGCATTCTTGGCGATGAACTTGATGCCACGGCGTTCTACATAGGGCCGAATGGGGAAGGTAATATCTTCGCGCTTGGACCAGCCCACGCCCAGCCAGGGGTTGGACGGCACGAACTGAAAGTAGTCGTTGGTGCTGATCAATGTAACTTCGTGGCCCGCTCCCAGAGCGTGCTTCATCTCATACGCGGCTGGCATTCCACCCGTGCCTGCGCCCAAAATCACCACATGTGCCATGGCCTTGCTCCTCAAAGTTCTGCCCAATGCAAAAGTCGATATCGTCGGCAAAGATTTTTGTTCTCAGCTCCGTGTGAAACTATCAATCAGCGCGGGGCCACAGTCAAATCAGCAGTTTCTAATCTTTTCATCATATTTCCTTATGATTCTGGTAGCGCATTTTCCAGATTCGCCGCGGGTAATTCGGCCAAGGAGGATAGGCCAAAATGACGCAAGAATTCCGTCGTTGTCCCCCACAGCGCCGGTCGTCCTGGGGCATCGCGATGCCCCTTAATTTCTATCCAGTCAAAGTCCTGTAGTTGCTGCAGAATTCCACTGCCCAGAGCAACCCCCCGCCAATCTTCGATTTCGGGCCGCGTGACCGGCTGATGGTAGGCGATAATGGCCAGAGTTTCCAAAAGGGCCTTGCGCAACGGGCGCGGCTTTTCCAGCTGCAGCTCTTGGAGAAGATACAGATACCGCGGACGCAGGCGCGCCTGCACCTGTCCTCCCTGCGCAATCACCTGCAAAGGCCCGAAACCGGTCTCCACAAGCTCGGCCAGCTTTATCCGCCACTGTGGATGGTCGTTGGCGAGCAAAGCATCCAAGTCCTCCTCGCTTATACCGTCTGTACGCAAGAGCAAAATCGCCAGGAGGAGGTCGCGCAGGGGATCTTCAGACATTCTCGTCCCCGGCGACGGCACTCAGCAACCATACCTCATCTTGCCAGAGCAGATACAATGCCTGTTGCCGCAAGAGCTCAAGAATGGCCAGTAGATTCAGTCCCACTTGTAAGCGATCTCGTTGCCGCGGCAGGATTTCATGAAAATGCAGTGGGCGGATGGCACTACGACAGCATTGCAACACCTCGAGAATGCGTTGCCGCAGGTCGAAGGCGAAGCGTGGCGCTGGTGCGCGCGCCTGTCTGTGTCGGCGACGCTGCTCGATCTGTCGCAACAGCTCTGGCAGTCGGGATACGGCAAGCACCGGCGGTACGAGCGGCACCGGTTCATGGGCAAGGGTGGCGGGAAGCAGAAAATCCAGGCCGGCCCGCGGTAGGGTCGCCAACGCCTCGGCTTCCGCCTGTACCTGAGCGAGCTTGGCCAGGCGCAGCGTGAGCTCGGCGCGCGGATCCTCAGCCTCCGCCTCCTCACTGGGCGGCAGGGGTAAGAGCATGCGTGCCTTGATCTCTGCCAGCCAGGCTGCCATCAACAGGTAATCTGCCGCCAATTCCAGCCGTCGCCGCCGTGCCTCCTCCAGGTAGCTAAGATACTGGCGGGTGACTTCCGCGACAGGAACGTCGCGAATATCCATCCGATTACGGCGAATGAGCCATAAAAGCAGATCCAGCGGCCCGGAAAACTGATCGAGAATGACCTCCAGGGCATCGGGCGGAATATACAGCCCCTCGGGGATGGGCATGGCCTCCCCGGACGCAACTCCCTGATCAGCCGGCATTCAGGCCCATGACCTCACGGACGCGAATCAGGGTCTGCTCGGCGCGGGATCGTGCCTTCTCGGCCCCATGCGCAGCAATTTCCCGAAGCCGTTGCGGCCGTGCCGCCCAGTCCTCGGCGCGTGCACGGATGGGCTCCTGCTCCTCCAACACCTTGTCCACCAGTACGCTCTTGCACTCCACGCAGCCAATGCCAGCACTCCGACAGCCTTCTTGCACCCAGGCACGGGTGGTCTCATTGGAATAAATCTGGTGCAACGGCCAGACCGGGCAGCGCTCCGGGTCACCGGGATCGTGCCGCCCCACCCGCGCCGGGTCCGTCGGCATGGTGAGCAGCTTTTTGCGCACTATTTCCGGCTCCTCTCGCAGGGCGATGGCGTTGCCATAGGATTTGCTCATTTTACGCCCGTCCAACCCCGGCATTTTTGCGGCTTCCGTCAGTAGCGGTTGCGGTTCGATGAGAATCGTCCGTCCCTTGCCTTCGAGATTGGCAAGCAGCAGGATGCGAGTTGCCTCGTTGATACTGGCAGCGCTGTCGAGGAGTTCGCGTGCCTGCGCGACCGCACTGCCGTCGCCATCCTGTTGAAAACGCTCCAGCAGGCGCTGATATTGCTGCTTGCCTTTTTTGCCCAGGGCGCGCAGGCCTGCCGTGAGTGCCTCGCTATCCGCCTGGCTGCGGCCATAGAGGCTGTTGAAACGACGCGCCAGTTCGCGACAGATTTCCAGGTGCGCCACCTGATCGGCACCGACCGGCACCCAGGCAGCGTCATAGAGCAGGATATCGGCGCTCATCAAGGCCGGGTAGCCCAAAAACCCGAAGGTTGCCAGATCGCGGTCGCGCAACTGCTCCTGCTGATCTTTGAAGGTGGGCACCCGCTCCAACCAGGACAACGGCGTCAGCATGCCGAGCAGGAGGGCCAACTCGGCATGCTGGGGTACCCAACTCTGCACGAAAAGCGTTGCCTTTTCCGGATCGAGCCCTACCGCCAGCCATTCGATCAGCAGATCCCAGGTCGACTGGCGAATCCCCTCTGGATGCTCGTAGTGCGTGGTGAGGGCATGCAGATCGGCCACAAAGAAAAAGCTCTCCTGTTGCTCCTGCAAACGCAGCCAGTTTTTCAAGACTCCATGGTAATGGCCGAGGTGCAGGCGTCCCGTGGGACGCATGCCAGAGACGACCGTTGCGCTCATGCCAGCCCTCCTAGCCGAAAAAAGAATCCCTGAAACCATGTAAAGGCGGGGCCCAGCACCGTCCATAGGATCCCGGTAAAGAGCAGGACAATCAGAATGATGAAGCCATAAGGCTCGACCCGACTGAGGGCGTTGGACGCGTCACGGGGCAATAGACCCACCGCTACCCGCCCGCCATCAAGAGGCGGAATAGGAATGAGATTGAACAGAATCAGTACCCCATTGATCAGGATGCCCGCCTGTCCCATCAACTGCATCGGCTCGGCAAAATACGGCGCAGCACCTGCCAACTGCACCCCCAGCCAGAGGATCATCGTCCAGAAGATCGCCATGATCAGATTGGCGGCAGGTCCGGCGATGGCAACCAACACCATGTCGCGCTTGGGATCGCGCAGGCCTGCGAAATTGACCGGCACCGGTTTGGCGTAGCCGAACAGGAAGGGTGAATGGAACAGCAGCAACATGGCGGGCAGCAGGATCGTGCCAAAGGGATCGATGTGCTTGAGCGGATTCAGGGTCAGGCGACCCATCAGCATGGCCGTGGGATCGCCGCGTTTCCAGGCCATCCAGCCATGAGCGACCTCGTGCACGGTGATCGCGAAGAGCACCGGAATCGCCCAGATACTGATCTGCCGGATAATATTCTCGATATCGTTCATGCGCCGACTATACCTCTTCTGTGATCGGATTTCCGGTATCGGCAAGTTCGATTCCCAAAGAGTCCGGGTCACCCAGGCCGCGGCGAAGAAGACGTGGCGGCCACTCACCCAGATCAATCACCGTAGAGCACTGGGTTCCGCCGTCCTCGGCGCGGAGAAGTACATCCACGCGATTACCGATCCGATCCGTGATTTCATACACTTCGTGTAACGGCAGAGAATCACCAGGAAGCTGCAGAGTGGAGCTCATCAGCGGTTCTCCCAGCTCGGCAAGGAGCCCCTGTACCACCGGGGCATCCGGCACACGTACCCCGATGCTGCGCCGTCGCGGCTCCGCTAGGCGCCGCGGGACGTCGTGGGTTGCGGGCAAAATAAAGGTGAACGGACCAGGTAAGACCCGCTTCAGGATGGCAAAGCTGCGATCATCGAGCTTGGCGTATTCCGTTAGCTGCGAAATACTGGAAAATAGCAAGGACAGGTCGTGATGGACGTCGAGCTGACGGATCTGCCGCAGGCGCTCCTGCGCCGCCTTGGCGCTCATGCAGCATCCCAGCGCATAGCAGGTGTCGGTGGGATACACCAGAAGCCCACCGGCGCGGGCCTGCTCTGCCGCCTGCCGGAGAAGACGCGCTTGCGGGTTTTGCGGATGGACATCCAGTATCAGGGTCAAAGAGTTCTCGATAGGCAAGGAGAAAACTGCGGCATGATAGACCAAGTACAACAGTTGCTGCCAGCTCTAGCGGGAGGCAGCCGCATACTCCTGCTGATGAGTGGCGGAGTCGAGAGCAGTACACTATTGCGCCTTCTGCAGCGCGCAGGCCATGCACCGGAACCGTTTTTTCTGGATTACGCGCAGCGCGCTGCGACGCAGGAGTGGCGATCGGTGCTGGCGCAGTGCGGACAACTGGGGATCGCTGCCCGGCGCATACCTATGGGAGAATTGGGCGAGGCGCTTGGCGAACTTCGACCGCACCGCTTCCATGTGCCCGTGCTCTATCGCAACCTGATTGCCATCAGCGTGGCGGCTAGCGCCGCGGGCGCTTTGGGAATTCCACACATCTGCATAGGTATTACTGCTGATGACGCCGCTGTGGACAGCGGATCGCGTGCGGAAACATTGGCCCCGCTGCGGAACAGTCTGGCAGCGCTGGGACGTACTCTGTTGCTGCCGCTGTCAGAATTGACCAAGGCGGAAGTCGTGGCATTGGGTCAGGACTTGGGCGTCGAGTGGAATTTATCGTACAGTTGTCTGCTTGGGAGGGCGCAGCATTGTGGCGTTTGCCCGCAGTGCCTGAAGCGACGGGAAGCATTCCGTCGCGCTGGCCTGCGGTCCGTAGACGTCCAGTACGCCCGCAATGAATGATTGACAGAACAGGAGAGCTCCCTCGAATGGCCAACAACCTCCGCCATCCTCGCTGGTCTCTGCAAGATATTCCCTTTGACCGCATAGAGTGCGCCGCCCTCGCTGACGAAAGTGACTGGTTTTATCTTTTGGCTGGCGCTTCTTTCGTCGAGACCTTATCGGACCTCTACGCTCGCAATCTGGCGGAGTATTATGGGAGCGATTCGGAGGCGCAGTCGTGGCTCCGGGAGCAGTGGGAACAAGAAGAGGTCCAGCACGGCCACGCCCTGCGCGCCTACGTTTTGGCGGTTTGGCCAGATTTCGATTGGGAGGCCGCTTACGCACGATTCGTGGCGGAATACGGCCCTCTCTGCCAGACCGAAAATCTGGGACCCACCCCGGCACTGGAGATGGCGGCGCGTTGCGTGGTCGAGACCGGCACCGCCAGTTTTTATACGATGATTCAACAGGCAAGCCCGGAACCCGTATTACGTGAGCTTGCGGCTCGTATCCGCGCCGACGAGGTACAACACTATAAGTACTTTTATCGCTTCTTCCGGGAGTACCAAACGCGGGAAAGAATTTCTCGCTGGCGTATTCTGCGCGGGTTGTGGCATCGTGCCGCCGAGGCAGACCTCGAGGACAGCTTTTTGGCCATTCGTTGCGCGTTTGAACTGCGCAATCCAGGGCAGGCTTTTACCCCAAACGACTTTCGCGCCTTCCGCAAACGTCTGAGCGTCTGGATTCGCCGTCACTATCCCTTTGAGATGGCAATCAAGATGTTGATGAAGCCGGTTGCCCTGCCACCGATGCTACAACGCCTGCTCCTTCCCTTGCTCATGCGCGGAGCCCGGCGCGCAATTACCTGAGCCGTCTAGCATGACCTCAGGGAAGCTGTCGCAATCGCTGTTGCGGGCCTGCCTCGGCTTGCTGTTGGCATGCGGACTGCTTTCCTCCCTGGCGTCAGCTAGCCCAACGAGCGCCTTCGCCGGTGATGCTAGTGTACTGCACCACATTCATGATTCGTTGAACGGCTCGGTCAGCCTCCAGCAACTGCGTCAATGGCAAAGGCAGACGCAGGCCATGGTTGCCTCCGCCAACGCCTGTACCCAGAGGCAGCAGGCATCACTCAACACCATCGAAAAATCTCTGCATATTCTGGGTCCTCCAGTCGCAGGCGAGCCGGCTGAGCTCGGTCAATTACGACAGAAGCTCGAATCCCAGCAGAAACAGGTCAACGGGCAACTCGCTGCCTGCAAGGTACTATATGTCGGTGGGAACACCGTCCTCGGCGAACTGCACGCTAGGGAAGCCCGTATCCATACCCAGGAACTGTTACAGTGCGGCCCCGATTTTATCCAGCAAATTTCGCAGATTGCCAGCACCCCCAAAAAAACATGGGAACAAGAAAGAGATTTTTGGATTCGTTGGAATGCTATCGCGATATTCAACGACCCTGATTTTCAGGGTGCCTGGGGAATCGGCATCGCTGTTTACCTACTAGCGATGATTCTGCGCCGTAACTCCAGATCTGCAATTCGTGAGTTATATCCGCTGCTCGCTATCGTCGCCTGGCTACTGGCAAGTGTTCTGCTCGGTGTTTTACTGCCGATCAGCGAGCTGGTGCTAACGACTTTGTCCGCGTATATCCTCAGCACCTGGCTCGCCCGCTCCATGCTGCGCCACCTGGCCGACATACCCACTCGTGCGCAGCGAGAAGCCGTGTTATTGCGGGTATTGTGGCGTCCGTTGCGCTTCATCATCACCTTTGGCGTCTTTGTGCTGATGTACCAGTCCCTTGATCCGCAGGGAAGCAGCATCATCGCCGAATACACGGCCCTGTTGACGATAATCCATACAGCAATTCTCTCCAGCATTATCTGGGTACTTTGGCGCGCCCGACGCTTCACCTTTCTCAAGAACTGGCGATGGCTGCAAGCCCTTCTTTTTGGCCTGGCCACGGTTCTCATCCTGCTCAATTTCATTGGCTTCTCTCAGCTTGCCAATTATCTCACCGATGGTTTCGTCACCACTTTGGTAGCCGTCATCGTTGCCCGAGTCGTGGCCTGGTTCATAGACGACATCTGGGGGGAAGGGGATGAAGACAACGGTGCCCTGCCGCGTCTCCTTCGGCAACACCTGGGATTCTCCACGCAAGGCAGTTCGTGGTTGTCCTGGCTGCGAATTCTCATCCACGCCTCCCTCTGGGTGCTGGTATTAGCCATCAGTTTGCTTGCCTGGGGCCTAACACATAGTAGCTTCCACTACTTTTGGCAATATTTCATTCAAGGTTTCACCGTCGGGAACTTTCATATTCAGCCGTTTCGCTGGTTGATCGCAATCTTCTTGTTGATTTTTCTATTTAATGTCAATCAATGGATACAGAGTCGTCTAGCCAGTGCACGCGGCATTTTTCGCCATTTTGACATTGGTTCCCGTCATTCCATCCTCGCTATTTTTCGCTATGTCGGCTTTATCATTGCCATTCTTCTATCGCTATCGACGGCGGGAGTGGCCTTGCACAATCTCGCCATCATTGCCGGTGCGCTGTCCGTCGGAATTGGTTTTGGTTTGCAGAATATCGTCAACAACTTCGTTTCTGGAATCATTCTACTGCTGGAACGTCCCATTCGCGTTGGTGACTGGGTCAGGGTGGGAACGACGGAAGGTTATGTACAGCGGCTCAGCATACGCTCGACGCTGATCCTGACCTTCGACCGCACGGAAGTTTTTGTGCCGAATTCCGAGCTCATATCCGGTCAGGTCACCAATTGGACGTACAGCAATAACGTACTGCGACTCATGATTCCATTACGGGTACGGCATGACTCGGACATTGACGAAGTGCGCGAAATTCTGGAAGAAGTTGGTCAAAATCATCCTGATGTTTTACAGGATGATCCGCGCGGTATTCCACCCACGGCGTTACTGCTGGATGTAACCGAAAACTCTCTAGTGTTTTATCTACGCGTGTACATCGGTGACTGCAACAACAGCTTTACCATTCAGACAGAACTGCGTGCCCGAGCGGTTGAGGCGTTATATCGCCGCGGCATACGCCTCGCGCACCAGCAGCAGGATCTTTATTTCCCGGAGCGTGCTCCCGCCGCCGAGTGCAATGGCTCGGCTCAGGTCTGACTGCGTACCAGATTATCGCGGTGAATTGCAACGCGAAAATCATCAGAAACATCGCCCTCTTCGGCCAATTGCAGACGACAGTGTTGGAGCAGATGAAAATCCAGATTGATCAGACCGCGAGCAATCTCGCGTCCACTTGGATCGAGACAACTGACGAGATCTCCCCGCCGAAATTCACCTTCCTGTCCTTTGATACCGAAAACCAGGAGACTCGCACCCTCCGCTCGAACAGCCTCGGATGCCCCAGCGTCAAGATATAACTTACCATGCACACGTAAGTGGTCAGAGAGCCAGCGCTTACGCGCTGTCAGAACAGGTTTTCTGGCTTCGAGCAGGGTACCAACTGACTCTCCTGCTGCAATACGGAGCAACACCCGTGCCTCGAGACCGCCAGCGATGATTGTGGAGGTTCCTGAACGCGCCGCCCGTGCCGCTGCCTTCACCTTTGCCAACATCCCACCCGTACCTACCGAGGATCCACCGGAACCAGCCAAACGTTCCAGGCGCGCCTCACCTGCCTTGGCATGATGGATTAACTTTGCTTCTGGATGCGTGCGCGGATCCGCATCAAACAGACCGGACTGATCCGTCAGCAAAACAAGCAGGTCTGCATCCCATAAATTAGCTACCAACGCCCCCAGAGTATCGTTGTCGCCCAGCTGTATGGCACGATGCGAGATGGCGTCGTTTTCATTGACGATGGGTAATACGCCGTGATCGATCAAGGTGCGCAAGGTTTCGCGGGCATTCAGGTAACGCGAGCGATTGCGCAGCTCCTCATGCGTGAGCAGGACTTGGCCACAGTGCAAGGCAGGGTGGTTTTCCCGCTGAATCTGGTGCAAGATTTTCTCGTAGCCATGCATGAGAATAGACTGGCCGACGCTGGCAGCGGCTTGCCGATCGGCGAGCCGCGTCGGTCGGCTTTCCCAGCCCATACGCCGAGCTCCAACTCCAACCGCTCCAGAAGACACCAGTACGATCTGATGCCCATCCTGGATCAGCGCCTGCATCTGCGATAGCCAGTCGGAAACCCGATCTTCTGCAAGCCTTCCCATGCCATTCATGAGTAGGCTGCTGCCGATTTTGACCACCCATTTTCTTCCTGCGGAAGGACGCTCCCGCTGGTTTTCACTCACGGTGCACCAACCCCACGCCTACCCAAACTTCGCATGTAGACCCGAATCTCGTGATCAGAGACAGCACTATGCACTGCCCAGTAAAAAATCGCAAGGCTGAATGCAGCGATGATGGCCATTCCCTCGTAGAACCCGAGCATCCCAATCCCTCCCAACGATTTGGGGCTAATCCAAGACACTCCCCATATACCAAGGAAATAAGGAATAATCCACCACATGTATTGCCAACCCATTTCGCGCAGGGGTTCTTTGCGGAAAACACCCCAAATAGCATAGAGCGTAAGCAGTACAAATAGTGTTCCAAAAATAAAATTGAGGGTATGCAATCCGGACCAGTAGACGATCCAGGTTCCAACAACAAAAGAAATCGGCGCGATCACCTTTGCTCCAGGAAGGGTGAAGGGACGCTCCAGGTTTGGCATCGCCTTGCGTAGCTGCATCAACGCAATGGGGCCGATGACATACGACAATACGGTCATGGAAGCGATATACCCAACCATTTTCTGCCAGGACGGAAAAGGCAGGAAGAAAATGGCTCCCACAATGTAGAGCAAAATCAGACTGGTCCAGGGCACGCCATGCCCGTTGATCTTACCCAGAATCTTAGGGAACGCCCCACTTTCTGCCGTTGCCAGGGTGACACGGGCGGAAGTAGCAGTGTATATCAATGCTGTCCCGGCTGGCGATACAAAGGCATCCACGTACAGAAGGACAGCGAGCCAGGAAATTCCAATACTGGCGGCGAGCGCCGCAAATGGCCCATTGATGCCGGGAAAGTGCAAATGTTCCCAGCCACCATTGGCCAGATCTTCTGGTCGCACCGCAGCGATGAAGGCGACCTGGACAAGGATATAGATACTGCCTGCGATCAGCACCGAAAGAATGGTCGCTAAAGGCAGATCACGTTTGGGATTTTTACTTTCACCCGCCAGATCGATGGCGTGGCGAAAGCCCAACAGAGAGAAAATGACGCCGCCGGTTGCCACGGCAACAAACATTCCTTGAATATTACTGGAAGCATTTCCCGCAGCGCTGTGAAAATTTCCCGAATGCCAGCCGAGAACAATAAACGCAATTCCAGTGAGCGCTGGAATTGCTATTTTCCACCAGGTGGCACCGTTATTGATCCGAAAAATCCAGCGTACCGAAAGAAAGTTCAGTGCCACGAAAAACGCCAAAGCGAAAAGCGCGTAGAAATATCCATGACTACTCAGCAAGCTACTATTGGGCTGCAAAAAATGGGGAAAATAATTATTTCCGTAGGTAAGCAACGCCGTCACTTCGATAGGAGCAATCGTCGCGTATGACAAAAACAAAATCCACGTCCACATGTTACCGACGATAGGACCATTGCCAATGTTCGCCAGATGAACCACCGCACCGGCTTTGGGAATCAGCGGTGCAAGTTCGGCGAAAACCACAGCAAGCAAAAGAATGGCAATCATGCCGATCACCCACGAACCTATCGCATAAGGGCCAGCCATCTGGGCCGTATATAGCGGACCAAATAGCCAGCCGGAACCAATTGAAGCACCAACGCAGGCAAGGATTAGGCCCTGCAATTTTCCTTCCCGCCGTAAACCCTTCTTATCATCTCGTAGTGGTTGATCTTTCAAAATGATTCTCCTTTTTCTGATGATAATGTTATCTTACCTTGCCATAAAAATAAATGTGTGTCAAATCATGATAATCATATTACGAAGTTTTTCTTATTTTGCAACAAGAAATCAGGATAGCTACTATATTGTACGTGGTGAATTTGGATTTTGCGATCATCTGCATAACATGAGATATCAATTGTGTGATGGTACTGACTCTTCTAGCGAATCCTCATTTTCCCTTCGGACATCCAGGTACAACTTTTGCTTAATGAAATGTATGCCGCTGTAGTGACTGATAAGGAACGCCAATGCTTGACCGCTCGAACAATAGAATTGCGCCAAATGAAGATCTCAATTGCCAGAGCGTCGCGCGAAAGATCTCCTTGCCCTTGGCAGTGCGTCCAGAACAAGACTGCGTTACGGCCGTGCAGCGCTATCTCGAAGATCTCTCCTGGGATGCCGTCGTAGAGCGCTCTGCACCTTGGATCCAGGGCGCACGCGAGTCACAACGCCACAATTTCCTGGGCATGGAAGCCCTGTTGGCAGAATATCCACTGGATAGCGCGAGCGGACTTGCTCTCATGCGACTGTCCGAGGCCTTGCTGCGCGTCCCGGACCGCGCTACCGCAAGTGTTCTCGCCGCAGACCAGCTGCGGCGCGGATTCTCCGAGCCAGACTGGCGCCAGGACAACACTGGCTCCCTCATTACACCGATGCTACGCATGGCAGCCCAATGGCTTCCAGACCCAACACAGAGCTCTTCGCCAAAGCAGACCCTGCGCGCCCGCAGCGTCCTGCATGCGGCTACCCAGGCGGTTCGCTTCATCGGCCATCAGTTCATCTTGGGAGAGAGCATAGAGCAGGCGCAGAAACGAGCTGCAAGTCAGCGTCGCTTGTCTGACAACTGGCGCTTTTCCTTTGACATGCTGGGGGAGAGTGCGCGCTGTCAGGAGGACGCCGAACGATACTACCAAGCCTACCAAAAAGTTCTTACCCAGTTGCGGCTGCAAGAACAGAAAGGAGGGCCTATAGAGCGAGATGGTCTCTCTATCAAGCTCTCCGCCCTCGAGCCACGCCTCGAAGCGGTGCAATCTGAGATCCTCCTCCCCCGCTTGCTCCCTAAGTTAGTGCACCTGGCGAAAATGGCAGCAGAGGCGAGGGTAGGTCTGACTATTGATGCGGAGGAATGCGAGCGCCTGGAGCTGACCCTGCAGATCCTGGAAGCACTCCTTGCAGCAATTGCGGATGATGCCGACTGCGCGGGGTGGGCGGGACTAGGCATTGCGATCCAGGCCTATCAGACACGTGCTTTGGAAACCGTCGATACAGCGCTTTCCCTAGCACAACAATTTCAGCGTCCACTGATGCTGCGCTTGGTAAAGGGGGCCTACTGGGATAGCGAAATCAAGCGGGCGCAAGAACTAGGCTTGCCAGGGTATCCAGTGTACACCCGCAAACGTCATACGGATTTATCCTACCTCGCCTGCGCGCGGAAAATGTTGGCGGCGGCTTCTGAAGGACATATTTTCGCACAGTTTGCCACGCACAATGCGACGACAATTTCCGCGATTCTTCTCATGGCGGAAGGATTGCCACAAGACACTTTTGAGCTGCAGAAATTACACGGGATGGGAGATGCCATCTATGCAGAAGTGCTGGCATCAGAATCTCTTCCCGTGCGGGTCTATGCGCCAGTGGGCATACATCGCGATCTGCTTGCCTATCTGGTCCGACGGCTTTTGGAAAACGGTGCCAACAGTTCTTTCGTGCACCAATTGGCACAAAAGCGTGTTCCTCTTTCAGCGCTTCTCGCCAACCCCTTTATGGGGGACAGTGACTCCCCCCTCCCCTTACCGGTGGAAATATATGGTGAGATCGCCGGCGCGCAGCGTCCCAATCCCATAGGGGCAGACGTGTCAGAGAAAAGCCAGCGCTCGGCCCTGATGCAGGCCTGGCACGAGCTGCCACCGCAAAAAACGCGCAAGGAAGATCCATGCGATAGCATTCCCGAGCGTATGCGCAAACTGCAAGAGGCGCAGCAACGATGGAATTCCTTGCCCCTTGCGGAGCGTTGCGCCTGCCTGTTGCGCGCAGCGGATTTGCTGGAGGCACAGCGTGATTCCTTCACCGCTCTGGTGGTCTGGGAAGGGCACAAAAGCTGGGTCGATGCCATCGCCGAGGTACGCGAGACCATCGACTATTGCCGCTATTACGGTCTGTTGGCGCAGGAGCAATTGGCTGATCGTCGTCTGCCGGGACCCACTGGCGAGTCCAATGTTCTGCGCATGGAAGGTCGTGGCAGCATGGTATGCATCAGTCCCTGGAACTTTCCTCTCGCCATCTTCGCCGGACAACTGCTCGCTGCCATCGTTTGCGGTAACAGCGTGGCGGTCAAACCGGCAGAGCAGACGCCGGCGATTGCGGAGGCCTTCGTCACCGTGCTGCAGCACGCCGGCATCCCGGTTGGCGTGGTCGATCTGTTTCATGGTCCGGGACGCAGCCTTGGCGCCGAATTGGTGCGCGCGGCGGGAGTAGCTGGTGTCCTCTTCACCGGCTCCACCGGTGTGGCAAAGCAGATTCAGAGAAATCTGGCCGCAAGCGACGGTCCGATTGTGCCCTTGGTTGCTGAAACTGGTGGGCTCAACGCCATGATCGTGGATTCCACCGCCCTCCCGGAACAGGTAGTGGATCATGTGCTGCTGAGCGCCTTTCGCAGTGCCGGACAGCGTTGTTCTGCCCTGCGTCTGCTTTTTGTGCAAGATGATACCGCCGATGCTCTGACGGAAATGTTGAGCGGTGCAATGGCACTCTTACAGATTGGGGCACCCGAGGATTTTGCCAGCGATGTGGGTCCCGTCATCGACGTCACTGCCCAAAAACGAATCCTTGCGCAAATCCAAAGATTGGAATTACAGGGGGGAAAGTTACTGGCGCGTAGTCCCTGGCCCTCCGCGGCAAACATCACCGACAATGGTAGCGCCGCCATCATGCGGGACAGTCTGGGACGAGAACTGCGTTTTATTGCGCCCAGTCTGTATGCCGTCACGCCAGAGCAGATTCTGGCCGAAGAAATCTTTGGACCGGTCCTGCAGATGGTCCGTTGGTCGGGTTCCTGGGAGGACGTCGTAGAACAGATCAATGCCTTTGGCTACGGTCTGACCTTGGGCATCCAGACGCGAATTGACAGTCGCGCAGAGCGCATCAGCCGCCTCGCCCGCGTCGGAAATATCTACATCAATCGTGGCATGACGGGTGCCGTCGTCGGCGTACAACCCTTTGGTGGCGCAGGACTTTCCGGTACCGGACCGAAAGCGGGAGGACCACACTTCCTGGCTCGTTTGTGTCAAGAAAAAAGCATCAGCATCAACACGGCAGCAGCGGGAGGAAATGCAAGTCTGCTCAGCCAGTCAAGGTGGTGACAAGACTGAGTACTTTGACTTGTTCCCGGTATACGGAGTAGGTCAGCGCCGATGTTGCCCCTTTACTGAAAATCCCGTGAGGCCGCACGCAGATCAGAAAGGCGCGTAGAATAATCCTGTATTTCTTCGACAATGATGTTATGAACATAGGGGCCGTTCTTTTCGAGACGCCCCCGCACTGCCAGGAGCCTGCCGTGCAACACCGGACGCCGCCACTCCTCCACCCGCTGTGGCCAGACGATGAGGTTGGCACTGCCCGACTCATCGACAATGGTCAGGAACACCGTACCGTGCGCAGTGCTGGGGCGCTGGCGATGGGTCACCAAGCCGGCGACGCGCACCTTTGTACCCGAAGGCCGGCGCAGAGACTGCACAATGCTACGGTAACCTTCCCGTTCCAACTGTGGCCGTAAAAAAGACAACGGATGGGGACCCAGGCTCAAGCCCAACTGTTGATAATCGTCGCGACAAAGACTTTGCGCAGATGGTGGCGGCAGCGTAGAAGGTTGTTTGGAAGCTACGGGTAGCGCTAGCGCCGTATTCTTGCATAGCGCCAGGATTTGCCACAGTGCCTCACGCCGATGTCCGAGCAAGGCATCGAAGGCGCCAGCACGTGCCAGCTTTTCCAAGCTTTGCCGTCCAACTCCGGCGTCTTGAAATAAGGTCCCAGGATCGAGATTGCCATCTGCCTCACGCCAGACAAGGCAGCGCTCGACATCGCTACGCAGCAGTCCCTTGACTTGATGCAACCCCAGACGCACACGCCGGCCGCGGGCCCGGCTTTCCCAATGACTGCGACGGATATCCACAGGCAATACCTGCACGCCCTGACGCTTTGCTTCTTCGATGATCTGTGCTGGCGCATAAAAACCCATCGGCTGGCTGTTAAGCAGAGCAGCAGTGAATACCGCCGGATGATGGCATTTGATCCATGCCGAGGCATAAACCAGTAGCGCAAAGCTTGCGGCATGGGATTCGGGAAAGCCATATTCGGCAAAGCCACGAATCTGCTCACAGAGCTGCTGGGCAAAATCTTCTGCATAGCCGCGGGCCGCCAGACCCTCCAAGAGACGTTGCTGATATGGTCCTAGATTCCCCTTGCGCCGCCAGGCAGCCATGGCGCGGCGCAGACCGTCGGCCGCATCGCCATCAAAGCCGGCCGCTTCCATGGCGATCTGCATCACCTGCTCTTGAAAGATCGGTACCCCCAAGGTGCGCTCCAGAACCTTCTGGACCTCGGGGCCGGGATACGATACTGCCTCCTGACCCGCCCGACGACGCAGATAGGGATGTACCATCCCTCCCTGAATGGGACCGGGACGGATGATGGCGACTTCAATCACCAGATCGTAAAAGCAGTGGGGCTTCAATCGGGGTAGCATCCCCATCTGCGCTCGCGATTCTACCTGAAAGACCCCCAGGCTCTCGCCGCGCTGCAGCATGGCATAGACTTGTGGATCTTCTGCGGGAAGGTCGGCGAGCCGCATGTGCAAATCCGCCAAGGCGCGACGCAACACACTCAGCATTCCCAAAGCAAGCAGATCCACCTTCAATATGCCGAGCAGATCCAGATCGTTTTTATCCCACTGCAACACCGTACGTTCCGGCATCCGGGCAGGCTCGATAGGGACCAGGGCATCGAGCGGCGTCTCGGAAAGGACCACCCCCCCCACATGCTGCGAAAGATGGCGCGGCATCCCTACCAAGGCATTGACTACAATAATGAGGCGTTGCACGGCGGGATGTTGCGGATCGAAGCCGGCCTCTTGCAGACGTTCGGGAAGCACCCGGCGACCATCCCACCACGCCAATTGCTGACAAAGTTGATCCTGCTCGCTGGCGGAGAAAGCGAGGGCACGAGCCGCATCCCGCATGGCGCTGCGCGGGCGATAATGGATGATACTGGCAGTCAAGGCGGCGTGCCGGCGACCGTAGCGACGAAAGACGTATTGGATGACCTCCTCCCGCCGCTCGTGTTCAAAGTCGATATCGATATCCGGTGGCTCTCCCCGTTCGCGGGATAAAAACCGGGAAAAGAGCAGATGCGCACGTGCCGGATCCACCTCGGTGATGCCCAGGGCATAACAAAGTACGGAATTGGCTGCCGATCCACGTCCTTGGCAGAGAATGTCGCGCTCCCTGGCAAAACTGACAATCTCGTATACCGTCAGAAAGTAATTGGCGTAGCCCAGCTCGGCGACAATGCGCAATTCTTCCCGCAATTGCTGCCGGACCGCCTCTGGCGCGCCATGAGGATAGCGTCGCAGCAGACCTTTTTCTGCTTCTTGTTGCAGATATTTCTGTGAGCTTTGTGAAGCCGGGCAGGATCCTTGCGGATAGTGGTAGCGCAGTTCCTGCAGAGAAAATCGACAGCGCTGTGCAATATGGACGCTTTCTGCCAGCAGTTCTGCTGGATAGAGCTGCGCCAGTTGCTGGCGTGTGCGCAAGTGCTGCTCGCCATTTCTGGGCAGATCCCAGCCTACCGCAGAGATCGGCTTGCGCAAACGGATGGCCGTAAGGACATCCAATAAAAAGCGCTCGGAACGCCGCGCCATGCGCGCGCCGGTACAGGCGACCGCGGGAAGCTGGAAGTGCTGCTGCCAGTGGCGCAGAGCCGTCAGCTGCCGTTGTTGATCGCCGCTATAGCGTAACGAAAGTCCAAAGCACAGCCGCGCGCCACCCCAGGTAGCACGTAGCTCCGTTACCAAGTGGTCTTCTGCGGGCGCGTTGCGATACTCCGGCAGGAGAATCGCCAAGAGTCCAGACAAAGGTAGCAGATCGGCAAGGAAGATGCGGTATCCCCCCTTCTCCGCCCGGCTGCGGGCAAGGCTGATCAACTGCGCCAGCGCCGCATATCCTACCCGGTCCTCTACCAGCAAGACGAGACGCAATCCCTCTTCCAGTTGCAGGGTACAACCAATCAGCAAAGGAAAGGCGATTGTCTGGGCATGAACATGGGCGCGCGGCGCGCTATACAGAGAGCATTCTTCGGTAATGGCGAGTGCCGCATAGCCCAGTGCCTTTGCGCGATCGAGCAGATCTTCGATATTTGCCGTTGCCTGCAGAAAACTCAGATTACTTAGGCAATAGAGCTCAGCGTAGGCAGGATCAGGCAAAGTATCCATGCAGAAAATATCTAGCAGAGCGGCGATCGCGGAAAACCCAGCACTCCGCCCCATCGCTCCGTCGCCAACGGAAATAATCCCGACTGACGTCGTGACCATCCCACCAACCACCCTCGATCCGCTCCAGTTCGGTAGTTTCTGGCTCATGCAGCACAGAAACCGGGATGGGCTCAGGTAACAACCACAGAGGGCGCGGGCGAAGATCGGGAAGAGCAGTGTTCGTCTCTGAATCTTCCGGCACGACGGAATGCCACGCGTATTCCGGACGATGATCCGCACGGGGCCGTACACGATAAATGCTATCCACCCCCAGGCGGGCGCGCAAACGATCCAGCAATTGCCCTTGCTCCCGCAGCAGATTCTGCTCCCAGAACGCGCCCTGCTCTCCTGCCCAGTTCTCCGTATCCATGGCACGCAGCTGCAGGTGCCGAGCAGCAAAACCCCAAGGATGTCGTTGCAGACGCTCCCGCCAAAGCTGCAGAAAGAGCTCCGCACTGGTCAGAGGATCACGACTGTGCAACAACTGACGATATTGTACATCCCTCCCCTGCAAGAGAAGCTCCCAGCGCGTGCTGGCCCGATGACGCAAGCGTAGACGCAATTCTTGAAAGGCACGCCGCAGGGGAAAGCGTAAGCCTTGCCAATCAGAGACTTCCTGCAGCAGAGGAAAGGCGACCGCAAACTCTTCCTGCAGGGGCCAAGGGCTACGCGGGTCTGCTCTTATTCCGCGCAGGCGGTCCAAAAAGCTCTCCCATTCCGGCCCAAAACGCAGCGCCCGCTCCCGCCGATCGAGGCGCAGCCAATCGCCGCAACTATAAAGACCCAGACTTTCCCAGCGGACGTGCAGCATGTTGTTTGCGGGGAGAAGTTTCAAGGGGATCTCCTGCCAGCACTCTGTAAAAGAGCGGTCTGCGGGCCAGTGACACAATTCCCCATCCTCTCCCTGCCAAGCCAACAATGCCGCTGCCAGGGACGTGGGTGCTAGGCCCAAACGAACCCGCAACCGTTCTCCAGCAAATTCACGAATAGCCTGGAGCAGCGATTGGGGCCTTGCCCGCCAACGCGAGTTGCCTTGCAGCTCGACGGCCAATGCGTGCGGCCATTCCTGCAGGGCTACCACCTGCGGTCCCCAGGCATACAGCAGTTGCGCGCAACGGTCGAGAAGATTGAACTCGCGCTCTGCATCCCGCTGCATAACCTGCAGTTGCGGCGCCAGAGCACGCGCCTGGGCAGCGCTCATGCCGATCTGAATACCCTGGTTTGCCGCCCCAGCATCCATCTGCCATACCCGCTGCCGGGTCTCGGCGATCCAGACACCAGGCAGAGTACCGTCAAGATTCCACAACTCCGCAGCCAGGGCGGGAAAAATCACCGCGAGCCATTGCTCTGCCATGAGGCATCCTCTTAGATCGCCAGAGGCAATTCCAGATTGGCCACTGCTGGTACCGTAGCACCGCGACGCTTTTCCACCTGTACCCGCGTGTGCTCACCAGCGGGCTGCAGTCGCAGGCGCAAGGCAGCCGGACTACGCTGGCTCACGACATCCCGATAAAAGAAAAAACCCATGCTGTTGCCGGTCTCCGCAGCGAGTTGCAGACGCCGTTGGGCTGCTTCCTCCAACGCCGGTGGCCAAGCCAGTACAGCGCTGCAGGTACCCGATCGCAGAGCCGACTCCAGCGTCCATAGCTGATCCTGACGCTGGCGTGGATGGATTACCAGCATTCGCTCCAAGTGTACGCCTGCCGCCGCCAGGGCTGGCGCGTACGGAATATACGGCGGTAGACACCAGAGTACCCAACGTTTTTCTTGCTGGCTCAAGGCAGCGATGGTGGGCAGAAGCAGGCGGAGTTCACCGATACCTTCTACCTGACTATGGATTTCGGTAATGGCCCTGCGAGGCCAGCCACCCAGCAAATCGCGCACTTCGCTGTGCCCGGGATCTTGCAGATGCTTCTGACGCCCAGGCTTTCCGGCTTCGGCGCGCCACAAACGCTGTGGATGACGGGCTAACAGTTCTTCGACAGCAGTTTTCATCACAGACCTCCTAAACGAAGCAATCCCACCACCAATCCTTCCAGGCGGAGATCCTGCTTACGCAAATCGACTTCTATGGGAGAAAAATCCGGATTTTCCGGCAATAAAAATACCTGGTGTCCATCCTTACGCCAGCGCTTGACGGTAACTTCACCATCCACACGAGCCACCACCACTTGCCCATTGTGTGCTTCACTGCATTGCTGCACAGCAAGAATATCGCCATCAAGGATGCCCGCATCGCGCATACTCATTCCTTGTACGCGCAGAAGATAGTCCGCGCCCGGAAAGAGTTGTGGATCGATAGGCAAACGCCCTTCCTGCTGGCCCTCGGCCAGAATCGGGGCACCTGCGGGTACCCGGCCAATGAGGGGCAAGCCGCTTTCTTCGATCAGCTCGCTGACCAGACGAATGCCGCGCGCCCGGCCCTCCTGCAAGACCAAATATCCCTTGCGGGCCAAGGTACGCACATGACTTTCAGCAGCGTTGGGGGAACGGAAGTGAAAGGCCTCCTGTAGCTCGGCCCGTGTAGGGGGCAGGCCATGCTTGGCAATTTGCTCTTGAATCCATTGCAAAATTTGCTGTTGCCGATGTGTCAGAGCTTCCACAAGCATCCTCCGTAACCAGTAACTGTATTTTTATACAGTATTCACGAGGAATGCAAGCGCTCTGGCAAAAATCTAGCGAGGATGTGGCAGGGTCCAGTGGCGATAGATGCTGAGCGTACGCAGAACAAAGGTACAGGAAGCCCCAAGCAGAAGACTGAGCCACGCCGGAAGCTGCAGCCAGTCACCGCCGAGCAGCAGGATGGCACCGAGCAGTGCGGCCGACGCATAGATATCACCGCGCAAGACGACGGGGACTTGTGCCGTCAGCACGTCGCGCACCATGCCACCGCCGATGCCGCTGATCATGCCCAGTACGGCCGCCATCTCCGGCGCCAACCCATAGTCCAGCGCCTTTTGCGTTCCAGTAACGGCAAACAACCCCAGACCCGCGGCATCAAACAGCAAGACCGGATATTGCATGCGTTCAAACAGCCGATGAAAGAAAAACACCAACAAGCCCGCCACTACCGCCAAGGCGATGCCGTGCCAGTCACGGATAGATTGCGGCGGAATCGCGCCGATCAGGACATCCCGCACGATTCCTCCGGACACCGCCGTAACCACGGCCAATACCACAATCCCAAAAATATCCAGACCGGCGCGAACGCCGCGCATAGCGCCACTCACGGCAAAGACGAAAATGCCGATGAAATTGAAGATGTCCAAAAACAAGGAAAAATGCATGGCAGAGGCTTCAAAACGAAAGCGCGCATGGTAGCCCATTCCAGGCCTGGCAGAAAAATCTGCAGATCCTAAACTACGACGCAAAGAACCGCTCTCTGTCCTGTGCTACACTAATTAGCGTTGAGTCAGGGCCCCACTTTGTTGCCGGGGCCGCCACCGACCCACCGAAAATCTATAAGGAGTATCCATGAACGAACGACAAAAGACCGCTGTAGTGACCGGCGCCTCCTCCGGCATTGGCGCTGCCACTGTTCAAGTGCTCAGTGCAGCTGGCTATCACGTGATTCTGGCGGCGCGGCGGCGCGAGCGCCTGGAAAAAATCGCCCGCGAATATGGTGGAATGCCTCTGGAGCTGGATGTCACCTCCAGCGCGTCTGTCGCTGCTTTTGCCGCGCAGATCGATATCCCGGTCGATGTACTGGTGAACAATGCCGGTGGCGCCCTCGGAAAGGAAACGCTGGTGGAGTTCGACGAGGAACATTGGCTGCAGATGTATCAGAGCAATGTTCTTGGGCTGGCTCGGGTTACTCGCGCTCTCTGGCCACGGCTACAGCAGTCCCCTGCTGCCACGGTCATCAACATCGGCTCGGTGGCTGGCGAGGAAACCTATGCGGGAGGTGCCGGGTACACCGCTTGCAAACATGCGGTACGGGCCATCAGCGAAACCATGCGCCTGGAATGGTTGGGACAGCCAATTCGCGTCACCGAGATTGATCCTGGACTGGTAGAGACGGAATTTTCCCTGGTGCGCTTTGCTGGCGACGCGAAAGCGGCCAAGGCCGTATACGAAGGCATGACCCCGCTGGTGGCGGAAGACATTGCTGAGGCCATTCGTTGGGTAGTGTCTCTGCCCGAGCATGTGAACATCGATCGTCTGGTCATCAAACCTCGGGATCAGGCCCGCGTAGACAAGGTGGTTCGCCACTAGTCAGCAACCACGCAAGCAAAAACGGCGCCTTACGGGCGCCGTTTTGCAATCAACACAGATCGCTAAATGCAGGTCAGAGCGGAATCTTGGGATTGCTGCTTTTGCCCTGCTCCGTCGAAAGTGTTTGCCAATGAACCTGGTACATGCCCTGCTGCCACGGCGCAACGCCAGACGGCTGTACCTGCTGGGCTTTGGGAGACGGCGCCGGCGCCACCCCTGTCGGAGCCGACGGGATACCGAGCAACGGGAAAAGCACTGGTACAGGCGCTTGCACCATTGGCAGCCCGGGCATGGCAAAGGCGGCCCGCATCATTTGGTTCATCATCGCCATCTGTTGCTCCATGGCGACCTGTATTTGCCGCATCTGCAAGGCATTCTGCTGCATCAACGCTTCTGCCTGGGCGGCATTCAGGGAGTGAAAGGCTACCTGCGCCTGCGGTCCGCTGCCATAGCTGATGCTTTCAATATGAATGACGCCGCCGGGAACGTGCATGGTTTTTTGTTCTACATGCACCGGAACCGTTTTACCATCCACCAGCATGTAGGGTGCGGCAACGGCCAGGCCACTTGCCAACAAAGTACCGGCCAAACCCACAGCGAGTGCGGCCTTGATGGCCCTTGAAGTATGTTTCTGCATGAAAAACCTCCACTCTCACAAAACCTACGGCTTTGACCGTAACCAAGCCCAGCGGTTCCACAAGGCGGCAAGGACCTGGCAAATTGGCTATCATGCCCATTCCATTACCTGCAGGAGCAAGAATGGCCGGCAATCCGTGGCAGCGCCCAACTAGCAAAAACTGGCATGCACTCTTTGCGCTACTGCCTTTCCTGCGTCCACGAGTCTGGTTATTGATTCTCTACGCCATCGCCTTGTTGTTGAGTGCGGCAGGTACCCTTGTTCTGCCCCAGGGGGCACGATACCTTCTCGATCACGGCTTTGACAACGCCCGGGTTTTGCTCCTGGCCAGCCTGGCCCTGTTGCTGCTCGGCATCTTCACCACTGCCGCCCGTGCCGCACGCGAGGCGCTGGCAACCTGGATCGGGCAAAAGGTGGTTGCCGATCTGCGGGAACGGGTTTTTGCCCATGCGGTGCATCTGCCCGCCCTGTTTTACGAGAAGTTCCGCACCGGCGAGGTGATTTCGCGGCTGAGCAGTGACGTCACCATCCTGCGCTTTGGCCTGGCCGGGGTACTGGGCGGGGCTTTACAGCACGGGCTGACGTTGATCGGCTCTTTGATCATGATGTTGGTTACCGCCCCCATCCTCGTCCTGCCGGTGGTCATCGTGGTGCCGCCACTCGTCTGGGTCAATCTGCGTTCTGGACGCTTGCAACGCAAATATAGTCGCCTGGAGCAGGACTACCTTGCGGATCTCTCGTCTCACACCGAGGAAAGCATCAATGCCATCCGCACAGTGCAGGCATTGACGCGCGAAAATGCCGCCAAGGATACCTATCGGGCAGGTATTCAAGGCGTTTTGCAACAGGTACGTGCTCGTATCAAGGTACAGGCGGGAGCATCCTTGCTGAGTGGGTTTCTCATTTTTCTCCTTTTGGCGGGCATGCTCTATCTGGGCGGCTGGCGAATTCTGCATCATCGCGGCAGTATCGGTGGGCTCACCGCCTTCCTGATCTACGCCATGTTTGCCACCTCCGCCCTGTCTTCCCTAGGCAGCTTGTGGGGACAATTGGGACGGCTACTCGGTGCCATCGAGCGCCTGCTCGCACTCCTGGAGCAGGAACCGGAGGAGTCGCCAGCGCAAAGGGCGACAGAAAGTCCTGTGACGGCATCGCCCTCGGCTGCCAGCCTGCGTTTTGCCCAAGTATATTTTTCTTATCCCAGCCGCAGTGATATCGCCACCCTTGAAAATATCGACCTGATCATCGAGGCAGGCGAACATCTGGCGCTGGTTGGCGCCTCCGGGGCCGGTAAAAGCACGTTTTTCGACCTATTACTGCGCCATTACGCGCCAACGCAAGGACAGATACTACTCGATGGCCAAGATATCAGCCAAATGCGCGTACACGATCTGCGCCAGCAAATTGCGATCGTTCCCCAACACCCGGCCATTTTCTCGCTCAGCGTCGCTGATAATATCCGACTCGCCCAACC
>JABEBX010022025.1_pt1 | contig 51423 bp, 46 predicted proteins | sample 7245971 | NCBI WGS metagenome assembly JABEBX01 (sample SAMN14506365, study PRJNA622280) | hot springs metagenome | biome: hot spring [ENVO:00000051]|acidic hot spring [ENVO:00002120]; feature: spring [ENVO:00000027]|sediment [ENVO:00002007]; material: sediment environment [ENVO:01001048]... | reverse complement strand
GGAAAAGACACAGGGTAATAGCATATAAGCATACAAAGGACAAAAACCTCGTTTCTATAAGAAAACTTAACGATATCAGATGGATCGTAGGATTGAGCGAATGAAAAAATTCCCTTATTGCATTTTTTGGGTTAAGATATTTTCTCCCAAATACTGGTTATTTGTTGTGCAATGCCATCGCTACAATAGCGAATAGGCGGGATACCCTCTGCAATTGCCTCGTTCATACAGGGTGTGAAAGGAATATGTCCTACAACCTCGATACCTTTTTCTTTACATTTTTCTTCTATGTTTTTTGAGTTCTCAAGGTTTAAATCGTATTTATTAATCACTACCTTTGTTTTTATATTGAAATGTGCTGTGACCTCTATAACCCTGAACATATCATGTATGCCTGATAGGGTAGGTTCTGTCACAATCAATGCGAGATCCACGCCTGATACCGAAGAAATAAGGGCGCATGAGATTCCCGGTGGTCCATCGATGATCACAAAATCCTTATGTTGTTCTTTTGCCAATGCCTTGGCTATATGTCTTATTTTTGAAACGAGCTTACCCGAATTTTCTTCGGCAATCCCCAATTTTGCATGTACAAAGGACCCAAATTCAGTGTCGGATATATACCATTCTCCTGCTACCTTCTGTTCCATCTGTACGGCTTCGTACGGACAGATATGACTACATACGCCGCATCCTTCACACGAGAGTTGGTCTACTGTAAAATTGGTATCTATAGCATCAAACCTGCATACATCAAGGCATAACCCACATTCTGTGCATATATCCTTGTTTATAACCGCTATCTTACCGCCTTTAAACTCATGACTTTCTTTTATAGTGGGATGTACCATAAGGTGCAGATCTGCAGCATCCACATCACAATCAACGAGCACCTTATTTTTTACGAGTGCCGCAAGTGAAGCGGTTAATACAGTCTTACCTGTTCCGCCTTTTCCGCTGACTACGACTATCTGTTTCATAATTAAGCCATACCTTGCCTATTTATATCAAACCTTCTGTGTCATCATGATGATCGTATCAAATAGTTCTTGGAAACTATGTTTATATTCAGGAAGTATATTTACCATTGGTGTGCCTCGTGAATATGCCTCTGCTATTTTCCTATCAAAGGGTATTTTCATCAAAACAGATATACCTTCTTTTTCACAGTATTGTTCAACCTTATTATTGCCAATGGTTGCACGGTTGATAACAACACCAAATGGGACTTTCAACTCGCGGATAACATCAACGGTCAATGCCAGATCATTTAGACCAAACGGCGTTGGCTCTGTTACCAGAACGCAAAAATCACTTCCTTTGACTGCTGAAATGACGGGGCATGACGTTCCTGGAGGCGCATCTATAATTACTGTTTTTTGAGTGTTGATATGTCTTTTAACCTGGCGGATAAGTGGTGGTGACATTGTTTCACCAATATTGAGCTTACCCTGAATAAACTGTAAATTCCCTTTCTCTCCAATTTCAATGATACCGATCTCTTTATTGACCTCTATCATTGCCTTTTGGGGACAGAGCAGGGTACAAGCACCACAGCCGTGACAGAGTTCAGGATAGATCAATACCGTCCCTTTGTTATTAACACGCGGTGGAATAACAACGATTGCATTATAAGCGCAAACCTGTCTGCATATATCGCAGTAGTTACACTTATCCTTATTGACCTCTGGTATAGGGATATAAGAGGATTTCTTTTCTATAATATCAGGGTTTATAAATAAGTGTGCATTGGGTTCTTCTACATCACAGTCAACAAGCTGAACCTCATTAAGAGATAATGCAAGATTGACTGCAACAGTTGTCTTACCTGTTCCGCCTTTCCCGCTTGCAACAGAGATTATCATAAAAACATTGAATACATCTCCATCAATGCATTGAACCTGTACTGGATTTTTGTGTGGTTTTCAGCTTGCCTGCTTTATAATCTTCTATCACCTGTTTTACATTCCCGGATATGCCGGTATACATCTCAACGCCCGCGGCATTCAATGTTTCATAGGCATTTGGACCAACATTACCTGTTAAAAGTGCTTTCACATTATTAGATATGATAAACTGACCCGCTTGGGTTCCTGCACCGCCTTCGGCATCAGCGTTAGCATTTTCTAATGCCACAAATTCAAGGGTGTTCGGATTTACAAGCAGAAAGTACGGACATCTACCGAATCTTGAATCAACCTCCGCATTTAGATCGGGCCCCTGGGCTGTTATACAAATAAGTGAGGCGCCATCTTTCAATACATGGGTATGTTCATGGTTATGCTCGTGTTCATGTTCTTGCTCGAATAATTCATGCATATTACGGCCACCTTGCAGTTCGCCGGTAATGAATTTCTCAATGGTATGTTTTATATCTCCGCTTACCCCTACAACCGTTTGAATGTCAAACTCGGTAAAAAAGTCTACGGCCCTCGGTCCCATACCACCTGCAATTATATAGCTTACACCCATTTGATGTAAAAAACGCGGTATAACACCAGGCTCATGACCTTCGAGCCCTGGGTTATCTATTAACTCTGTTTTTACAATCTTGCCGTCTTTAATGTCTACAATGGTATATGATTGACATCTACCAAAGTGTTGCGATACAAAATCACCGTCTGTAGCTATTGCCAGCCTTGTTTGCATAACTTCCTCCTTAAATTTTTCCTGTTAGAAAACCGCATTGTTCTTATATGTTGAACTAACAGTCTTTTTAGAAAATAAGCATATGTTCAAAACTTGTCAAGACTTTTGGGATTTTATGATTAACCCGGAAAATGTATTTGGAAAATAAATAAGTTTATGCAATGAGCGATAAGACTGCGTCAAATAAAGGTATTCTTCGAAAACCCGATGAGGAAGCCTTCCCGGGTAATAGCATATAAACATACAGAGGACTTAAACATCGTTTCTATATGGAAACGTATAGATATCAGGGGGATAATGGGATTTAGCGGGATTTAGCGAATAAGTAAATTTCCTTATTGCATTTTTTGGGTTAAGCATCAAGAGTGACAGAAAATGCCGTTTAATTCGAAGATTCTAAAGATAATTTTTATAATCTATCCATGAAAAGGCATTGTCTTTTGACTCGAGTTCATCCAGCAACCTGTGATCTATCCGGTTATGTTGTATCTGTTCATAGAGTTTCGTAAATCTCGATATGTGAGAGATAAAACGTTTTTTGGCGTACTCAACCATAGTGCCTGAATTCATAATGAACGGCCAATCGCTTGACTGCGCAAGTAGTAGTTCTCTCAATGCCTGGTTTACTGCCCTGTGCTGTTTCAGCGACACTTTGGATATGTGCATCAGTTCATTCATTCTGTCCTGCGCTATATGCAGGTGCCGGTATATCCAATCGTTTGTGCCGTTTAGCCATACCTCATGGTATCCCTTATCACCCCAGCTTGACTGGGAAGGTTGTGCAATCTGGTTATCCGGATATTCCTTGAGATACATGCCTGGTGTTATTGACTTTACAGGTCCGTTTATCTCATGCAGTTTCCTGAAAACCTGTTCAAGGAAATCAGGTCCTTCGAACCACCAATGACCGAACAGCTCTGCATCATAAGTTGCTACGATAAGAGGTTTGCGATCCATGATACCAGCAAGATATTCTATATGTTTCCCGCGGTTGAAAATAAAATTCCCCGCATGCGTTATTACCTTGTCCATTGCCCATTGAGGAACATAAGGCTGCTTCTGATCTGTTTTCCCTGTGATTCGGTAATATTTTATGCCGAGGTTTGAACGTGAGCCATCGCTGTGCAGGTAAGGCTTTACATACTCGAAGTCGAGGTCATAGCCTACATCCCGATAAAACTCCCTGTAATCATAATCCCCAGGATAGCCCTCTTTGGCACTCCAGACTTGTTTTGCAGACTGAATGTCTCTGCCAAAAAAATTTACGCCTGCCTCTGAGCAGAGAGGAGCATAAACGCCATACTGTGGCCTTATGGATGCGTTCAATATGCCATGTGCATCAAGGAAGGTATACTTAATGCCATAGTTATTTAATATTTTATCAAGCCCTTCTATGTATGCATTCTCGGGAAGCCATATACCGTCTGGATGTATTCCCAGATGGCGGATATAGGTATCTACACCGACGTGTACCTGTACATCCTGCCACTTTTCATCTATGATAAGCGGAAGGTATGCATGCGTTGCTGCTGATGTTACGATCTCTACCGAACCGGCCTCCATAAATCCTTTGAAACCCGATATGATATTTCCATGATACTTGTTTTCGAACATATCCATATAATGGATAAACCGATCATAGTACATCTTTGCAAGGGGATTTATAGAGGGGTCATTTGCCGTACGCCTTATTTCTTTTTCACTTAACTCTATGAGATTCGACAGGTATCTTCTATAACGCTTCATCAAAAGTTCATCCCTGAGCATCTCGAGAAGTGTTGGAGTAAGGCTAAGGGTTATGTGAAATTCAACCTTATCTCTGGTTAAACGGTCAAATACGTCAAGCAGTGGAATGTATGTTTCTGTTATAGCTTCGTAAAGCCAGTCCTCTTCGAGAAAATCATTGTATTCAGGGTGTCTGACATACGGGAGGTGAGAATGAAGGACGATTGCAAGGTATCCGATCATCGTTTTCTTGATGTTATATTTTCTCTGACGTAAGGAGTTACCTTTTCGTACGCATTGTACGATTCTATAAATGGGTTTGTATGTTGATCCATGGCTTTATTGGCAACACCGGTGTAACTTATATCCGAGGGCCATGCACGCGGTGTCTTTACCGTGTTAGAAACAGCAACAATACGGAATTCTCCCCCTGGCTTGATGTATCCGAGTTCGCATCTTACTGTGTCAGCAGGTTCCGGCATGTTAATATACCAATTATTGGAATTACCTATATGGATGCTTGCGTAAAGCCGATCACTATGTCTGTATACCCGGAGTACTAAAGGTTTATCCTCTACAAGTGACCTGTCTACCTCCCAGTAAACAAATACCCACCATGGATCCCGAGGCATTAGCACAATCTTGGATATTCCATTATAAACAGGAAGGGCTTCTTCTTGTTGCAGCTTGGCCACCGCATGCTTTACAGCTGAATGCGGATGAGAAAGAGGATTAAATTTTTTTACTTTATTCTGCTTTTTCCCTTTCAATGTCGCGGATATTGCCCTGGATCTCGTAGAAAGAACAATGGCTTTAATAAGCTGCTGCTTCGTCATTGTCCTTTTCAGGCTTACCTTAAGCTGCTTTGCTAGCCTTCTTAATTCTATTATGGACAATACTTTAAGGTCTTTGCTCTTCATAATTATAGATATACTACTTGTATACTTTATGTCAATAATTCGCAAGAGCACACCGAACTAATGAACACACTTCGCTATGCTTTTAAAAATCTTGTTGCAGATGTCGGTCATATAATGTATACGTGAATACAACATGCATAATTATTACGAAAGCAGAAAAACTAAAAGGGTTAAAACCAAGTTGAGGGTTAATTGTAAGAGTGAAGGCATTTTCTTTTCTGACTTTACAAGAGATGTTGGTCTTGGAGGAATGGGGGTTGAAACAGCTACGTTGATCAGGGTGGGGACGACTGTGGAATTATTTATTAATCTTCCGAATGAAAAGGATCCACTCATAATCAGTGGAAGGGTTGTATGGTCTAAGGTAAAAGAGGCCAAAGAAAAAACCGCATCAAATGCTATTATGGGCATACAATTCGAGAATATTGACCCCGAACATCGCAATAAACTCAACAATTTTATAGAAAGTCATCCCATTGAAAATTAACCCGACAAATGTAAAATAGATCAGGATAACTGTAAGCCGGATTCTGTTCATTATGGCTATTTATCTGGGACTGTCATTGCTGGCAGCCTCAAGCAGCCGACCCGCAGGCATTGGACGGGCAGCCCTCAATCGCCTGCTTATTCGGTTTTGCTTCGGATGGGGTTTACATAGCTGCCATGTTCGCACACAGCACTGGTAAGCTCTTACCTCACCGTTTCACCCTTATGGCGCCAAAGGCGCCACGGTTTGCTTTCTGTTGCACTTTCCTTATGCCGTTTATGGCGGCACAGCCGCTGTTAGCGGCCATCCTGCCCTTTGAAGTCCGGACTTTCCTCCCTGTCGTACCTGATGGGTAAACAGAGCAGCCATCCATTATCCTGATCAATACTATTGTAACCTATACTGCAAAAGAGTCAACACCCGTCAAATATTTTATCTGAATGCAAATGTGTTTAAAAAAAATGGAGAAGAAAGAATTTTGGTATGCTTCTGGAGCCATGCATTAGCCCAGCACATCTCCGGCCTTTATCCGTCTACCGTTGGCATAGCTGAGCGCATCCATTGTCTTGCCGCCGGCAGGCCTTACCGATCTTATAATGAGCACTCCGGACCCGGTTGCCGTATGAATGCCCTGCTTGTCAATGTTTGTGATATTGCCTGCCTGCATGCCGGATTTATTATTCAAAGGTTCTGTAGCGATTACACGTATAACCTCCCCATGATAGGACGTCCACGCACCCGGCCATTCGATCAATGCCCTGACGATATTATGGAGTTCAATAGCTGATTTATTAAAGTCGAGTCTGCCTTCTTCTTTGTTTATCTTCGGTGCTAATGTTGCGAACTCGTGTTGTTGGGCAACAGGCTCTACGCTTTTTCTTTCGAGAAGGTCAAGGGTTTTTAACAACATATCTGCACCGAGTACCGAGAGCTTTTCACCGAGTGTTGTGGCATCATCGGTCGGTGCAATGCCTACCTCTTTTTGCATCAAAATGGGACCGCTGTCCATACCTTCATCAAGTAGCATTACACTGATACCTGTTTTTGCCTCTCCATTCATAAGAGCCCTCTGTATAGGGGCAGCACCTCTGTATTTTGGCAGCATAGACGGATGCAAGTTTAAGCAGCCATGCGCAGGTATGTTCAATATATCTGCTGGTATAAATTTACCGTATGCAACAACCACAATAACATCAGGCTCATGACCCCGTATCCATGCTACTGTTTCGCTGTTATTCCTTAAAGTAATCGGCATTATGGTATCTATGTTATGACTTGCAGCGATTTCAGCAACAGGTGTAGCCCTGATTTTAAGCCCCCTGCCAGCGGGTTTTTCCTGATTCGTTATAACACCAACAACATGGTGCGTTGACTGTAGAAGCGCCTCCAGCGAAGGTATGCTGAACGCGGCACTGCCCATAAATATAATGTTCATAAGATATTGTGTAGACCTTGAACGAAAAAAATGCAATAGGGGCAATTCATGAATTTCCCCTACAGTCATAAAGACACAGAATTACAAACAGTCAAACTTCTCATGGGATAAAACAAGACGCCCCCGCCAAAGGTGGGGGCGTCTTAAACAAGCTTTATAGTTTTCCGTTCAGCTCTTACAGGAACAAAGGTGCCATAACAAGGGTTACTGTTGCCAATAACTTGATAAGAACATGGAGTGATGGACCAGCTGTGTCCTTGAATGGGTCACCTACTGTGTCTCCTACAACCGCTGCCTTATGTGCATCAGAACCTTTGCCGCCCAATGCGCCGGTTTCTACGTACTTCTTTGCATTATCCCATGCACCTCCGCCGTTGTTCAACACAATCGCAAAGAGTACGCCCACAATGGTTGCAACCATAATAAAGCCTGCAACCGCTTGTGGACCAAAGCCGAATTCCCTGAATATCAATCCTATGACAATGGGTGAAAGTATAGGCAGGATACCGGGAAGTACCATCTTCTTCAGTGCTGTTTTTGTGACGATATCAACCGTACGCCCGTAATCCGGTTTTGACGTGCCTTTCATGATGCCCGGGTTTTCCTTAAACTGTGCCCTGACATCGCTGATGACCGAATATGCAGCTTTCCCGACAGCTGCTATAGCCAATGACGAAAATATGAATACAAGCATCGCGCCAAGTAACCCGGCAACAAATATATGCACATCTGCAAGGTTAATGGTATGTGATAGAGCATAAATCTGCTGTGTGGTCTGTCCTATAAAATGCTTTGACTTCTGCATCAGCTCGCCTACATCATCAAGATACGCATTGAAGAGCAGGAATGCCGCAAGTGCCGCACTGCCGACTGCATAGCCTTTTGTTAATGCCTTTGTCGTATTTCCAACAGCATCGAGCTTGTCTGTCTTTTTCCTGATCGCTTCCGGCTGATCGGACATCTCGATGATACCGCCTGCATTATCCGTTATCGGACCGAAGGTATCCATTGCAAGAACATACGCTGATGTTGAAAGCATACCCATGGTTGCAATTGCAGTACCAAAAAAACCACCGCCTATTATAACGCCGGCAGCGGGATTATTTGCCATTTCGAGTGCACTGCCCTTGAGTCCGAAGTAGTAAGACATAATCAAGGCAATGCCAATTACTATGGCTGGCAGCACCGTATTCTCAAGTGCAACTGCAAAGCCTGTAATAATAACGGTTGCAGGCCCTGTTTTTGCAGACTCTGCGATCTCTTTAACCGGCCTGTATCTGTATTCTGTATAGTACTGTGTTATGTAGACAAACAATATACTTGTTACAATACCGACAAGCCCTGCATAGAAAAACCATATATTTCCGTTCAGCAAAAGATCTGTTGCAATATAAAAGCCTATTGCCGCGAGTATACTGGTAAGGTAATACCCTTTATTGAGTGCCTGCATCGGTTCTCCATCTTCCTTTGTCTTTACAATGAGTACGCCAAACATGGCTGCGATAAGACCAAATGCCCTTGCAAGCAGCGGAAAGAGAATACCGTCTAATCCGAAATGCTGATACAGCGCAATACCAAGGATCATTGCACCGATGTTCTCGGCAGCAGTTGATTCAAACAGGTCAGCACCCCTTCCTGCACAATCTCCTACGTTGTCACCGACAAGGTCTGCTATAACCGCAGGATTTCTCGGGTCATCCTCTGGAATACCGGCCTCAACCTTACCTACAAGGTCTGCACCGACATCAGCGGCCTTGGTGTAAATACCGCCGCCAAGCTGTGCAAACAAGGCAACAAAACTGGCTCCGAAGCCATATCCAACAAGCATATAGGGTACATGTGTCGGGTTCGAAAGTCCTCCGTAAAGCAGGAACAATATTGATATACCAAGCAAGCTCATTGCAACAATGGTTATACCTGAAACAGCACCTCCGCGGAGCGATACCTTCAATGCCTCATTAAGGCTGCGTGTTGATGCTGCTGCTGTTCTTACATTCGACCTGATTGCAATGTGCATACCAACGTACCCTGCAAGGGCTGATGAGAATGAGCCGAATATAAAGGCTACACCTGTTTTCCATGCAAGAGCCGCGTCATTCTGCACGCCATAGTATATACCAAAGATGATAATGGCAGTAACGATCGCAAGTGAGATGATCGTCTTGTACTGTCTGTTTAAAAATGCGACAGCACCTTCCTTAATCGCATTGCTGATCTCCTGCATCTTTGGTGTTCCCATGTCCTTTTTTAGTACCCAACTTGCCAACCAGCCCGCATATCCCAGTGATATGAGACTGACCACAATAATAAACGTTAATATCTGAGCTTCCTGTGACATACTTCCTCCTTTTAAATTTTTATATATTTTTTGTAAGTACTGACAAAATTGCCTGCCATATCTATGCCTTTAACCCTAAAGACTATCAATGATGCTTCTATAAATGACCATCCAAAAAAAACATATATTACAATCTCTCTTGTCGATGGCATAAAAAATTGTATACACCATACAATAAACATACAACTTGCTTCATATAAATCGAACTTCATGTCAATCAAAAGTAACATTGTTGTACTGCACTGGGCAAAAGTCAGAAGCAGTTCGGATCTCTGGTATGCGTCGAAATGGATAGCCGTTGCACTGCCTAAGGCATAAGAATAGACGAACGGGAGCAATGCCGGCAGCAGGGTGAGCTGGTTTATGGTGGAGGATGTTATGTTCATGAGGCCCATGGTAGCGCCTTCTTTCTTTTTTGCCCAGTAAAAGGCACTCAGTTTTTCCGGGAACTCCGATAAAAACGGGGATACCCATTGAATGAAGATAAACTCAGAGATGCCAGCGTACAGTGCAACGCCCTTCATGCTTCCTATAAATGGGTCTACGACGTATACCAGGCCAACCCCTCCTATAATAAATAGCAGGATTATCGTTGAAGTCCGGTAAGCGCCCTTCATACCGAGAATCTTTGAGGGTATGTATTCCATTTGCGATTGTTCTTCTCTTTCCTTTGCGGGGAGCCTCGTAAGAAAAAACAGATAAACGATGTATATCAGAAGCATGACAACGCCGTCTGCAATGCTTAAACTACCTTTGAGATAAACGATAAAGAGGTACAGCATGCCTATTCCAAAGAAGACGACTTCTATGGAATGCGATTTTTCTATATGGATTGTCGATCCATTTTTGCGCTTTCTGTTGTAAAAATATGACACGAAGAACACAAGCGGCAATCCCACACCTGTTAGCAGGCGCAAAGAGCCGGTCAGATTTGCAAGCATCAAATGCACTTCTTTATGCCATGCAAGATCCGCTTCAACCATAAATTCCGGGGCTGTCTGAAACCATGCGAGCAATGCAAGTGCGAGCCCCTGCGATATAAAATATTGGGCTGATTCCGCGGACCATGCGATGATCAGCGCAAGCGCAACAATAGCGGGAAACGTCCACAGTGCATGCAGTACACCTACATTTCCATTACTCATAAAAACAGGGATTATAGACGAGAACCAGTGCATTAAAAATCGGTAACTTTAAAAGCACAGTAAGTCAAGCAAAAAAGAGCGGGTTTATTCTTTCAACATATACTTTATATCGAGTATGTCTTTCAGATGTTGTAAAAAAATGTCCGTAATCTGCGGATCAAACTGTGTGCCTGCATTTGCTTTTATATATTCAACCGTTTGATCTACAGGGATGGCATCCCGATACGGCCGTTTTATGGTCATGGAATCAAATACATCGGCCACAGCCGTGATCCTTCCTTCCAAAGGTATGTTGTCCGTTGTCAATCCTTGAGGATAGCCTGTACCATCAATCCTCTCGTGGTGCGTAAGCGCTATCTGTCCTGCCATATCGAGTAATTTCGAACCGGAATTGCTTAATATATTTGCGCCTATTTTCGTATGTTTCTTTACTTGTTCGAATTCTTCGGGGGTGAGGGTTGAAGGTTTTAACAGTATGGATGAAGGAATACCTATTTTACCTATATCATGTAATGAGCTTGCTATAGATACTGTCTCAACCTCCTCTTTTGTAAATCCCATTTCGTACGCTATGCTCATGACATACTTGCTTACCCTTACGTTATGATTCCCAGTGTCATTATCTATATATTCAACGGCCCTTGATAACCTGTAGATTACATTAATATTTGTATCCTTTAGCTCGGTAATTGCCTTATGCAGTTCTTTTGTCTTCTCAACAATTTGATTGTTCAGATTATCTATATGTTTTTTTACATTTAAGAGGTTCCCGATCCTTACAATCAACTCATACCTGTCTACGGGTTTTGTCAGGAATTCATCAGCACCTACGGAGAGGGCCTTCATCTTTGAATCTGCATCATTGAGGGCGGTTATCATGATAACAGGTATAGAAGAGTACTGTTCGTCCGATTTGATATTTTTACATACCTCTATGCCGTCCAATTCCGGCATAAAAACATTGATCATAGCGATATCAGGATGAAGTGTTCTTATCTTTTCAATGGCCTGCACTCCGTTCGATGCCTTGATGATGTTATATCCCATGGGAGAGAGTATCGCACTGATCAATTCTATATTTTCCGGTCTGTCATCGGCTATCAGTATAATGGGGGGATGTGTTGCAGTTCTTTGTTCTTCTGGCATTGCGTACCTCTTTATAACATCAAGAATATCTTTGACATGGAATGGTTTACTTATATAATCATCACAACCCGCCTGGACAAACCTGTCTCTATCTCCTTTCATTGCCGCTGCTGTAAGGGCTATTACTGGGATGTTAGCCGTTTTGGAACTTGTTTTTATGAGCCTTGTAAGAGTCATACCATCCATACCAGGTAAATTCATATCCATAAATATCAAATCTGGAATGTGATCATTTATAATCCTCATGGCGGATAAGCCGTTGCCTGCCTCAATGACAACATACCTGCGTAATTCGAGTATATCCTTTATAAGCCTTGAGCTCTTTGGATCATCTTCGACCACGAGTATTCTCATTGCGCCCTCCTTCCACAAATTCTGTAAATCTCATTTAACAGGGTTGGCCTGTCAATAGGCTTCAATAAAAACGATGATGCTCCAAACTTCAATGCCTCTTTGCCTTCTTCTATGGACGAAATAATGATTACAGGTATATCCCTTGTATCCGGATCTGCTTGTAATGATTTAAGAACCATCCAGCCGTTTTTCTTGGGGATAGAAAGATTGAGAGTAATTATATTTGGTTTTAAGCTCTTTGCCATTACCAATGCCTGTTCTCCATCGTATGCAACGTCTACTTTATAACCTGCTTCCTGAAGGTATCCTTTCATGAGTTTTACTATAGCATTGTCGTCTTCAGTAACGAGTATACGGTTGCCGTCTATCTTCTTTTGTATATCCGCTGCGCCCTGTAAACTATAACCATGCTTTATGTTCGAAGGAATTGTAAAAGAAAATCTGCTGCCTTTTCCTACCTTGCTTTCAACCCATATCTTGCCTCCATGGAGCTCTATGATCGCCTTTACTATGGAAAGCCCGAGGCCCGTACCCTCGTGTATGGATGGGTGTAACAACCGGATCTGGGAAAATGGATAAAACAACTTGGACATTGCCTCTTCAGGAATACCTATGCCGCTATCCTCTATGGTGAACATAATATCTTCATCTCTTTTATTCACGATAAGTGAAACATATCCGTTATCTGGAGTAAACTTGATCGCATTGGTTAGAAGATTATAGATGACCTGTTTTAATTTCCTTTCATCTGCATAAATTGTAGTTATATCCGGTGAGATTTTTTGAGACAGGTTTATATAATGTCTTAATGCGCGTTCTTTTACCATGGTGATACTTTGTTCGACAACGTCGCGTACATAAAAATCAGAAGGTTGGAATATCATTTGGCCTGATTCAACACGTGCAAGATCAAGAATGTCATTGATAAGCAAAAGAAGATGCTCACCAGCCTCGAGTATATCCTTAATATATTCTTCCTGTTTTTGATTCAGCTCCCCGAAATTCTTTTCGAGCAGTACCTCTGAAAATCCTATAATCGCATTAAGCGGTGTACGAAGTTCGTGTGACATGCTTGCAAGAAAATCGGACTTTGCCTTGTTCGCTTTTTCGAGCTCCATGTTTTTGAATTCCAATTCCGCTTGCAATGCCTTCAGAAAGCTTATATCCGTAAAAATTCCGATCTTGCTCACCAGTACTCCATCTTCAAAAATAGGTGCTCCACTCGTAATGATGGGTACATTCGTATGATCCTTAGTCGTGATATTTATCTCATATATAGATGATTCGCCTTTTGCACGTTTTTCAAATTCAGCAGCGAGTATTTTTTTATTGTCCTCGTCGAATAAATCAAACATCGATCTTCCAATAAGCTCTTCCCTGGTATATCCAAGCATCTGTGCAAGTGCCGGGTTAACATCGGTTATTCTGTTATCTTTATCAAGTACGCATAAGCCGTCGTGCATATTGTTGATATAGAATTCTTTCCGTTTTAGCGTTCTTGTTCTGTCCTCTACCATTGCTTCGAGTTGTTCAGTGTACAATTGCAGGCTTGAGATCATATTGTTGATGGAATGCTCTATCTCGGCAAGTGAACCTTTGGCTTTTATATCAGCCCTTTTCGAAAGGTCCCCCTTTTCGACGGATTGTAGTGTTGGAATTAATTTTCTCATAGGCAGAAAAATGACACTGTATAGATAGTATATGGAAAATAACAATCCTATAATTATAAAAGATAATAGAACAGCAGTTATAAGATAAAGATTATGTATGCTTTTGTCTTTTATTAATTTCTGTTTCTGTAAAAACGCATTAAGATTTTTATTTATATTAAACCCGGTACTGTCAACTTCGAATCTGTCGGATGATTCGAGTCCTTCTTTAAATTTGTCTATATCTGTATTTATGATGTTCAAAATATGCATGGATTCTGGGTCTGGGTTGGCAGTATTCATGAGCAAACCGAGATCTTGTTTAATGCCTGATATGGATTTCTCTGAAATAATGGGTTGAGGATTCGAATTGATTGCAACAATCGCGTCATCGATCATAGTTTGTTCATTAAAAGCAATTGCATGAAGCCTATCATCTCTTGCAAGTTGTTGAATAGTATATAACCACAACCCCATTATAATAAACAAAACTACTATTATTAAACTTAAGAACACATATACATGTTGTGCATGTTTACTCAATAGAACCTCTTTAATAAAAATAGAAATATATGTAATTCTAAACACTACAATATGATTTATAAGATCAGTTCTATATTATTATTTTTTATATTGTCAAAAATAATCAAAAGCAAGTCTTTTCTGTATAGAATAGATAAATTTCAACATAAAGGAATAATATCCTTATCTGGTAAAAACTAACATCATACGTTTAATGGAGCAATTATCCATATTTTATTGTTTATAATTCATCATGTGATGTTTTAATGACATTAACTATACAATAAAGTCACATAACATATGGTAATACTTTAAAAAATAGAGATTTAATTTTGGCATAAAAGATGCATCTTCTTTGAAGAAAGAGGTTAAGAGCATGTGGGTTATTAAATTTACTTTTATAGTGGTCGGCGTAATTTATGAATTGTTGCATTACATAGTGACAAATATGTATAACACTATAAACAAAAGGATATCGGATTATCTTTACAGAACAAATAGAGATCAGGTATAGCCTATCTCGTCATCCATGATTTGCTTTTTAAGGTTGCAAATGCATACGGTGTTATCCATTGCAGTGTAAATATGGAAAAATATGAATAGAGAATACCGTATAAAAAATCAGAATTCTTCTCTGCTCTAATATAGTATATCATATAAACGAGCGAGATTACTCCTACCACTGAAAGGTACCTGAATATATTCGCCGGATACATTACAAGGTTTATGAAAAGAAACAACATTGCATAATACTGGAATGGATAACGCAGATTGACAATCACAAAGTTAACAAAGGGCAGCAGCCTGTGCTTTTCCCTGTATTTCTTTAGAATAAAAGTCGATAGAATGATGGACTCTCTTATGTTGCTTCTTTCCCATCTCAGATACATCTTAGAAAGTTTATTGTAGTTCGTAGGGACCTGCGTGCGTACAACTGCACTGTTTTGATACGTTGTATAAAACCCTTTCCTAAGTATCATGTTCGTTAATGCTCTATCTTCGCCGTACGTGCATACCTCCCCGAGAAATACCTCATTAAGCCATGGCTCCATAACCCGTTTGACTACATCCGCCCTGTATGCCGAAAAAGCACCGGGGCAGCATAGAACAGCGCCGTATGTAGACTGACATGCCCTTGTAAAATCAAACGACAGGATAAAGCTGACACCGAGCATTTTTGGTATTATACCCTCATGCTTATTCAATACCTTTACGTTGCCTGCTACAGCACCGATTTTATCGTTTCTCAAAAAAGGTGCAACAATATGGCTAAGAGAGCCCTTCTCTATTATAGAATCGGAATCTATGGTTACGAATATATCACCCTTTGCCTTTTTAAATCCGTTGTATAAGGCATGACGCTTACCCATATTATGTGGCAGTTTTATGAGGGTGACATTGTCAGCGTACTTTGCTTTTGCTTTCTGCATGTACAGAAATGTATCGTCCTTTGATCCATCATCAATACATATAATCTCTAATTTATTGCGTGGATAATCAGATTCAACAGCGGCTTTGATTGCCTTTTCTACGAGCACGCCTTCGTTATATGCCGGGATTATAACGCTCACCGTTGGCAGAGGATCAGATTCTTTCGCCGCATATGGTTTATATCCCAGCCACAAGAATGTTCTGAAAAGAAGATAGAAGAGGGTAACTGTGGAATAGCTTATAGACGCATACGTAAAAAAACTGAATAACTTACCCTGGGCTATGGTGATCTCCCAGATCTTGACGAATGAACCATAATAAATGGACGCAACTACAAATACAGATATAACAATCAATACACTTATTTTGAGTATAGAATCTAAAAACTCGGTTTTCTTTGATATATTATTTTTTTCAGCTCTCTCACCCTTATCCGAAACGTTTGTTATATGTGAAGAAGGGGTATCTGCCTCAGGTTTATCCACGAGTAAATCATTCCCGCTCAATGGCCCAATTTGAGAGTAAAATTCTTGCTTTGACATATCGCCGGATTTATATGAAACAGGATATTGAAAATCAATAGTGCTTATACCCTGCGATTTATCGTATAAATTCTTTTTAAACATAACACAAACACCTAATATCCAGTCCTATCAAAGTCAAGTTTTTAAGAAAGTATATACATGGCAACACTGCTTTACCCTTTTAAAGCATCTACAAACACCTCATTATAAAATAAAACGACTGAGCATGTCTTTTGTTCCGTAATAGGCTGTTGATCTTAAAACAACTATTGACATTGCTGTTGAAAATCATTATCAAAAATGTATGGAAACGGACAATGACAAATTAGAAACAGGCAAGAAAGAGCGGCCGCTTATCGTACCACTGAGCACTATGAAGTCTGGTCAAGAAGGAATTGTAAAGCTGGTTACCAGCGGAATGGGATTCGGTGGAAGGGGATCCGGCGGCATGGGATTCATAAAGAAACTTCTCAATATAGGTATACGCACAGGAAGTAAGATAAAGGTTATCAATGCATCCGGCGGTCCTATAATTATATCTTCCGAAGGTACGAAGGCGGCTATAGGAAGGGGGGCTGCATCGAGGATTTTAATAGAAGTTAACGAGACAAAAAAGGACGCGTCTAACGCAGGTTAAAGTATACATTGAAAAATTTCAGGGATTACATAAAAAATGATGTATTGATAATGGACGGAGCAATGGGTACCATGCTTCAAAAATCCGGCATGCTAAAATCCGGTATGGCACCTGAGATCTTAAATATAGAACAACCGGAATTACTCGTTAACATACATAAGCAGTACATAGAAGCCGGTGCAAATATCGTAGAAACCAATACATTTGGCGCAAACAGAATAAAACTGAAAGAATTTGGGCTTGACCAAAAAGTGCGGGAGATAAACCTCGCGGCAGTCAGAAATGCACGTGCTGCTGCAAAAGATAATGCCTTTGTAGCAGGTGACATCGGTCCAACGGGAAAATTTCTCAAACCCATCGGGGATCTGGATTTCGATGAATCAATAGACATATATAAAGAACAGGCCGGAGCATTGCTCGAAGCTGGTGTTGATTTGTTTTCCATTGAAACGATGATGGATATAAAAGAGATAAAGGCTGTAATGATAGCCATAAGAGAGCTCTGTGACCTACCTATTATGGCTATGATGACTTTTAACGATGACTATAGAACAACCCTTGGTACGCCTCCCGAGGTTGCTGCTATTGTGCTGGAGGCTCTTGGTGCGGATGTCATTGGTGCTAACTGTAGTCTCGGTCCGGAAGGCATTTATAATGTTATAAAAAGGATGTCCAGAGTAACAAATCTGCCTCTTATTTCGGAGGCAAACGCAGGGATGCCTATACTGAACCATGGAGTAACTGTGTTTCCCGCATCTCCGGAACAGATGACCGAACACATGGAGCAATCTATTGCCCTTGGCGTAAGGGTATACGGAGGATGTTGCGGCACTACACCAGACCATATAAAACATATAGCAGAAACGGGTTTTAAACTACATCACAGCCTATCCTATGAGACAAAACAGGATAATACCCTTAGGCTGGCAAGCAGAACAGAATTTCAAGAACTTATACCGTCAAGAAATACGCTGCTTATAGGTGAGCGGATCAATCCAACAGGAAAAAAGTTATACTCCGAAGAATTGAGATCCGGTAAGACAAAGTATATTCGAGAACAGGCAATGCTTCAGCAGAAAGCGGGTGCACATGTGCTTGATGTAAATGTAGGCACCCCTAATATAGATGAGCCATCAATGATGAGTAAGGCTATCTTTGCTGTAAATGGTGTATCTACACTTCCTGTATCGATAGATTCATCAAACATAAAAGCCATTGAATCGGGGCTCAAAGCCATCGATGGTAAGGCGCTTGTTAACTCGGTTACAGCAGAAGAGAAACGTCTTATTCCAACATTGAAACTCATAAAAAAATATGGTGCATCCGCCATAATAATGCCTGTAGATGAAAAGGGGCTGCCTAAAACAGATGAAGAAAGGGTCTCCATAGCAAAGAAGGTAATAGATGCGGCCGAACGCATGGGTATAAAACGAAACAATTTTACAGTTGATGCACTTACGCTTACCATTAGTGCAGAGCCGCACGGTGTGGAAGAAACGCTGAAAACCATAAGATCTGTATCAGAGCTACTTGGCTTGTCTTGTGTTATAGGACTGAGCAACGTTTCTTTTGGACTGCCTGCAAGAAATGTTTTGAACAGCCATTTCCTTTCTATGGCAATGTCTCAAGGTGTTGGTCTTGCAATCGTGAATGTTCTTGACGAAGATATAAAAAAGGCATTTTTATCAGCATCATTGCTTCTCGGCAGGGATGAGAACGCCAATAAATTCCTAACTGCATTTTCAGGTCAGGATCATGTCACTGTGTCAGTAAAAACAGACAATAAAGACATATTTACAAAACTCCAGAATGCCGTTATAAAGGGAGATGAAGAGGGTATTACAAGTATGGTTGAGGAAGCTCTTTCTCATGGGTATGATCCTCTTGTTATCAGCAATAAGGGGCTTGTACCGGGTATGGATGTCGTGGGTCAGCTTTTCAAAACAGGCAAATTATTTTTGCCCCAGGTCATGCTGTCAGCAGAAACTATGAAAAAAGCGTTTGCCAGAATAAAAAAGGAGATGAAAAAACAGCAAAAGGGTATTAAAAAGATACTCATGGCAACGGTTGAAGGGGATATACACGACATAGGTAAGAATATTGTTATAACTTTGCTTGAAAATAATGGTTTTGATGTTATCGATCTCGGTAAGAATGTTTCTACACAGGAAATTGTGAATCAGGCAAGGAAAAATAATGTTGATCTAATCGGTTTGAGCGCACTTATGACTACTACGATGACTGAGATGGACAATGTTGTGAAAGCTTTACAACAGAACGGTCTCAGCATTCCGATCGCTATAGGGGGTGCCGTTGTGACAGAGGAGTATGCCCGCGAGATAGGAGCAGCTCTTTATGCAAAAGATGCAATGGCAGCGGTTGAAAAGATTAAAAATTTTTTTGGAGTGCACTGATGCCGTCAAAAAAGATTTTATTGATAGACAATGATATCGAATATCAAGCCCTTATAACGAATGCACTCGAGCCTGCAAACTATAGAATAAACACTGCACTGGATGGCGAGGATGGTTTTCAGCTTGCCAAAAAGGACAGACCTGATCTTGTAATTATTGCAATAGAACTACAGGACTCCAATGGTTATTTAATCTCGAAAAGATTCAAAGAAGATGAAAGCTTGAAAAACGTTCCCATTATCCTCATTTCAAGGGATGCAAAACCCAAAGATTTTGAACAACACAGAAAATTGAAAATAAAAGCAGACGAGTATTTGCTGAAACCGTTCAGTGAAGATGTTCTGCTGTCGAAGGTACAGAACCTCATCGGTTTTCACATAACGGAAAAAGAGTTTGAGCTTATGCAAGAGCACCTCAATACGATGATTCAGGAGAAAATCCTGTTAGATGATAGAATAAATATGCTTGAGAAAGAAAACGAGGATTTGAAATCACGGTTAAGCGATATTGAGAATGTGCAGCGTGAACTCAAAGAAAGCAAAGATAAAGAGGCCGGCTTATTGCAACAGTTGGATGAAAGTAAAGAGCATACCAAGGTGATAGACAAATGGCTCACAGAGGCAAATGATACTAAAGAAAGACTGCAAAGGGATAATGATAAATTAACGAAAGAAAATACATACGCAAAGATGGAGCTTGGAAATGTACGTAAACAAGTCGATGATCTCAATGCAGCCTTAAAAGCCCTTCAGAACAGGATTAAGAACGACGGATCTAATATAGAGAAGATCAAAAATTTGCTCAGCCAAGCTATGACACTGCTTTCCAAAGAATAGACCGAACGCGTATGAAGAAATATGAAACTCAAGTTTCAAAACTTAAGATTCAAGATTCAAAATTAAAGATTGGCATTCTTGCATCTGGGAACGGAAGTAATCTCCAGGCAATTATCGATAGAATAAAAGAAGGAAAGTTAGATGCGGAAGTGGAAATTGTCATATCGGATAGCGAAAATGCCTATGCCATTGAAAGGGCAAAACGCAGCGATATACCCGCATATGTTGTGCATTATAAATCGTATGCTAAAAGGGAAGACGCTGAAGAATACGTAATATCTTTGCTAAAAAGGTATAACGTACAACTTGTTGTACTTGCAGGTTATATGAAGCTTATGACAAAAAAGTTTATCAATGAATTTCCAATGAGGATAATGAACATACATCCGGCGATACTTCCTTCATTCCCGGGTATAAATGTTATACAAAAAGCCATTGACTACGGAGTAAAATTTACAGGCTGCACGGTTCATTTTATAGATGAGGGTACGGATACAGGTCCAATCATCATTCAGGCGATTGTCCCGGTAATGGACAATGATACAGAGTACACACTTGCACAGCGAATACATGAAAAAGAGCACATCATCTATCCTATGGCAATACAGCTTTTTGCAGAAAACAGGCTTGTAATAAAGAATCGACGTGTTTTTGTAGAGGGTTACGAGTACTCAGAACAATCACCTTTCATAAACCCGTATGGTTCCTGGGAATAGCCGATAATGACTGGACGGTTCTTTGATGTTGCTGTTGTGACGGAAGGGTTAAATGGCTTGCTTGCTGCGTATGAGCTTTCGAAGGCCGAGGTATCGATAGTTGTAATCGACAATTACAATCCGTCGCTTGAAATAGACGGGTATATCTTTGACTATTACCCGCAGCATATATTCTCTTACTGTGAATTGCCGGACACACTCAGACAATTACATGGGGTGTTCGAAACATATACAAGCCCTGCCTTTCAACTGATCTTGCCTGACAGAAGGATTGATATATCTTCGGATGGAAAGAGATGCATATCGGATATAAATAAAAGGCTTAAGGGTAAAGCATCATATCTTACAGATTACCTTTCTGAGGAACAAATACTTTTAGAGCTGTTGCTGAAGCTCAAAGGAATAGAGGCTGAAAGCTCGGGTGTAATGGAGAGAATCTTTAAGAGGCTGATGACATCCGGACTTTTGCTCAGAGAAAGACGGACTGCATATAGAAGTTTGAAAAGACTTCTCAAAGAAGACATTCCATCGGTTATTTTCAATGCAGCTTTGAAACAATTGTTTCCATGGATCGATGGAAACACGGTACCTCCTGATATGGATATTTCTCCTATTGTATTGAGAAAAAGGTTCTATCTTGTAGGGGGCAAGGACAGCTTGAAAAATACCATTGTAAATGAGCTTATGCGGCGCAATGTAAACATAGTGCGGAATAAAGAGATCAGTCATATAGATTATAAGAAATACTTTACCATAGACTTTGATCATGAACAGTCGGTACGTTCAAGAGCTATCATCGCAGAGCCTATACATGAAAAGACATTCTCTCTGTTACCATCGGATACTTATAGAAAGATAAAAAAGAAATTTTATGTGGATAATATATTTGCAGGCATACATCGATCGTGCCTACCGGAACTTTATAACCGCATTAACAGCGCAATTATAGTCTCGGATTATGGACAGGCCCTTTCCAACGACAACCTTATTTTTATGGATACCAATCCGATCAGCGATATAAAAAGATCAAAAGACGAAATGGCAGCACTTGCCCTTTGTACATTGATAGAGGAAAACAGCGTATCAAAGATATCAGCAATAAGAACTGCTGTCATAGAACATGTAAAAAGGTTTATGCCGTTTTTTGATGATTTTGTAGAGAATATCTATTTTACGGATCCATACATTTTATGGGACAATCAAGGCGTGCCTGTATACAAAAAGGGAATTTTATTGCTCAACGATGAATTTATGAATATGTATACTTTGGATTCAAAATATGCATATATAAAAAAGAAGGTAAAAACCCTTATTTCTGATCTATGAAGGGGCACATATGCCGGGTAAGGAATTGACAAGAACGATAGAAATACGGAGCACCCCTGACGAGTGCTATAAAAAGATATGCGATTTCGAGAGTTATCCTGATTGGCAGTCTGCTGTAAAATCGGTCAGGGTTTTAAAAAAGGACAAAAACGGAAGGCCCAAACATGTAGAGTTAAGGATTACTGTACTCAGCAGGGAGTTTAGGTATGTTCTTAATTATAAGTACGATGATAAAAAACACGTGCTTGAATGGGACTATGTTGAGGGGGATCTCGAAGACGTAAAAGGTAGTTATACGTTCGAAAAAATAAATAAGGACAAAACCCTTGCCACATTTACAGCACACGTTGATCCTGGGGTCTGGATGCCCGACACCATCATGAATGTACTGAACAATATATCAATGAGGAGATCCATGGAAGAGCTCAGAGATGCGATCGAAAAAGAATAATTATTTCTTTGGTATATAATTGCATATAAATAGTGGAATAAAGATTATTAAGAGTGGATAAATCTAAACCCGATATAGTTAAAATCATCAAACGTTTGAAGACCGTTTATAAACAATGGGATGTTCCCATTGTAACGTTGATCGGCAACAGAAGTCATGACCCGTTCAGAATACTGATAGCGACCATCCTAAGTCAGAGAACAAAGGATGCTGTTACAGCCCAGGCATCAGAAAGGCTTTTCAAAATCGCATCCACGCCTAAAAAGATGGCAGGCATGTCTGTCGGAGAGATCCAACGTGCTATTTATCCTGTTGGCTTTTACCGGGTAAAGGCAGGCAGGATTAAGATTGTTGCACAGACAATTGCCAACATGTACAAAGGCACTGTTCCTGATACCGTAGAAGAGCTTGTAAAACTTCCCGGTGTTGGTAGAAAGACCGCAAATCTCGTCGTGGGTCTCGGCTACAAAAAACCCTCGATATGTGTCGACACACACGTACATAGGATCTCCAACAGGTTCGGCTATATTAAAACAAAAACACCGTTTGAGACGGAGATGTCCTTACGTAAAATACTACCCCAAAGGTACTGGATCATCTACAACGACCTGCTTGTTGCCCTCGGTCAGGCGGTCTGCCATCCGGTATCTCCAAAATGTTCTATTTGTCCTGTCACAGCATACTGCATGAAGGTCGGAGTAAAAAGAAGCAGATGACTTGCATTTATCGAGTTAAAGATTGACAATGCTTGAGGCTCGGTTATTAAAGTTAATATTTCAATAACAGGAGGTCGTTGTTATGAATTCCGTGTATCTCTTGCTCGTAGGTCTTGGTGTTTTTGCGATTGGCTACAGATACTACTCCGCTTTTATAGCAGCAAAGGTACTGAGTCTCGATGAAACGCGAAAGACGCCGGCTTATACAAAAAACGATGGAAAGGATTTTGTACCGACAAACAGGTTTGTGCTGTTCGGTCACCATTTTGCAGCCATAGCTGGAGCAGGTCCTCTGATAGGTCCGGTTCTTGCGGCCCAGTTTGGGTTTTTGCCCGGTGCAATTTGGATCATATTTGGTTCTGTTATAGCTGGTGCTGTTCATGATATTGTTATCCTTTTCGCTTCAGTGCTCAACGGCGGCGCTGCGCTTCATAACATCGCAAGGAGATACATGGGAAGGCTCAGCGGTATAACAACCGCCCTTGCCACGCTGTTCATTATCATAACAGCACTGGCAGGTCTCGCCATTGCCGTTGTAAATTCTATGAACGAAAGTTCGTGGGGTACGTTTACCATAGGGTTTACCATACCGGTCGCATTACTTATCGGATGGTATATGAAAAGCCTGCGTCCAGATAAGATCGCAGAGGCAAGCGTAATCGGGGTGGTGCTCGTGTTCGCGGGTGTGATCTTCGGACGGTTCATACAGCAGTCGAATGCTGCATCATGGTTTATGTTTTCTCGGCATCAGCTTTCCATTATGCTCGCCGTATATGGATTTACGGCATCTGTACTGCCGGTCTGGCTCTTGCTTGCGCCACGGGATTATCTCAGCACCTATATGAAGCTCGGTACCATAGCTCTGCTTGCAATAGGTATATTTATCGCACATCCATATTTACGAATGCCTGCTTTAACAAGTTTCGTGCACGGAGGCGGTCCGATAATACCTGGCAAGGTATGGCCGTATGTATTTATCACCATTGCATGCGGTGCAATTTCAGGTTTTCATGCGCTCATAAGCTCGGGAACAACCCCGAAAATGCTAAAAAACGAGAAGGACATAAGATTTATAGGTTATGGTGCCATGGTTACGGAGGGTTTTGTCGCTCTTATGGCATTGATCGCTGCGAGCGTTTTGCCACCGGGTGATTATTTTGCCATAAATACGGCCCCGACAATATTTGCAAAGTTGGGAATGAGCACCGTGCACATGAACGAACTATCCCGGCTGGTCGGAGAGAATATTGTAGGTAGGCCCGGCGGTGCTGTGTCTCTTGCAGTCGGCATGGCATATATTTTCGGGAATATCCCGGGGTTAAAAACGCTAATGTCGTACTGGTATCACTTTGCCATCATGTTCGAAGCACTTTTTATTCTTACGACTATAGATGCAGGTACGCGGGTCGGCAGGTATATACTGCAGGAATCGGTCGGGAGTATAATACCAAAGGTTAAGGAGATTTCATGGTGGCCCGGAGTTATTATATCAAGCTCCATTATATCCATTTCATGGGGATACCTTTTGTACTTTGGTAGCATCAGTACGATCTGGCCGATGTTCGGCGTTGCTAATCAATTGCTTGCTGTTATTGCATTAACAATAGGCACTACATTTATCCTCCATAGAGCATCAAAAAAGATATACAGCCTAATTACCTTTATTCCATTCGTTTTCATGTTTGCAGTTACGTTTACAGCAGGTCTGGAAAATATATTCAACATCTATTTGAAACAACATACAACAACATCCGAGGTAAACATTGTTTTGACTGTGTCGATGCTGGTCCTTGTTCTGCTGATAGCTCTTGACGGTATACGGAACTGGTTTAACATTCTTACCGGCAGGGCAAAACCTGTAACTGAAGATCAAGTTTCAGCACAAATACCGGATGATGTCAGACGTTCGATAGATAACCTGGAATAAAGGATCGATTTTTCATTTTTACTATAAGATTACCTCGTGACTTTGTTCGTTCAATGATGTATGTCCTTGTCGTCGTGAGAAAAGCCGCGTGATCCCTATGCTTATAGATAATGAATGTTACTTGTTTATTGACAAACAAATCAAATTATCTTAAATATACAATCATTATGAGAACTAACTATAAAAATAAAGAAAAAATCGATAAAATGCAGAATGCTATAATTAAGGCTGCAATTAAGGTTTATGCGGCAAAAGGTATGCATGGTATAAGAATAGCGGACATTGCAAAAGAGGCAAATGTTTCTTACGGACTTGTTTATCATTATTTTAAAAACAAGGAAGATGTCCTTAATGCTATATTCACTAAAAGCATAAATATCTTTCTGAAAGCCATCGAAAATGCGGCTATCCAGGAAAAAAGCCTGAAACAAAAGCTTAATTCTATAACAACATTTTTATTTAATGCTTGCAAGGAATTTCCTGAGTTTATGTATGTAATAATGTTTGAAGTTATCTGGACGCCGAAGTTTCTTGAGACAAGAAATTTTATTAGTTTCACAAAGGCATTTACAACATTTGAGAAGATGCTGATTGAATATAGAGAAAAAGGTGAATTAATGAAAAATATAGATACAACCGTCAGTACCTATATGTTTTTTGGAGGTCTTGAGATGATTCTGACGGGCATTGTGTTAAAGGCAATACCTGTGGAAAAAACAGAGATGTTCCAAAAACTTTCCAACAGCTTTATAAGTCAATACATAAACGGCATATCTGAAGTAAAAGAGGGCAACGAGTGAACTCTGTATTGAATACAAATATATCGATGAAAGTATAATTGTGAGGAGTCGCGTTGAAGGCTTGGCGGCTAAACAATTACATTTTTATTATTCAGTTATTAAAGCGAAATTCAGTTTTTACTTTCCGGATTTCCACTTTTACGAGAATGACAAGGGAGACAGAGGTAGATTGCTTTACTTCGTTGGCAATGACAGTAGAGTAGCACTTATTCCTTTTGTATCAACACAATGTGGACCACATATAGTTATTAAGTCAAAGGAGGTATTGTATGGAGTTTAACCTTTCAAAAGAAGATTTGGAGTTCAAGGAGAATGTTTATAAGTTTGGATTAAGGGAACTTGCTCCGCTTTCACAAAAATTAGAATACGATGATAGGGAAGAATTTATTGTAGAGAACTGGAAAAAGATGGGTGAGTTTGGGTTACTCGGTCTGCCTTATCCGGAACAGTATGGGGGTGCGGGTGCGAGTGTTTTAACTTCGACCCTCACAGGTGAAGCCCTTGGATATGCCGGGGTAGACGCAGGATTGTTACTTTCTTGGGGCGCCCATATGATCCTTTGCGGCGTACCTATATGGCAGCTTGGTACAGAGCAGCAAAAGAAAAAATACCTTCCGAAACTTGCAAGTGGCGAATGGATAGGTGGGCTTGGGCTTACGGAGCCGAATGCTGGTTCTGATGCAGGCGGCATACAAACAGTAGCGGTAAAAAAAGGCGATAGATATATTTTAAACGGATCGAAGATGTTTATCACCAACGGTCCTGTCGGTAATGTTTTTATTGTTGCAGCAGTAACAGATAAATTCAAGAAGACATTTGGTATAAGTGCTTTTATCGTTGAAAAGGGCATGAAGGGGTTTTCTGTTGGGAAAAAACTCTCAAAGCTTGGAGTAAGGACATCGCCCACATCAGAGTTAATCTTCGAAGACTGTGAGGTACCGGAAGAAAATATGCTTGGAGAACCAGATCTTGGATTTGTCAATGTTATCAAACTTACGCTTGAATGGGAAAGGAGTTGTCTTGTTGCGCCTTCTATAGGCGGGCTGGAACTCGGATTGAAAAAGGCTGTTGAATATGCAAGGGAAAGAAAACAGTTTGGTAAACCAATAATAAAATTTCAGGCAATAAGGCATAAAATAGCAGATCTCAAGATGAATCTCGAGGCTGTACGGCAGATTGTTTATAAGGTTGCCTGGATGAAGGATAAGGATATACCGGCAATGATGGATGCTTCTATGGCAAAGCTGTTTGTTTCGGAGATCATGGAACGTACGGCATCGGAGATTCTCCAGATATTTGGTGGGTATGGATTCATAAAAGAATATCTTGTGGAGAGGGCGTATAGAGATTCGAGGCTTGCTTCAATAGGAGGAGGTACATCTGAAATACAAAGAGGTATCATCGCTCGTTCCATTCTAAATTTCTAATTTGGAGGTATTATGGATTTTGAACTTACAGAGGATCAAAAAAAATTAAAAGAATCATTTGCCAAATTATGTTTGAAAGAAATTGCCCCCAAGGCGGAATTCATCGATAGAGAAGCTGTCTTTCCGAAAGAGAGCATTGAATTGTTAGGGGAATCCGGTTATCTTGGCATGGGTTTTCCTCAAGAGTATGGGGGTAACCCCGCAGATTCAATAACAAAAGCGATACTTGGAGAGGAACTCGCAAAGACGTGTGCGGCTACGTATTTGTCTTCAGGTGCTTCAGCAGGATTATTTGCAGTTCCTGTGTGGAAGTTCGGGACAGAGGAACAAAAGAAAAAATATCTTACTTCTGTATTGAGCGGGAACAAAATAGGCGCACTTGCGATTACAGAGTCACATGCAGGTTCTGATGTACTTAATATAAAAACGACTGCACAGAAGCATGAGAATAAATGGATTATAAATGGCTCTAAGACCTTTATAACAAATGGACCGGTTGCCGACTATTATGTTGTTGTTGCTTATACGGATAAAGAAAAGAAAAGAGATGGTATAAGCCTTTTTCTTGTTGATAACGGTACAAAGGGATTCTCACGGGGTAAGCCTTTGGAAAAACTTGGCGTAAGGGGATCACCAACTTCAGAGCTGTTCTTTGATGAGTGTGAAATACCGGAGGAAAATCTTCTCGGTGAACTAAACAATGGTTTTTATCAGCTTGTAAGAACACTTACGCATGGAAGGATTGGTATGGCTGTTTACAGCCTTGGCATCGCACAGTCGTGCCTTGAGGAGTCTATGAACTATGTGCAAGAGAGGACCGCGTTTGGTAGGAAGCTTGCGTATTTTCAGGATATACACTTCAAGATTGCGGATATGAAGATGTACATAGATGTGGCAAGAGAACTTATATACAAGGCGGCATGGATGCTTGATCAGGATGATCCACAATCAATCCTCTTTGCTTCAATAGCAAAACTTTTTATATCAGAACATGCAACAAGGATTTCCAGTGATGCAGTTCAGATCTTCGGTGGTTATGGCTATATGAGGGGGTATAAGGTCGAAAGACTTTACCGGGATGCAAAGCTCGGAGAGATAGGGGAAGGTACGTCAGAGATCCAGAGGGCCATCATAACAAAATTTGTAGAAGATTTGTACTAACCCAGTTTGTTATCCCAAAGAATGCGTTTAACCCAAAAAATGCAATAAGGGAATTTTTTCATTCGCTCAATCCTACGATCCATCTGATATCGTTAAGTTTTCTTATAGAAACGATGTTTTAGTCCTTTGTATGCTTATATGCTATTACTTTATCGCATTTTTCGGGTTATACGGTAAATGCCATTGCAGGTTGTAACAACTGTTGTTCTTCAATAACGCCTTTCTCAAGCATGGATATAAATTTCTTTACGAACAAGTGATTCAGGGCATGTCCACTCTTATAGCTCGTGATATGTCCCTTGAGAGGGGTTCCTATAGTATAAAGGTCGCCAAGAAGATCCAGTATTTTGTGACGGATAAACTCATCCGGAAATCTCAGGCCGTCCGGATTCATAATATCATTTTCATCCAGCACTATCGTGTTTTCAAGCGAAGAGCCTTTTGCAAGCCCCAGAGACTGCATTGTGTTGTAATCCTTTAAGAAGCCAAATGTTCTAGCCCTCGATATTTCGGAATAAAAATGCTCGGGTGTGTTATGATAGGTGTACTGCTGTTTCAGTATTTTCGGATGGGCAAAATCTATTATACCGTCTATCGTTAGCGTTGTAGCAGGACTGTATTTTATATAGCCATTATTATGTTCAACCATAAATTCGGATTCTAATGTAAAAAAATCTTTTTTTACAGGCAGTGTAAAAATACCTGCATCAAGTATGGCCTCAGCAAATAACGATGCACTTCCGTCTCCGCCTGGTACTTCATCACCCTCAATTTCAATTATTGCACTGTCTATACCAAAACCATTGAGTGCACTTAAAAGGTGCTCAACAGTAAAGATCGTAAACTGATCATCACCTATACTTGTTGCAAACATGGTACTTTTTACTTTGTCGATGCACAGAGGTATATAACGCAGGATATTTCCTACCTTTTTGGCAAATAATATGCTGTCTTTGTCTGATGCAGGATGAATGGTTACCCTTGCAAATTCGCCAGTGTGTAAGCCATAACCTTCACAAAGTATCTTTCTTTTTACAGTTCTTTTAAACATCAAAACATAGCATAAGCAAATATCATACCACCTATAACGAGCTTATTTCTCAAGGGGTTAGAAGTCTATACTTCGTAGAAGGTGTGATAATAATATCACAAAGGTATAATATTATGCCACATGTATATGAAGTGGGGCGCCACCTACTACATGCAAGTGAATATGATATATACTCTGGCCTCCCCATTGTTTTACATTGAATACAGCTTTAAAACCCTTTTCTGAGATGCCTGTTTTATCAGCCATCTTTTTTGCAACAAGCATGATCTTACCAAGCAATAGTTGATCGTTTTCAGTAATATCAGAAAGCGTTGGTATATGCCTTTTGGGTATAATGAGAAGATGAACCGGAGCTACTGGATGGAGATCATTTATCACCACCAAGTCATCATCTTCGTATACAAAATTAGTGGATATCTTTCCATTTGCAATCTGACAGAATATACAATCTTCCATTATTTCCTCCTGACAAAAAGTTGGTACCAAAACATTTGTTAAAATGCAAGGGATTTTAACTTATCAATAAAGATTATTGCTGTACAAACGGTATAGCTTTTATGTCCTTCTTTATTCCAACACCCATGGTAAGGATGATCTTAAATGCCTCTTCTATGGATATATTTAGTTCATAGAGACTCGATTTTTTAACGAAGAGAAAGAATCCGGATGTCGGGTTTGGAACTGTCGGTATAAATACAGTCAAACTTTCCGGTTCTTCCATATTCACGATCTCTGCCTTACCGACAACAAACCCTATGGCATAGCTGCCTGGCCTTGGGAATTCTACAAGCACTACATGGTTGAACTGTTTTCTGTTTTCTGTAAAGGCATCTGTGATCTGTTTTGCCCCGTTGTAGATCCCCTTGATAAACGGGGTATTAGAAAAGATGTCCTCCATGAGACTCAACAGTTTTTGTCCTATATAATTATAGGTCATTAGTCCTATTATAAATATTAATATAATGGCAATTATAAGGCTTATACCGCGTACATGTATATATGTTTGAGGGTTTATTATACTTGGTAGCATACCAAGCAGGCTGTCAGACCATGATATAAGAACCCTGATTATGAAAATCGTCATAATAATCGGTACGAGTACAGCTATGCCGGCAAGAAAGATATTCCTTATTCTGATACTTAATCTGTCTTTTATCTTATGTATTTGCGGGATTGAGCTATTCAACAAAGATGTCCTCTTCTGTAGAACCTTTTTCGTTTTCCACATAGGAGATCAGATATTTTTTACTCTGTTCATCGAGTTCTAAAAACTTTACGCCCATTCCTGGGAGGGCATCCTGTTTCGGTTCGGTACCTGGTTTATATTCATGCGACCACACAACCTCACCTTTGGCTTCGATTAGTTTAATTGCCCCTGGAAGTCTGAACCGTATGTCGAGTATTGTGCCCTTTTTTAAGGGTGTCCCCGTCTGAATGAGAAACCCTCCAACACTCACATCTGATGTATAATCAATCTTGAAATTGTCGGTTCCTTCTGTAGAGATAAGAACGGGTATGCATATTAACCGCCTCTGTTGTTTTCGCACCTGATAGAGTAGATTTAAATCATCGTTCATAGCGGTGTAACTTCTATAAGCAGACTCCTTGTCCTTGGTCCATCAAATTCACAAAAGAAAACTGATTGCCATGTACCGAGTACAAGCCTGCCGTTTTCGACAAACAATGACAACGTAACGCCCATTATACTTGATTTAATATGCGCATCGGCATTGCCTTCTTTGTGATTATAATCCCGATTTGCAGGGGCAATTCTATCGAGTGTTTCAAGTATGTCCTGTTTTACAGCAGGGTCTGCGTTCTCATTTATTGTAATCCCACTTGTTGTATGTGGTACATATAAATAACAAACACCTCTGATAAAGCCTAATTTCTTTAGCAGACCATTTATTTCGGCTGTAATATCAATCACCTCTATTCTATTTTTTGTAACAACGGATATATGTTTCATTTGTTCTTTTTAAGAATATTATTCCCTCCTCCGTTTTTTACTCATTATATAATAAATGCACTCATAAACAGAATTCCAAAGGCTTGCCCATGGATATTTCATACTAACTAATTCTGTTTAAACATACAGGAGCATTTTCATTGTGTCAAGGATATGTAAAAACCAATTTTTTTGTTAAAGCCAAAAGTGTAACCTATGGGGTGTGTTGATCTTTTTTTTATAGTATTGTAAGAGCCTTGTTAAAGGAGGCCTATTTTGAAACTGAGATGCTGTATATTTAATAATATGAACTCTGGCAAGAACAAAAGATATAAATATAATAAGGATAAGTTTCTGACGTTTGTTCCTGACAATTATACAATTATAGATGTTTATTCAAAAAAAGATTTATCGGTTGCTGCTCACATGATAAAAGAAGAAGGTATAAACCTTATCATGGTAAATGGCGGGGATGGAACGATACAGCAGTTGATTACGGAACTTATAAAGAGCTTGCCAGAAAACAAGCTTCCTATAATTTTACCTTTATGTGGTGGTACAACGAATACGGTCGCTACAAACATAGGTGTAAGAAAAAATCCGCTCGATACGGTCAGAATTATGATGGATTACATCGAATTTTATAACAGCGGCGAAGAAGTACTTGCCACGTTACCGCTCAGACCCTTAAAACTGACGGATAAAGTATACGGCACAAAGTATGGCTTTATATTTTTAAGCGGGTTAATACATAAGGTACAGCAGTTGTTCTATAAAGAGGATAACCCGACATTCAGTACTGTAGTCAATTTGGTTACCACAATGATTGGCGGGTATACTATTCGTAGCAAAGGTGTGACTAAATATTTTGAAAAAACGAGAGGAGAGATATATATTGACGGAATAAAATATCCTGAGGAAAAATATCTTCTTACAATCGCATCATCTGTACAAAAACTTATATTGTGGTTTAAACCGTTTTATAATGCTCACTTGAAGGGTGTAGACAGGTTTTATTTTATATCAACATCAGCGGATCCATGGGTTCTTATAAAGAATCTCAGGATATTTTCAACCGGCAAACAGATCCCTCCAAGAACGTTTAATGATACAGCATCTCATGTCACTATTAATGCCGAAGGTGGATATGCATTGGATGGAGAAATGGTAAACGATTCACACATAGACCTTACACTTGATCAGGGACCTATCATAAGATTTCTCGTTGTTCCTGAGATAATAAGGACATCATACGGGATCACCTATAGTACGCATTTCAATGAATCCCTTGTCTCAAGGCATCTAAGGGATGGTATTTCTCTATAAATTTTTTCCCTTGCTCTATGCCGGCATCGTATGCTGCTTTTAATACTTCTGGATTCGTAGTAGCCCTTTTTATATTGAGATCTTTTGGAGGGGCGATTTCGTTAATGCATACACCTTCCGGGGGATTTTTAATGAACTCAACCGCTTTCATATAAGAAATGGGCCTATTTTTTAATGCTGTTGCAAGGTTAGGGTACTTTCTAAACACTACTGAATAAATAAAAGACAATGGGTTTTTTTTCTTCACGTAATCTGAGTGTCGTGTACGCAGTACTGTAATATTGGTGGCCCCGCGATTGAAAGCCTCGATAACAGGGATAGAATCTGCGACCCCTCCATCTGTTGCTTTTTCTGAATTGACTTCAAGTATGTTCCTGTAAAAAAAAGGCATTGCAGACGAGACCTTTGTATAATGTTCCACTGTATTTATTTCGGGTTCAAGATACAATGCCTTTCCTGATTCTATGGATGTAGCTACCACTATGAATTCCTTTCCATCTTTCTTAAGCTTGGCAAACAGCCTTTCCAGATCAACTGGATATTCTTTCATGCTTATGTCCCAAAGCCAGTCGATATCCATCAAGTGACCGCCACGCAAAAACCTCCCAATATTTATAAAATTGGGTGTTGTGGAATATTTTATATTTATATTGTAATTCCTGTCATTCTGACCCGCGAGGTACGATGTGAGATTACATGCACCGGCCGAAACACCTATGTAAATGTCGAATGGGTCGAAGCCTGCACCTCCGAATGCATGTAGTACTCCTGCAGTAAACATGCCCCTCATGCCACCGCCTTCTACAACAAGTGCTGATTTACCTGATTTATTATTCATAGATTATCTAATCTTCCTGCGGAATTTCATACCCGCTAAAAAACTTTTTGTAAATAATAATATAAGCACCTTGAAGTAATGCTGCTATATAAAAAGGTAAAACAAGTTGTCCTGCTTGGAAAAAATAACCGGTTACCGTAGGGCCTATAGCCTGTGGTAATTGCATGGAAACCGCATTCAGGCTTGTGGCGAGCCCCCTGCGTTCATTTCGCACCAATCCTATTGTCAATGCCTGTCTTGCACCGGTTGTACTTCTGTTGAATGCAGACCTCAAAAGGTAAACCAGTGAGGCAAGCCAGTAAAATGGGATAATGGGCAAAAACAAAAGCATGATAAGACCGAAAGTCCTCTGGAATATTACGGATTTTACTATGCCGATGTGTTCTGTTAATTTGCCTGTAAAGAGGGCGGCTATACCTGTAACAACAAATGTTATCGCCATCACCGGGGCTATAAAATCAGGGCCTACGTGAAACTTTATAGCAAACCAATACGCCATTAAAGGCCCTGTCATGCCTATTGCTGCTCCATTAAACATATTGGCAAATACCAATTTAAATAGTGCGTGATTCTCTTTTCTGGATATAATATGGACATCCTTCGACTCACCGATTTTTTTGTCTTTTTTATTACCCTTATATCCCTCTTCTGTAACTATTATCAATAGGAGGTCTATAATAGCCAGTATGCCTACAATAGCGAATAATGGGCGATATGACATAGCACCTCTGAACCATTTTGACCATAAGGCTGGTAGGATAGCGAGAAGAGCTCCAAAGCCTGTTCCAAAAAAGCCCAGCGCAGTATTTATACTATAAATCAGTCCGCGTTTTGATGGTTTAATCTTTTCTGCAAGCCATGCTTGTTCCGCGGGTGAGAATGGGCCCGCAGCTCCATTGGCCCCGCGACCAAATCCGCCTACTACAGCGCTGATACCGATCAGCAATGGCTGTGCTGTTGCGATTGCTATGATACAGCCGATTATAAGTATAAACTCGTATACAAGCAAGAACGGTTTTCTTCTAAACCGATCACTGCTTATCCCGATAATAAGGCTTAACAATGCCCCGAATATCCCTGCTGAACTGAGGACGATTCCTATGGAACTGCCTTTCCAGTGCATTGCGTGAAGATAGAGCGTGAAATCAACCACGAGTATGCCCTGTCCAACGCTACGGATCATGCGAGTGGCAAGTAGTTTTGCCGTTGCCGGATGCAGTTCCTTTATATCGTTTATAAACATATATGATGTAATGCAAAAATAATGCGGAGTAAGGTAGAAAAGATCGATATCAAAGAATGCTCGTCAGCCTATCAAGCCGTTGATAATAATGCCTGTAGCCTCTTCTTCATTCAATCCCTTAGCCATAAGAATATCCAGTTGATCCTGTTTTATTCTTCCTACACTTGCCTCATGGGTAAGCTCCGATTTTTCATTGACAACCTTCAGTATAGGAACAGTGGATACCGAAACATTTTCTCCTTTAACAACCTCGTTACACTCTATATGCCCCTTGGTGTAGGCAGCGTTTCCATAAGCCTCGTTTATCACATGAGCTTTTGTAAAGTCAGTTGCAAAAATCGTTGATTTCGCTATGCCTGACGAATGATCCCCATTGAGACGCAGTATCTCCTGTATATTTATTTCATCTGTTTTTTTTCCATAGATTTTACTTTCCAGATTTGCCTTTGCAAAATCGGCAAGATCAAGATCTACAAGAACATTTATTTTTCCTATGCGTGTTTTTGTCGCACTGAATTTGCTTTGGAAGAAGGCGTTTTTATTGAGCTTGGCATAGGTTATGGTTTCGACAAAAATACCCCCCTTCTCATCGTGAAAATGTTCATCGTCATAGATGACTGAGGAATTTTTTCCGATATATATATCGCTTATCATTTTATGGTGAAGTTTTTCTATCTTTGTCAGAATGCAATGCGACGTGAATTTTACCTTCACGTTGTTGCCTATATTGTAATTGAACTTTAGCAATTGCTCGCCTTTTTTTTCTAAGAAACCCGTACATAAATGAATGGGTATGGGCATGACTGTATTGTCCTCAATGTTTACATCTATTATTACAACGCCGTCTCCTCTTGTTTTGGATTTTACATCTATACCCTTGAGAGTGTTCAAGCCTACCACTCTGTTTCCACTTACGATAATCGAGGCTACGGCTCTGTTCCTTAAACTATTGTCCTGCGTGTGGTTTTCGTATAGATCGACGAGCTGATCAAATTCTTCCTCGTATGCTTTTACTATATCTATCATGGCAACCTTCTTTTTAGTCTTCTTTCGGGGTATTTATATTGTCGCATTTATCGCATGTACTTCTATAGTAGTTTATAATGTCATTACATAATCCCTTTTTGATAATCTTGCCGTCGCAGATTAGGTAAGAATAATCGCTGTTTCTGGCGATCTCTTCCCTATGGGTTATAATGATTACACCGGTACCCTGCAGTTTCAGGTAAAGAATGATTTCATTTATCATGTCAAGGCTCATAATATCTATGCCTGAGTCAGGCTCGTCCATTATGAGAAATTTTGGTTTTAGCAGAATACAACTCGCGATTTCTATCCTTTTTCTCTCTCCTCCTGATAGTTTTTTATCCACAAACCTCTGCAGGTATACTTTAGGATTGAGTCTTACCAATTCCAGGGCATTTTCGATTTGATTCTTGCTTATTCTTTCTCCAAGGCTTAGATAGTTTTCCACACTGAGCCCTTCAAAGCGGGCGGGCTCCTGCCATAAGAGATTGATGCCCCTCTTAGCCCTCTCTGTGATACTTAGGTTCGTTATGTCCTCTCCGTTCAAATCAACAGAGCCCTGATCAGGTTTATAATCTTCCAATCCCATTATGATATATGCTATCGTAGATTTGCCTACGCCGTTATTGCCAATTATAGAGGTAATCTTTGATTTCTCGAATTGGATTGATATGTCTTTTATGATTTCCTTTGAATTTTTAGAATATCTTATATTATTCAATGCCAACATGTTACCTCTTTCACATTATGCAACAAACTAACCGTCACACTTTTTTGGCTGGCATACTTATTTTCCGCCCTTCTGAATGGTGTTATGTAGCCAGCAGGCGGTAATTTAACACCAAAGCAAATACAATATTATACATAAAGCAAACAATAATCAATCATATTTATTATGTTGTTTTCTGTTCAGATAACGTACTTATATCTTTTCTAAAAGATTGACTCGGGACATTTTGATAATTAAATAGAAAAAAGGGATATATAATAATGCTTACAGAATATGAACGAAAACGTTATACAAGGCAGATGATGATGGATGGTTGGGGCGAAGTTACACAGGAAAGGCTCAAGTCATCAAAGGTTTTTATTGCAGGGGCCGGAGGCCTTGGTTCGCCTGTTTCGATCTATCTATCTGTTGCAGGTGTAGGTAATATCGTTATATGCGATTTCGATTCACCGGATCTTTCAAATCTCAACCGACAGATTCTGCATGATCACACGAGGATCGGCATAAATAAGGCTGTATCGGCAAAGATGACACTCGAAAGGTTAAACCCGAATATAAAGATAAATGCCATTACGGATAAGATCATTGAAGAGAATGTAGATGAACTGGTTGGGAATGCCGATATTATAATGGACTGCATGGATAATTTCCCAACACGGTACATACTTAATGACTGTGCTATTAGAAAGGGCATACCTATGGTTTACGGGAGTATATGGGGAATTGAAGGAAGGTTATCTTTTATACATTCCCCTGAAACACCATGTTTGAGATGTATTTTTGAGGAAGCGCCTCCAAAGGAGGTTTTCCCTGTATTAGGGGCTACACCGGGGGTTATAGGATCCCTTCAAGCACTTGAGGCTATAAAATATCTAACCGGCATAGGCAAGACGCTCAAAAATAAATTGCTGGTATGGGAGGGTGAAACAACACAGTTCAAAACATTTTCCCTAAAAAAAAATCCCAATTGCCCGAGCTGCGGCAGCAAATAACAACCGTACCGGAAATCTGTTTTTATAGACATCCAATATACTTATGTTGTATAGATTAAAAAATAATGGAGGAACATATGGATAGCGAATATTTTAATATCTTGTTCAGCCCAATAATGTTGGGCAATCTCGAAATAAAAAACAGGATCGTTTTTCCTGCCATGCACTTGAACTACACGCCCGAAGGCTACGTTACGGATCAGATGACAGCATTCTACGAGAACAGGGCAAGAGGTGGGGTTGGCTTAATTGTGGTTGGCGGGTGTACTATAGATAAGGTTGGTGGTGGTCATTTTATGATCAGGCTTGATACGGATGACTTCGTTCCGGGCATGGCTGATCTGGCAAAAAAACTTCATGCGCATGGCACAAAGGTATTTACACAGCTTTATCATGCTGGACGGTATGTAGCATCATGGATGATAAATGGAGACACACCTGTTTCAGCATCGTCAGTGCCTTCTAAACTGACCAATGAAACCCCAAGGCCGTTGACTAAGGAGGAGATAAAACAGATTCAGCAGTATTATGCGGATGCGGCTATGCGTGCCAAAAAAGCAGGTATGGATGGCATTGAGATCCTTGCATCAGCCGGTTATTTAATATGCCAGTTTCTATCGCCACTGACAAACCAAAGGATAGATGAATACGGCGGTACACTTGATAACAGGATGAGATTTGGTATTGAGGTATACAAAAAGATAAGAGAGGCAGTCGGTGATGACTTTGCAATTATTATGAGGCTTTCGGGCAGTGATTTTGTCAAAGGTAGCAATACAATAAACGAAACAGTGGAGTTTGCTAAATCATTAGAACAGCTTGGGATAAATGGGTTTAATATAACCGGGGGATGGCACGAAACACATGTACCACAACTTACCTTCTCCGTACCGGAGGGTGCATTTTCTTATTTAGCAATGAAGGTCAAGCAGGCTGTGAAAGTGCCTGTTATAGCGTCAAACCGGATTAACAACCCAGGCCTCGCAGAAAGATTCATAAATGACGGCTGGGCTGATATGGTTGTTATGGGCAGGGCATTGATAGCTGATCCAATGTTTCCTGAAAAGGCGAGAAAGGGTCAACTTCACGAAATAAACTCATGTATAGCCTGCAACCAGGGATGCTTTGATAATATATTTAACGGGCTTCCCGCGGGCTGCTTGGTAAATCCCATTGTTGGAAGGGAGCACGAGATAAAGATCAGCAAGACCGGAAAGCCGAAAAAAATTGCCGTGATAGGAGCTGGCCCTGCCGGGCTTGAAGCTGCCGTGACACTTGCAAAAAGAGGACACAAGGTAGATCTTTATGAGAAGGAAAAATGGATTGGAGGGCAATTCAATCTTGCGAGCGTTGTACCGGATAAAGAGGGCTTTTATAATCTTTTATTGTATTACGCTCATCAACTCGAGCATTATGGTGTAAATCTTCATCTCGGAAAGCCTATAAGTAAGAATAATCTTTCGAAACTAAAAGCCGATGAGATCATCGTCGCAACAGGTGCAGCCCCGCTTATACCTAATATAGAAGGATTGGAGGAAGGTATTGAGGATGGATATGTCAAGCTTGCATGGGACATTTTATCGAACGAGTTTGCAGGCACATCTGAGAATATCGTAATCATCGGAGGAGGGGCTGTTGGCTGTGATGTTGCAGTATATATTACACAGGACGGCACCATGAACGAAAAAACAGCGCGGTTTCTTCTCGAGAATGATGCTGAAGATCCGTTGCTTGTTCAACAGCTCTTGAAGCAGTCCACAAGGAAGGTCATCATGCTTGAGATGCTTGATAAGACTGGCAAAGATATAGGCAAATCTACCAGATGGCCCATTATGCAGCAATTGAAGAGACGTGGTGTAAAAATGTACACAAATACTAAGGTTACCAGGATAGAGGAAGGTAAGGTTTTTGCTGAGAGTAACGGTCAAACCCAAGCATTTGATGCAGGCATTATTGTCCTTGCAACTGGAGTGATTTCACATAATCCGTTTTCAAAGATAAAGGACAAACGCATTCACGTAATTGGTGATGCTCAGATAACTGCCAAGGCGCTGGATGCAATAAAACAGGGGTTTGAGCTGGCATTAACGCTCTAAAGGTCATACCAAAGCGGACATATTAGCGTAGGATTGCTATAGATAGAGAGGTTTGTGAAATGAGTAACAGCAATAGTAGAGGACGTGAATTATGAGAAAAGATGTGGGTTTTTTGTTTTTGGTGTTTGCGTTCTATGTGGGGATCAGACTTGTCCCATTCTTTTATACATTTGATAATACCAGCAGATTTTTTTTGTCTGATTCCTATGCGTACAACCTTCTTGGTGTAAACATAGCGCAGCATGGCTATTATACGCCTAACGGAGGGGAGCCAGGTCTCATGAGAGCACCGGGCTATCCTGCTTATCTTGCTGCGGTTTATAAATTTTTTGGGGTAAAACCCTCCATTGCACTTTTTTTACAGATTATACTCTCCGGGCTTATCCCCATATTTCTGTACATGAACGCAGAATTGTTGTTTTCAAATAAGGTCGCCAGAATCGCGGCGGTAATTTCCATATTTGAGCCTGTAAGTATTATATATGCAAACATATTATTATCAGAAACCATATTTGTGATTTTCCTGCTTCTCAGTACCTACTTTTTTATAAAGTCCATGAAACATAAAAATACTCGGGCACTTTTTATGTCAGCAGTAACAGCGGGCATAGGTGCATACTTCAGACCTGTTATACTTTACTTGCCGTTTGCATACGCGTTTATATACATAACGGTTTCGTGGCTGCCATTCAAAGACAGGATAAAGTATGCTGTGGGAATTATATTTATAACTGGACTTAGTGTTCTACCGTGGATTACAAGGAATTATATCATTGACCGGTATAAAGGCTTTTGTTCCATTCAGGATATAAACCTTTATTATTGGAGGGCAGCCGGGGTTATTTCAGAGGTTGAGCATTTACCCTTGAGAGAGGTGCAGGATAGGCTCAAACATGCGGTTCCAACAGGGCTTTCACTTGCAAATGAATACCAGTTTCTTAGGGATAAGGCTGTAAGTGTGATTATACACCATCCATATGCCTATTTTAAGGTAATGCTAAAAGGCAGTATCAATATGCTTCTGTCTCCGGAGCGTTACGCCGTGTTCAAGCTTGCAGACTTGAAGCCCAGATTCTTAGGCGTTATGTGGCAAGGGCATAGTGTACACGAAGCAATAAGTATGCTGATGTCTGATCCATTTATTATATCGAGCATTGTCATATATCAGTTGTCCTTTACCATAGTAATCGGATTACTCATTATAATAGGCATTATTATCATTGCCGGTGAAGGTTTCATCAAAGAGCTTTTGACTTTACTGTTCATAATGGCTTATTTTGTCGTAGTATCCGCAGGGCCTGAAGCAGAACCGAGATTTAGGTTGTCTGTATTGCCCTATATGATTATCATTGCTTCGTTCGCCATAGCAGCTCTATACGGCAGCGTCTCGAGAAAGCATTATAAGGAGCGGATAAAGTAAAGTAACTTTTGGAGCGATTCGCTTGATCATACAGTTTGTGTGTGATACCAAATTTTTATGGCCACAAAAAAAATATTAATTGTTATGGGGAGCAGTTCCGATGAGAAGTTCATGTCGGATTGTGCAAAGGTACTGGATGGTTTTTCCGTCGGTTATGATATGGTTGTTTCTTCTGCCCACAGAATGCCAGATAAAACAAGGGAAATTGCAGTGAAAGCAAAGGATAGGGGGTACGGTGTCATTATAGCAGGTGCAGGCGGTGCAGCCCACCTTGCCGGCGTCATAGCCTCTGAAACTGTATTACCTGTCATAGGAGTGCCATTGCCGTCATCGTATCTATCCGGCATGGATGCACTGCTATCGACCGTGCAGATGCCCGGCGGTATACCGGTTGCAACAGTTGCTATCGGCGAGGCAGGAGCAAAAAATGCAGCCCTGCTTGCAATAGAGATTCTTGCCTTGCAGGAGGAATCCTTGCATAAGAAATTGGTTGAATACAGACAGACGCTTGCCCAAAACGTTTCCAAGAAAAAGTAATCCTGCATTTTGTTAGGCTCAAGGATACATTCAAGAAAAGAAAAGTTTGTATAATGAACAGAAGGAATCCCATCTCCGGTACCACTCTTTCTCCTTTTCGTAAGATGGGAGAAAAGGCGATTTATTCTTATCACAATTTTCGGGTTAGCGAAGTCCTGCGCGATGCAAAAAAAAGAGAGCTTATAGTTGGTGATCTTAAAAATGGTAAAATTATGATTTATCCAACCGAGACAGTTTATGGTATAGGATGTGATGCGTTCAATGATACTGCAGTGAATAGAATCTTTGAAATAAAGAAACGCCCACTATCGAAGTCGCTGATAGTGCTTATCGAGGATATAGAAATGGTAAAGGAACTTGTTGTTGAAATTAAACCTGTTGCAAAAGAGTTAATAATGGCATTCTGGCCAGGCCCTCTTACCATGATATTCAAGGCAAAATCGGGTATCAATAAGCTATTGACAGGGAAAACAGGCACGATTGCTTTAAGACAGTCGCCGTATCCCTTGTTAGAATCTATTTTTGAAGACTTCCATCATCCCATTGTTTCTACGAGTGCAAACATCTCAAATGAAAAACCGGCGGCATCCATACAGGATATACCAACATTTATTACTGATAAGGTTGACCTTATAATTGATGGAGGTAGAATAAATAATATCCCTTCTACGGTAATTGATGTTACGGATAACAAAATAGTGTATGTAAGAGAAGGAGTAGTAAAAAAAACTTCCATAGAAAGGTTGTTGTATGACAGAAATAAAACCGTTTAAAGGAACAAGGTATAATAGTAAAGCTGTTGATCTATCCATGGTAGTAGCGCCACCGTACGATGTTATCAATGAAGCCCAGCAGGACATGCTGTATAAAAAACACCCGTACAATGTCATAAGACTGATACTCGGCAAACAGCATGAAGACGACAACGATCAAAATAACAGGTATATAAGGGCAAGGAAATTTATAGCCGAATGGACACAGTCTGAGGTACTAATCAGGGATAATACCCCATCTATTTATCTTTATGTTCAGAAATTCAAGATTAACGATAAGATTTATGAACGCCATGGATTTGTGACACTTATGAAATTAGAAAGCGATGTTTATACACATGAGAAAACACTTTCAAAACCAAAGGAAGACCGCTTTGAGCTTATGAAGGCATGCGAAGGCAATATGTCGCCGATTTTTGTATTATACGATGATGATAAAAGGTGCGCCGAATGTATTACGATAAATCCTGCAATTCATACCCTGCTTGCGCACATTAAAGAAGGAGATGAAGAGCATTTCTTCTATAAGATTACGGATGAAAAGATTATAAATATTGTTAAAAAATTACTTTCGGATCAGCGTGTTTATATAGCGGATGGCCACCATAGATATGAAACGGCGATACGATACAGGGATTATATGTTTTCACTGCACGGCAGAGATGAGCAGGCAAGCTACAACTATGTGCTCGCATATTTTACCAATATAAGCGATGAAGGCCTTATCATTCTTCCGACCCATAGGATAGTTCATGAAGTTCCCTATACCGAAAAAGAGTTTATAGAAAAGCTGAAGCCCACGTTCGATGTCAAGCTCTTCAGCAGTAAATCGGACAAAACCGACATAAATGGGTGGCTAAAAGGAATAGAAGATTCCAAGAAGGCATGCGGCGTTAAATTTTATGGCAGTGATAATCTTTATATACTCCACAATTATCGTCAGAACAGGCTGAAGGACGATCCTACGCCTGAGGCATTGAAATCGCTTGATGTATATATTCTCAATAAAGAAATACTCGAAGGTATCGTCAATATACCGGAAAGTACCTTTTCCTCGGGTGGCAGGTTGTCTTATTTTCATGAGATAGATACCGCTTTCACCTCTATGAAGGCAGGGGATGTTGCATTTATTTTGAATGCGCCGTCTGCAAAGGATGTAAAGGCTGTCGCACTGAAAGGGCTGAACATGCCCCAAAAAACAACCTTTTTTTATCCGAAGCTTTTATCCGGCCTTGTGTTCCACATGTTCAACCCATGATTGGTTTTACCCGGATAATATATTTGTAAGGCAATTTGTTAGGAAAGCCTGCATTTAGCCGAAAACTGTCATTCCGTGCTTGGCACGGAATCCAGTTTTTTTCTGATGTTTGTTTTTTGCCTGGAATGGCAGATTAAAATTATGCAGTGTTTTGCAATGGTAATTTACGGATTGCTCTGTGCTTAAAATGTGATCGTTATCATTGTCAGTTCGGGTCCTTTGTGCAATTTACTATTACTATGAAACCAACATTTATTTTTTTAGGAACTCTTTTTATTACACTGCTCACAATAACTGCTTGTATGGCTCAGGATTTCAGAAATGCGCCTCCCGGTGAGGTCTGGCGCACCATAGAATCGAAACATTTTTCCATTACCTTTCCAGAGCATGACAGCCAGATTGCTTATAAACTAATGGATATGGCTGAATATTACTATCCGCGTATGATCAAACGCATGGGGTGGACTCCGGCAAGAAAAACATACATACTCATTTCAAATGCAACGGATGACGCGAATGCAGATACTACAACGTATTATTACAATCACATCGTCATCTTTGCAGTCCCACCCGATGCCTATTCAAGTATTATCAATTATGATGATTGGCTAAAGATGATCTTTACCCATGAATATACGCATATACTGCATTTGGATCAGACGAGAGGGTTCTTTGGTTTTCTGAATGATATTTTCGGCAGGATACTATTTGTAAATCAGATAGAGCCGGATTGGATCATAGAGGGGTATGCCGTTTATAATGAATCAACGCTTACATCCGCAGGCAGAGACAACGGCAGCTATTACAATGCAGTTTTGCGGATGCAGGCCCTTCAGAATGCACTGCCGGATATAGACGTTGGTGATGGTACGCCGAGTAAGTGGCCGTTCGGCGAATACCCCTATGTATACGGTGGCAAATTCATGCAGTATATAGCCAATATATACTCGGATAAGGCACTTGCGGATTATTCAGAACAGTACACGTATTTTCCACTGCTGTTGAATAGGGATGCAAAACTCGCATTTGACAAGAAGGGTTTTAGTTCTCTATGGAAGGATTGGCAAAACAACGTACGAAAGCAAGCATTGCTTTCTGTAATATCCCTGATGTTTTCATGGCGTACAAGCTCAAAGCAGATAACGCATAGCGGAGCTTACACAAGAGGACCGGTATGGGATTCCAATGGCAATGGCATATATTATACCTCTTACAATGGCAAAAGCCAAATGGGTCTATTTTATGCGGCTCTGGCTGGCGGTAAGCGCAAATGGATTGTCAGGAGGAACAATGGATACACAGGCTCTCTTTGCAAGGATAATTTTTTCTTTTCTCAAAATGAATTTTACGATAATTTCTATCTATACAATGATCTGTATGAACTCAATACGGAAACGCACAATGTAAAAAGGCTCACCTACGGTTTACGCGTTCACAGCCCAGATGTATCACCGGACTGCACAAAAGTCGTTTTGGTTTCGAATACAGCAACTACATCGGATCTCATGATATATTATTTGACAGGCCCAAGCTTTGTAAAGACCATTGCAAGCATGAAAGGGACAGGACAGTTTCTCGATCCGAGATGGTCATGGGATGGCGGCCATATAGCTGTTACCGTTAAAAACAGCAGCGGGGAATCGGGCGTGAAGATTATGGATAACGAGGGCCATAGTTTTACTACCATAATATTTAACGATCATCTGAATCTGTTTCCCTCATGGTCTAAAGATGACCGGTATGTGCTTTTTTCTTCAGACATGTCAGGCATAGCTAACCTGTATGCGTATTCAATAACAGAAGGGGCTTTGTATCAAGTTACAAATGTTATAGGCGGTGCTTATGAAGCTCAGGTGTCTCCAGACAATAAAACTATAGCCTTGACAGAGTATGACGGCTCAGGTTTCAATATTTACACTATGCCGTTCTCTCCTGCTACGTTTATGAAGGTAAACCCGGCGAGGGAATTCACTGTTGAGCAGATCAATCCATACAAACGTCTTGGAATAAAAGAAACAAGATACTCACTCTTTTCGACACTTTTGCCGACATGGTGGCTACCGACGATCTCGGTGGCAAGCGATGCATATTCTTTTGGCGTTTATACTGCAGGTTCTGATTTGCTCGATCATAATAATTATACAGTTCAAGTTGGTTATACAGCATACCCCTCTTCACAATGGAGACCAGGATTTTCAGTTACATACGATAATACGTCCTATCCTCCCGATATAGGTATTGCCGGATCAATAATACCGTCTATTTCGGCAACGTACAAGGATCCAGCTTCCGGTACCACTCATTCGTACATACAACAGGATAGTAACGCAGCGCTGAGTGTAACATACCCCATAAATCACGTGCGTTATAGACAGGCAGTAGGTATCGGATATAATTATACGTATAAAGAATCGCTTACACAACTCCCTGCTTATGTTACGAATCCTCCCTTCACCGGCGTATTAAGCGGATTTACTGCGAATTATTCTATTGATACGACGTCCTTTTTTAACACATCCATAAGCAGCGAAGACGGCCTCTATTTCAACACATACTTTGAAAGAGATCTTTCGTTTCTCGGCAGTGACAGAGACATCTCTCGGTCATACTCAACGATCAAAGGGTATATACCCGGCTTTGGCGTAAACCATGTTATCTATTTGAAAGGCATCTATGGGTTTGTGGCAGGTGCATCCAAAAATGATTCCATGTTTTCTATCGGAGGCATCCAGCCGTTCTATGGAAACCCTGATTACATGAGTGTACCGGTAAGGGGCTATCCAACCGGTGCCATCACAGGTACACAGGTATATGAAGCAACACTTGAGTACAGATATCCTGCCGGCATCATAGACAGAGGTATAAGTACACTGCCGTTTTATCTTGATAAGATATCCCTGTTTCCTTTTGTTGATAGTGCGAGCAACACACACAGATCTCTTACCTCTACGGGTATAGAATTGAATCTCGACACCTATATTGGGTATCTTTTCCCGTTTCGATTTACAATAGGATATGCTTATGCTTACAACATATATCCAGCATCATCATTTTATTTTCTTATAGGAGAAATTATTCGGTGAAAAATATTTATACGACAATAGCACGGCTTGCAGTGCCTGTTACGATAGGTATGCTCACCCAGACATTCATCAATCTGTTCGATGTTGCAATGGTAGGCAGGCTTGGTGTGGATGCAAAGACAGCACTTGCAGCCCTCGGGGTTGGCATCATAACACTCTGGGTTTTCGGCGGCGCTCTGAATGCAATATCGGTCGGTATACTCAGCCTTGTTACACGCAGGTTCGGTGAAAAAGAATATGAGAAGGCAGGCGAGGTCCTGTTTGTAGGCATTACCATGGCGATTGTTCTTGGCATATCAATGGCTATAGTCGGTTATGCAATATCGAAGCCGTTGTTTGCGATACTTACCCACAATAAGCTTGTTGCGATTGAAGGGGCAAAGTTCATCAGATTCAGGTTTATAGGCTTGCTGCCGTTTCTTATTATCATAGTGTACAAGGCTTTTTTTGATGCATTGGGAAAGACTTGGGTATTTATGTATGTGGAGATCATCATGAACATCGTCAATGTGATCCTTTCTTATGGTCTTATCCTTGGTCATTTCGGATTTCCGAAGCTTGGGGTTGAGGGTGCCGGCATATCTGCAACAGTAAGTTCATTCGTTGGTGCAGCGGCGATCATAATATATAGCTTTGCGCGCAGATACAAGGGGTTTGGTATATATAAAGTCTCTAAAGTTAACTTTAAACTCGTAAAAGAGATCATAAGTATAAGCTACCCTGCAGCTATTGCTGCCGTGCTTACGACCTTGGGGTTTGAGGCGTTCATTGTCATATCTGGAAAGATCAATGTTGTGACTCAGGCTGCCACAACTATACTGACACAGCTTGCATCATTGACCTTTTTGCCATTGCTTGGATTCGGTACTGCTGCAGCAACAATGGTTGGGCAGAGCCTTGGAGCAGGTAATACGGATCAGGCTGAAAAATACGCTTATGGTTCAATAAAGATTGGTACCATTATAACTGCCATTTTGGCTCTGGTATTTATAGCCTTTCCTCAACAAGTTATAGGATTATTCACCGATACCAACGCTGTTATCATCGAAGGCTCGAAGGCATTGATCATATTTAGCCTTGCAATGGTTTTCGAAGCCATCGGTATTATAGCCAGTCAGTCTTTATTTGGAGCTGGATATACAAAGTATGTCATGGCTGTCGATGTGTCTTTGCACTGGCTGCTGTTCGTGCCTCTTTCGTATATACTCGGTGTAATAGCGGGACTGAATATCGTTGGATTATGGTTATCCGTGGACTTATACGTATTCTTGCTGAGTATGTTTATGCTTATAGGACTAAAAATGGGCAAGTGGAAGCTTGTGAAGATATAACGGAGGAACATGAAGGATTGTAATTTTGTGTTGTTGTGATTAGAATATTACTACAATGGGAAAAAAAGAACTTCAGGATAAAATACGTAAACTGGTAAAAGAAAAGCATGCAATACTTCTAGCCCATAATTATCAGAGGGCCGAGATACAGGAAATTGCGGATCTTACCGGAGATTCATACGAATTGAGCGTCAAAGCGTCGAAAACGAATGCCGACATTATCGTGTTCTGCGGAGTAAGATTTATGGCAGAGAGCGCTAAGATACTATCGCCAGATAAAACAGTGCTTTTACCCAATGCCAATGCCGGCTGTCCAATGGCTGATATGATCACCGCTCAGCAGCTTGAGGAGCTAAAATCGCAGTACCCGGATGCTTATGTTGTCAGTTATGTAAATACAAATGCGGACGTTAAGGCCCTGTCGGATGTATGCTGCACATCATCAAATGCGGTAAATATCGTTAAGGCTGTTCCGGTACAAAAAGTGATCTTTGTACCGGACAAGAACCTCGGAAGCTACGTAAAGAAGTTTGTAGATAAGGACATGATTATATGGAACGGTTACTGTCCAACACATCACCACATATATCCAGAAGAGATAAAACTGTTAAAAGAAAAATATCCAGATGCTCCGTTTGTATGCCATCCCGAATGCAGACCCGAGGTTGTTGAACTCGCAGATAAGGTTGCGTCTACCTCGGGAATCTTGAAATTTGCAAGGGATGACCCTCATCAGCGGTTTATTATAGGCACCGAAGAGGGCATAATGTATCAGCTCAAAAAAAATAATCCTGATAAGGAGTTCATCCTTGCTTCACATGGGTTTATATGCCCGAATATGAAAAGGACGAGGCTTGAGGATATTGTATTGTCGCTCGAAAAAAATCAATATGAAATCAGGCTCTTGCCTGCAATCATAGAAAAGGCAAGACTACCGCTCGAAAGAATGATCGAATTTAGTACGGTTACAGCACAGAAGACGTGACCCTCTTTTAGCGGGATGCCCCGAACAAGTGAATAAACTTTCCATATTTCATTTTTCGGGATAATTACTATTTCACTTTTTAAATTTGTTGATAAAAAAATATATTGTAGTAAAAACGATTACCAAAAATGGCAGGTTTAACACAACTCTTATATACATATAAGATAGAGCAATCAAAAAGACATACTATACCTATAGTAAGAAGCATTGGCCTGTTTTTTATAATTGTATCAATCTCCATAGGGTGTTGGTATTGCTATAATAAAAAGAGGGCTTTCGCAGCTATATTCACAAATCAGGTTGAGGATACGGCATTACTTATAGGTGGACTGCCTGCTAATATCAAACCCCCACATGGAATGGTTTATATCCCCGCTGGTTGGTTTTGGATGGGCTGTTCACCGAAGGATAGTCAATGTGATGATGATGAAAGACCATATCACCGTGTATACCTTTCTGCATACTACATAGACAGGAATGATGTGACAGTGGACGAATATGCTAAGTGTGTGAATGCAGGGGCATGCACAGTATCCGACACAAGGGGTAATTGCAATTACGGAGTACCAGGCCGAGGAAATAATCCGATAAACTGCGTTAATTGGGATCAAGCCAATACATATTGTCAATGGTTAGATAAAAGATTGCCGACAGAAGCAGAATGGGAAAAGGCTGCAAGGGGTACAAATGGACGTATATATCCATGGGGTAATATGTGGGATTGCAATAAGAGTTGCAATTCAGTAAAGCCATGCAAACACGAAAGTACCTGTCCGGTAGGTTCCTACCCAAAATATGCCTCTCCGTATGGAGTAATGGACATGATCGGTAATGTGGCTAATTGGACAAGTGATTGGTATGATGAACATTATTATGAAAAATCTCCTGTTAAAAATCCTCAAGGGCCGGATAGTGGTAAAGAGTTCGTCGTTCATGGTGGTTCATGGAGTGTTTGTGTTACTCATAATTTGAGAGCCTCTGATCGTAATGGGATCATACCATTGCGAAGCAGCAGGGGGATCGGATTTCGCTGCGCACGGAGTGTTTTTTAAATTTATATCCAGGCGCGTATGAATTCCCGAGCTGTATGTTCGGGGTCATGGGTGTTCAGGATAGCTGAAATTACAGCAGCACCATGGATGCTGTATCTTTTTAGTTCATTCAGGTTATCCATTGTAATCCCCCCTATAGCATAGACAGGGATTCTTGAAACCTCAGCGATTTTTGCAAGCATATCCAATCCTATAAAGGTACTATCCTTCTTTGTCGATGTCGGGTAAACTGCGCCGGCACCCAGGTAATCAGCCCCATGGCTTTGTGCTATTATAGCATCTTCTTTATTCCTGACAGATACACCTATGATCTTATCACCGAGATACCTCTTGACGATCTCAACAGGCATATCGTCTTGTCCTACATGAACTCCATCCGCATCAACAGCAAGTGCAATATCTATTCTATCATTTACAATAAACATGGCGTTGTATCGTTTACACAACTGTTTGATCTTCATTGCCTCATCATACATTGTCTTAGTTTGCTGATCTTTTTCCCGATACTGTATGATCTTGATGCCTGCTTTTAACAGATACAGTGCCGACTGTTCGTGGGATGTTCCAAAATCACGCGAGGTAATACCATATATACCGGAGGGAAGTTCAGGTTTTAAGTGCATATTCGAACCCGCAATCAAAAGCGTTAAGTATAGTTACACGGTCATTGTGATAACGAAGCAATCTACAAACATAGGGATTGCTTCGCCTTCGGCACGCAATGACAGAACTCCTATTTCTCTTTTCTTCGGATATTCGAAGAATACCTGTATTTGGCTCAGGCTTATCGCTCATTACAAAAATTCCCGTGTTTTCAAATGCGTTTTTTGTTTAATTTCATTTGATTTCAATATCTGCCAAATTATATGATTCTTCATTTAAGCTGTAAATCTCATCCATAAGAGCAACCATAAAACTGCCCGGGAGTTTTGTGAGTGCCGCTGCCTTCTCGCCGGCTATTTCAAAAGATGCAAGTCCTTCGATGGCCGCAGCAAAGG
>JABEBX010022028.1_pt1 | contig 51923 bp, 47 predicted proteins | sample 7245971 | NCBI WGS metagenome assembly JABEBX01 (sample SAMN14506365, study PRJNA622280) | hot springs metagenome | biome: hot spring [ENVO:00000051]|acidic hot spring [ENVO:00002120]; feature: spring [ENVO:00000027]|sediment [ENVO:00002007]; material: sediment environment [ENVO:01001048]... | reverse complement strand
TAACCCAAAAAATGCAATAAGGGAATTTTTTCATTCGCTCAATCCTACGATCCATCTGATATCGTTAAGTTTTCTTATAGAAACGAGGTTTTAGTCCTTTGTATGATTATATGCTATTACCCTGTGTTTTTTTCTCATCGTATTTTATTTTAGAAGAATACCTTTATTTGACGCAGGATTATCGCTCATTACAAAAATTCCCTTATTTTGCAAATGCATTTTTTGGGTTATACCAAAAGGGTACTCTTTATAGCCCTTTCCCAGCGTGAAAGGAATCCCCTTCTCTGTGCGACAGGCATTGAAGGCTTAAATGTTTTGTCAACTTTCCATACATTCTTAAGCTCTTTTATATCTTTCCATATACCTGTTGACAAGCCCGCAAGCATAGCGGCTCCGAGAGATGTCGTTTCTATATTCTTGGGCCTGATTACTTCTATGTTGAGTATATCAGCTTGAAATTGCATGAGTAGGTTATCTTTGCATGCACCGCCATCCACTTTTAAGGAACTTAGCTTTTGCCCGGTGTCCTGTTTCATTGCATCGAGAAGTGTATACTCCTGTAAGGCAATACCTTCGAGTATAGCCCTTGCTATATTGGCCTTGTTGGTTCCCCTTGTTATACCTGTTAAAATACCCTTTGCATCGGGCTTCCACCATGGAGCACCAAGACCGCTTAAAGCAGGAACAAATACAACACCGCCGCTATCGGGTACGCTGGATGCGAGTGTTTCTATTTCATCGGATCTGTTTATAATACCAAGTCCGTCTCTTGCCCATTGTACCGCAGCACCGGAGATCATTGTGCTTCCCTCAAGGGCATAGGTTACCCTGTTCTTTATCTGCCAGGCAATCGTCGTTAGAAGTCCATGTTTTGAATTAATAATTCTATCCGATGTATTGAATAATACAAAAGAGCCTGTTCCATATGTTGCTTTTACCGTACCAGTCTCGAAACAAGCCTGCCCAAAAAGGGCAGATTGCTGATCGCCAACCATACTTGCTATCGGTATGTTGTCCGGCAGGAATCCAAGTCCTTTTGTATACCCAAATATGCCAGATGTTGGTTTCACATCAGGCAGGATATATCTTGGAACATTTGTAATCTTTATCAGTTCATCGTCCCACTTAAGCCGTTTTATGTTAAAAAGTAGCGTCCTCGATGCATTGCTCACATCGGTTGCATGACTCACACCTCCTGTCAAATTCCATAACAACCAAGAATCAACGGTTCCAAAAGCAATCCCGCCTTTCTGCGCCTTATTCTTCAGCCCGGTTATCGAGTTGAGGAGCCACATTATCTTGGTTGCTGAAAAATATGGGTCAAGTAAAAGTCCTGTAGAATTCCTGAATAGCTTCTCATATCCTTTCGCCTTGAGTTTTTCTACAATATTGGCTGTACGTTTGCATTGCCAGACAATAGCGTTGTAAACAGGCTTGCCAGTTTTTTTGTCCCATAGAATGGATGTTTCCCTCTGATTCGTTATGCCTATAACCACAATCTTATGCGGATCTATGTTTGCCTTCTGAACAACACTTTTGATACTATCGTAAGTAATTTTTAGAATAACGTTCGGATCGTGTTCGACCCAGCCAGGCCTCGGATATATTTGAGGAAGTTCCAAGCCTGTGCTTGCAACAACATTGAGAGATTGATCTATCAGCAAAGCCTTCGTGGATGTAGTCCCCTGATCAATAGCAAGTATATACTCTGTCATAGCATATTCTCCTCAAAATATACTGTTTATCCTAATTGCCCGTAAAAATCAAGGGAAAGTAAGATGAAAATTAATTGTTGAATGGCTCCTCGCGCCAATACAAAAGCGTAAAAGAACGGCTCTGTCTATTCCTGTAATATACCGCTCTTATGATATAGGTTACACCATCTTCAATAATACCTATGCCATCAACTGAAAAATAATCACTTTTAACATCTATATAGCCATTAACGGCCTGCACCTGAGGATTATTCAGTTCAACCCCTATCTTGGAAAGTTCACTGGTAAAATCCCCTACACCCATAAACGGTTTTTGTTCTCTTGCCGATATTATGTCTTGTACCTGCGAATCGTCTAAACTATACATTGCTGCCAGAAGCACAGGCGATGCCGTGTTTACATTGATTCTGAATGTCGAATTCGGGTTATAGTATTTAGGAAATACCGTTAAATATGGGCTGTCCATAGCATCCGCCGGTTGTAACAACGGTTTTCCGTTCACATCGGTCTTTCCCATAAGTACATTGAAGGTCTTATCATCGATACCTTTTATCATCTTTAATTCCGTTACAGAATCCATGGGTGCATCCTTCGCCATGTATGGCGGGTTAAGGCTTTCGTAATATTCACTCTCAGCTCCGTATGGCCTTGGTAATTCGTCAGAATCTATCCAGTCTTCTATTGCATCCACAGTATTCGGATCGAGCTTTAGCTGTTCGAACAGTCTCCTGCATATACCGTCGAGAGTCTGGTTTGCCGTAATCGTATCCGAGCCTATAAGTGCGTTGAGATCGAATTTTCCTTCCTCATCGCTTATCAGTCCCCTCATAATACCAATGTTTTTATCTTTAACTGTTATAGGAAGCGGGAAATCGGCAATCTGCGACCATAATTGGGCATTTTCGTTGAGTTCCCCGATAACCTCATAGTCTGCATTAGGACTCACATTGAGATCCGAAAGCAGGATTCCTTTTTCTATCTCGATAGCTGCAAGGGCGATACTCCTTGCCTGTTCGCTGTCACGCATACGCATGGTGATATCAATATTAACCCGAGTTGTGTAGGCGAACTCGACAACTACAGCAACGAGTATTGCTACTATGAGCAATACAATGATCAGGGCTTGACCGCGTTCATTTTTCACTGTGCCATCCTCAATCTGATTATCTGCCTGAACGTAACATCAACGCCATTTTTATCTTTTATCACAAGCTGGACAAGTACCGCGTATGGTAGATAGTTTGTACCCTGTAGTCTCGTATCCCATTCATCAAGCCATTGTTTTGTATTTGGATCGAAATAGTACAATTCAAAACTCACTATGGATCTTGTCAATACAAATCCCGTTCCTTGAATCAAAGGCCCGGTTATGAAGAAGGGTGTTTCTCTATGAATAAGATAAACTATATCCTGATCCTGATTGATCTGCGTATCATATCCTATTGCCGCATAATCGGAACCAGCCTCTCCGTTGCCAAGAGGTATATCAACGTGTGACATGGTCGTAAAAAAAAGCTTGTCCATTGGGTTGCCGTTCCATTCGTCTTTTATGCCTACAAAATATGTATATGGGGCTATAGTCCCTGCAGGGGTTATGTCAAGGAATGCGGAGCTAAGCTCCCTTTTCAAGTGGAACATAATCTGATTGCCTACCTGGTAAACTTCATTTCGCCGTTCGACATAAGACTTTGCTTTAAACGCGGTAAAGAAAGAGAGGTACACAAACGTCATGATAACCGCGAGTATTGCCATTGCTATAAGAGCCTCGAGTAGGGTAAAACCTTTTATTTTGTTTGCTTTCAACCTCATTGCCACAATGAGGCATGGTATCACAAGACGGATATAAAAAAAAGACAACACCGGTGGCATGTACGAGTTTTAGGTTTGATGTGCGGTTTACAGCACCGAAGTGAGATCTCAGGACGGCTAATAAATCTTGAGGCGTTTTCTTGCAACACCTGTCCTGTAAGCAGCATCACTGACAGCCTGGGCAACGGCTTTTACAACGTTCTTGTCGAATACACTCGGAATAATATAATCTTCGCTTAGGTCGGCCGGCTTTATGAGGGATGCTATGGCATCTGAAGCAGCAAACATCATTTCATCATTTATATTGCTTGCCCTGACATCAAGAACTCCTCTAAACATACCCGGAAAGCAAAGAACATTGTTTATCTGGTTTTGGTAGTCGGACCTTCCGGTTGCCACAACCTTTGCATATTTCATTGCGAGTTCCGGAGAAACCTCAGGATCCGGGTTTGCCATGGCGAATACTATTGCATCTCTTGTCATCTTTTTCAGATCGGATGGTCCTACGATATCCGGGGCTGACACGCCTATGAAGACATCCGCATCGCTAAAAGCATCGGAGAGTCTACCTTTAATATTTTGTTTGTTCGAATGATCCGCAAGCCATTGAATATACGGGTTCATACCCTTTTCTCTTCCCCTATATATAAGACCGTCCTTATCATTCACGATCAGTTCTTTTACGTTTTTACTTATGAGCAGCTTAGCAATAGACATGCCCGCTGCGCCGGCACCGGATAATACAACCTTTATATTGTTAAGCTTTTTGTGTACCACCTTAAGTGCATTTGTAAGCGCTGCAAGCATTACAATAGCGGTTCCGTGCTGATCATCGTGAAAAACAGGGATATCAAGCACCCTTTTTAATTCGTCTTCTATATAAAAACATCTTGGTGCGGAAATGTCCTCGAGGTTTATGCCGCCAAAACCCCCTGCTATTAGTCTTACCGTATTTACTATTTCATCCGGGTTTTTTGTTCTTAATACAATCGGGAATGCGTCTACGTTTGCGAATTCTTTAAAAAGCAGAGCCTTTCCTTCCATTACGGGCAGGGCTGCCTCAGGACCGATATCACCAAGTCCGAGTACCGCAGTTCCGTCCGATATAACTGCCACTGTATTCTTTCTTATTGTCAGTGTAAAAGATTTGTCTTTATCTTCTGCGATAGCCTTTGAAACCCTTGCGACTCCCGGAGTATATGCAAGAGATAGATCATCTCTTGTTTTTATAGGATTTTTACCAACAACAGAAATCTTACCTCCAAGATGGTACAAGAATACCCTGTCAGATACGCTTGCAACGCTTACTCCTTTTAGTTTCTTGAGCGTAGAGATGATCTGATGAGAATGCTCTTCATCCTTTGCCTTAATCGTTATATCACGTATGATTGATTTTTTTGCAAATCCTACAAGGTCAACTGCTCCTATATCCCCGCCCGCCTTGCCTATTGCTGTTGTCACTTTTCCGAGCATACCTGGGATATTGTGGATCTCGAGTCTGACTGTTATACTATAACTGACATTTGGTACGGTAGCCATATATGCCTCCTTATGTTATTTTATAATAAATTTATTCAAATGCAATATAACTTGTTGAGTATGTTTGGAATGGGTAATGTATGTCCATGAATTTACAAGAAGAGATGTATCTTCTCAAAGAACTCGAAGCGCTTATCTTGTTTTAGATATTTATGCTTTATTATCTGATAGAAATCTTATTTGTTAAGGAGGCATTATGTCAAAGAAATTGAGGATCCTCGTCGGTAAGCCAGGGTTGGACGGTCATGACAGAGGTGCCAGGATCATTGCACGGACACTGAGAGATGCAGGCTATGAGGTTATCTATACGGGGCTTCATCAGACGCCTGAAATGATTGTTGCAACTGCACTTCAGGAGGATGTCGATGCTATTGGTTTGAGCATACTTTCCGGAGCGCATAATACACTCTTCAAAAGGGTCGTCGATCTTCTCAAGGAAAAGGGGCTTGAAGACATTACCGTTTTTGGCGGAGGTATCATTCCGGAAGAAGACATAGCATATCTTAAAGGCATCGGAGTAAAGGGAATATTTACTCCGGGAACGAGTCTCGAAACAATACTTGAATTCATAAAAAAAGAAGTAAAGCCAAGAATATAAAAATAGAAAGGAGAAAAAATGAGACCAGTTTACATGGTATCAGGCGGAATCACAAAGTTTGCAAAAGCCCACCCGGAAATGACCTTCCAGTTAATGGTAAAAAAGGCTTATGACTATGCCCTCAACGACATAGGATTAACGCACAAAGAGGCTGTTAAAGCTATCGACGGAACCGTGGCGTCCTACTTTTCCGATCATTTTGCCCGGCAGTTGATGGCGGGTATTATGGTACAGGATTATCTGGGGCTTGTCCCAAAGCCGGGTCACAGGGTTGAAGGCGGAGGAGCGACAGGAGGTATATGCTTTCAGGAGGGATACAAGTCCGTTGCGTCCGGTGTTATGGATGTGTGTCTTACGTATGGTTTTGAAACAATGTCCCATGTCAACACCTGGAAGGGTAATGAATTTATAGCCCTTGCTTCGGATGTGAACTTCGATTATCCGGTTGGAGGGTTTTACACGGGCTATTATGCAATGATGGTAGTCAGACACATGAAAGAGTTTGGAACGAAGGTGGAGCAGATGGCGATGGTGTCCGTAAAAAACCACATAAATGCCTATCACAATCCATATGCGCAAAAACGGGAACAACTTACAATCAAAGACGTTCGCAGTGCCCCGATGGTTGCATGGCCGCTTACAAGGCTTGATGTTTGCGTTATGTCAGATGGGGCTGCTGTTGCCCTTCTTGCAAGTGAAGAAGGTATTAAAAAACTTGAAAAGATATCGGGCACAAAATTAAACCCTGTTAGAATCTCGGGTGTCGGTAGGGGAACAGACAGTATGAGGATGGCGGATAGGCCTCATGGTAAGGTAATACTCCTGCCTCATGAATCGCCCGATGATTATAAAAACCTTGATTATCCTGGCATACATTCTTTCAGGGCAGGCAGAATGGCGACAAAGCTCGCCTATGAGATGGCAAAGATCAAGGATCCGAGGAAGGAGATCGATTTTGTCGAGCTCCATGATGCATACACTTCTTCGGAGATACAGACGTATGAAGACATGGGCCTATGCAAATACGGTGAGGGTGGTAAGTTCGTAGAAGCTGGCAATCCATTTTTACCGAATATAGATTATGGACTAAAGTTGAAGAAAAAAGGGACCATTCCGGTAAACCCGTCCGGAGGTTTGATAGCATGCGGACACCCGGTCGGCGCAACAGGACTTATGCAGGCGGTATTCGCTTTCTGGCAGATACAGCACTCCATCAAAAAGCATTTTGGAAACGATTTGCTTCAGGTCAAGGATGCAAAGAGAGGTGCGATTCACAGCCATGCTGGCACAGGCACATACGTAACAGTATCAATACTGGAAAAGGCTTAAGGAGGATACCATGAAGAAAGAAAAAGAACATATAGTGATGCCCGAAACAGAAGAAGGCACCGTTTTATTTAATGTCCCGTTTCCGAAGGACTTGAAACAATTGAAGGATATGAGTCCTATTATCATACTCCAGCACTATGGCATAAACTACATACATAGTTACGGCCAGGATTCGCCGTATTTCGCAGGGCTTGCAAATGGACGCCTTTTAGGGACAAAATGCACGTCTTGCGGTTATGTACATGTTGCACCGAAACTTCACTGTCAGGAATGCGGGAGTGAGTGTGAATGGATAGAGCTGCCGAAAGAAGGAAAGATACACACATTCACGGTATGTCATTTTGGAAGCGAAGAATTTCTCAAAGAAACTCCGTTTATGCTTGTACTTGTGGAGTTTGAGGGCGCAAAAACGTTGATGCTGTCAAGGCTTCTCGGTGTTGACCCGGAAAAGGTTTCTCTCAATCTTATCGGGAAAAAGGTGAAACCGAGATTCAAGAGGAACTCCAAGTTCAAACCGACGGACGTATATTTCGTATTGGATGATTAAAAACAAGGGCGGGCATTTCTGCCCGCCCTATCAAAAGAATGTTTCAAAATGCAATTGGGAGGTTTGTTCATTTCAAAAAAAGTGGGAACAGAACTTTTAACCCATTCGCTATAAACTGAACAGATATTGAAAGCAAAATAATGCCCATGAGCCTTGAAATAAGTCCTATACCTGTTTTACCCAAGAATTTATTTAAATATGTTGAACTCGACAAAACAATAAATACCCCTACACAAGCAGCTATTATGGCTATTACGATTGCAATGTAGAAGATATAATTATTTTTTAATGAAGTCGACAATGTAATAACTGTGGCAATAGCGCCAGGCCCTGAGAGCAGCGGTATGGCCAGAGGTACGAGTGCGATATTTTCTTTATCTTCAGCTTCAGCTAATTCAGCCTTTGATGTTCTTTCTTTGTGAGGATTACCAAAAACCATATTGATAGAAACGAGGGATAGCAGGATACCGCCAGCTACCTCAAGTGAACCTATGTCAATGCCAAATATTTTAAATAAAAGCTCGCCAAATATTAAAAAAAATGTCAGAATACCAAAGACGAAATAACTTGAATGTCTTATTACGTATTGTCTATCGTTTTTAGAGTAATTTTGTGTCAGTGAAACGAATACAGGTATTGCGCCAAAAGGATTGAGTATGGCAAACAATGAGACAAAACTTTTTATTATTATCGTAAAAAACAACATAATGTTAAAATCAGCGTGAACAATATTAAACCTAATTTTTTATTGTAATCCTCCTCAAAGGAAAAGAAGTACAAAATTTGCTTATGTAATTGTATGTTTTACTTTACAAAAGAGTAATTCTTTCATAATAAAAAATCAAGTTTAGGAATTCACAATATCGAAAAGGAGATAGAAAATGAATTATATTTTACAGCCCAAAAAGTATCAAAGCCTGATGTCTGACAAAGGTTCACGAGCCATTATGGACAAGACCATTGCCTTCTTCGAGAAGATGGGCAAGACCAGGATCACGGAAGACTTCAACAAGAAGGTCTGGTATAAGGAGTTTGTTGATTTTATCGGCAGAGAACAGATCTTTGCCAAGCTTCTTACGCCAAGCCAGTATGGCGATGGTGATCCGGATTGTCGATGGGATACGGCCCGTAACAGCGAATTCTCTGAGCTTCTGGCCTTTTACGGTTTGGGCTACTGGTACTGTTTTCAGGTTAGCATTTTAGGTCTTGGCCCCATCTGGATGAGTTCCAATGAGAAGGCCAAGAAAAAGGCAGCAGAGTTGCTCAAGAAAGGTGCGATCTTCGCATTCGGCCTTTCCGAGAGGGCACATGGTGCTGATATCTATTCAACCGAAACCTCGCTAACGCCGAAACCGGATGGCACATGGGTCGCTAACGGTGAAAAATATTACATCGGCAATGGCAACGAGGCGGAAATGGTTTCCACATTGGGCAAGATCAAGGACGGCACGGACGACTATACCTTCTTTGTTACCAACTACCGTAACAAGGCATACGAGCTGAAGAAGAATGTAATTTCCCATCAGGAATATGTCGCGAACTTTGCCCTTCACGATTATCCCGTTACCAAAGATGACATTCTTTCCCGTGGGCCGCATGCCTGGGATTGCGCCCTGAATACTGTTAACATTGGTAAATTCAATATTGGTCCGGCATCTATCGGAGTGACAGAGCATAGCTTTTATGAAGCTATTACCCATGCGGCAAATCGTGTTCTCTACGGTATGCACGTTACGGACATGCCGCATGTAAAGAAAAATTTTATGGATGCATGGCTGAGAATTATAGGTATGAAGCTTTATCAGCGACGTGCGACAGACTATTTTCGTAATGCGAATGCCAATGACCGCCGCTATTTGCTCTACAATCCTACCAGCAAGATGAAGGTTACCCTTCAGGCTGAGGAGGTCATTAACCTGCTCTGGGAGGTGATTGCTGCAAAGGGTTTTGAAAAGGATACCTATTTTTCACTGGCTGCTTCTGATATCCGGGGGCCGTCAAAGCTGGAGGGCACGGTTCATGTAAATGTTCAGCTCATACGTAAATTTATGAAAAACTATTTTTTCAATCCGATAGAGTATAAGCCGGTTATGCCTGATTTCTCTGTTAAGGATGATCTCTTCCTTTTCAATCAGGGGCCGACCAAAGGTTTGGGTTTTGTACAGTTTCACGATTATAAGCCTGTTTTTGAGGCAAATAAACACCTGCCGAATGTCGCGGTCTTTATTCAGCAGATCAATTTGTTCAAAGAATTACTGGAGAAGGCTGGGCCGGACAAGGCACAGGATATGAACCCTGCATTTTCGCTGCCTCTTGGCGAGATGTTTTCCATTGTGGTCTATGGTCAGTTGATCCTGGAGCAAGCAAAATTAGACAATGTAGAGCCTGATATTATAAATCAAATTTTTGACTTTATGGTACGAGACTTTGCGGGTTTTGCACTGCAGATCTACGGTATGCATGAAACAAAGGACGAGCAGCGCGAATATTGCAGGAAGATCATGCTGATCAAATCACAAGGAGATGATGCCCAGTACAACCGTGTCTGGGACAAATATGTGTTTGCCTTAAACGGAGAATATGCGATGACCGAATAAGCCTTGGTAAAGCAGAGTTCCACGAATATATGCGATGATATTTACGAGGCGTATGCATAGGGACGCCGGTTTTGTTCCATTGCGTTGATTATACGCACAAGTATTGAATTAAGGTATAATAATATTTATAGTATCAGAACGGGGGTATTTATGAAAGCAAAATTATTTTCCAGTTTGACGTTAAGAGGACTTGAATTTAAGAATCGTATTTTTATGTCACCGATGTGCCAGTATTCTTGTGAGGATGGTATGGCAACGGACTGGCATCTGGTTCACCTTGGAGCCAGAGCCGTAGGCGGAGCTGCACTGGTTTTGACCGAGGCTACTGCTGTTTCTCCGGAAGGTCGCATTTCGCCATACGATATCGGTATTTGGTCTGACGAACACATCCAGCCGCTTAAACGTATAACCTCTTTTATCAAAGCACAGGGTGCCATACCCGGCATTCAGCTTGCTCATGCAGGACGCAAGGCTTCGACGGATGCCCCATGGAATGGAGGCAAACCGATAACAGGAAGTACTAAAGGATGGCAGCCCATAGCGCCATCGCCAATATCTTTTGCAGAATCCTACAAGACACCGACCGAGATGACGCATGCCAAGATTGATGAAGTGGTCTCCGGTTTTTCATCCGCTGTTCAACGAAGCATCGAAGCAGGATTTGAGGTTGTAGAGATACATATGGCACATGGTTACCTGCTGCATGAATTCCTGTCACCACTCTCAAACCAGAGGAAGGACGCATATGGAGGCAGTTTTGAAGGCCGTATCAGGATGCCGTTACAGGTTGCGCAGGCAGTACGAAAACTGTGGCCTGACAATTTGCCTGTTTTTGTACGTGTGTCTTCGACGGATTGGGTTGAAGGAGGCTGGGATATTGCACAAACAATACGATTTGCATCTGAGCTCAGACAGTTGGGAATCGATCTGATCGATTGTTCAAGCGGTGGACTGGTGCCGTATGCTGTTATACCCGATGGTCCTGGTTATCAAACACCGTTTGCCGCTGAGGTACGAAAAGATGCTGGCGTACCGACAGGAGCGGTTGGTATGATTACGGAGCCTTTCCAGGCAGAACAGATCATCTCAACAGGTATTGCGGATGCAGTTATCATGGGAAGAGAGGTACTGAGGAATCCTTACTGGCCCCTGCATGCTGCCAAAATACTTAAAGCAGACATACCGTGGCCCAAGCAATACCTCCGGGCCAAAATTTAGGTGTTTACTTCAGGTATTTGTTCAGATCTATAAGGCCTTGCTGAGCGGTACCGACGGTACCGGCGATGGTCCTTTTGTACTGCTGCGTAGAAGGTTCTTTTTCTTCAAGTGATATCTCTTCTATTTGACCTGTTGTTCTGCCGTTCTCATCAAAAATTAGTTTTATGGAAGGTCTTTGGGGATTTATATCATTTGCCTTTGTGACGACACCGATTTCGTTTGTATCGAGTCTTACAACAGAACCAACGGGGTATATGCCGAGTGCCCTTATGAAAGCCTTGACATAATTGGGCTCGAAATCTTCACCGGATTTGCTGTTTATAAATTCGAGTGATTCTCTTGGATCGAATCTTTTTTGATAAGGTCGCAGTGTTGTCATCGAGTCGTACGTGTCTGCTATGGCTATTATTTTTGAGCCTGAAGGTTGTGATGTTATGCCATTCGGGTCTGGATAACCTGAAAGGTTTTTCCTGAGATGATGATATAAAACGAAGTTAGCTGTAATATCGCTTATACCGCCTATTTCCTTTATTATGTTCATACCGTGGACTGGATGTTTTTTCATCTCAACCCATTCCTCAGAACTCAACTTTGAAGGCTTAAGTATGATTTCTCTTTGAACCCTTGTTTTGCCTATGTCATGAAGTATACCTGCAAGGCCGACGTATAAAAGGTCATCACTTTTAAAACCCAGTTCCTGTGCGAGTGAAAGGGACAGTATACCTACATTCACTGAATGGTTGAAAGTATATTCGTCATAATCCTGAAGCATGGTAAGACAGAGCAATGTATTTTTATCTTTCAGCATTGCATCATTCAGATCATTTATGAGCTCTTTTATCTTTGTTCTCTCCGGTATATGCCCAAGCCGCAGTTCACTCATTATATTGACGATCTCGTCTCGTGCAGCCGTATATGTTTTGAAAATCTCTGTTTTTATATCCTCTTCTATCCTTTTGATCTCTATGCCTTTTACCCCGAGATTTTTAAGCCTGAGTGTTATGCCGCCCTGTTTATTAAGCTCTTCAGGCGTAATTGTGAGGCTTTCGAGCAGTATTAATATTTCTTTCTCGTTAATCGTTCTATAAAATACGATCCCGTTGATCTCTATACTCGTGAGCCTGTCGATAAACTCTTCTATGCCCTTTGTGGTGGTATAGAATGGTGTTTTTTCTATGAGCAGGGTATTCTTTATGACTGCAATTACGATCTCCCTGTGTGTGGACAACAAATTGTGCAATATCTCATTCGCCTTCTTTACAGCGGTTTGTATTGTTGGATGCGTTCTTGGATACAGAGATAGATTCCTTACACTTCCTGTAATCAGTGTTATAAACTCATTAAATTGTTCATTCTCACGCATTTAATTTTTTACCGATTTCATTGAGTGTATTCCATGTTACGACTCTTATACGTTCTTCTTTATTTTCCAACAAACCTACAAGATTTGCGATGGCAATTCCATTCATCGAAGTCCCTAACGCTTTTATACCAGCCAATTTGATTTCAGGATATTGCTTTGCAAGAAGTGCAGACGGATGAATAATGGATTCAATGATTATGTTTATTGCCTCATCGTTGCCGAGTTCGCCGAGTACAAGCACGCCAGTTTGTTTGATCGAGTATGAAACTGCAGGATCAGACAGTATCTGCTTGATCCACGGAATAAACATCTGTCTTTTGTATTTTCCTATCATATCGATTACAAGGTCTATCATCCGCTGGTCTCTCAAGTTTGTCAGCAATTTTTCTATGATACTGTTTCCATGCATCGTGTTGATCTCAAACAATGCCTGTAAAGACTTTTTTCTAATACGCATATCTTTATGTGTCAACCCGGCCGATAGAGATGGCTCTGAGCCAGTTTTTAAATGCACAGCAGTATCTATTGCCACCAGTGCGGACTTATAGTTGTCCGAAAGAATGACCTTTTGTAGATATATGTATGCCTGTTTTTTGAATACGGATAAAGCCCTTGCAATAAATTTGATGGATTGCAGTGCATCGGTTTTGATCATGGTATCGGTTAGTTCGTCAAGTGCAGGTTCTCCTACTATTGTTACCGTTTTAACAGATGAGGCATAATAATATGGATTGCCGGTGACTATGGGATCTACAATCTTGGGAATCATACCTTTTCCCGTAGATATGGATTCAACCATCATTTTTGCTTTTTCGGCAATATTTTTATCTTTGTTCTTTTGGTACACATGCTGGGTATATGTCCTTATTGCTATAAGCGGGATCTCGTATCTTTCTATTTCCGAAAGTCTGCCTATTATGAGGATGAGTGCATCCGAAAGATCATCATATCTTTGAGGGTTATTTTCCTTTTCGATGAGGTTGATAAGCCGAATTGCTTCCTGCTCGTCATTGGTAAGATCCTGTACAACGTTCTCAAGGTTTACTTCCTCTTCTGCATTGTCTGTTTGTTGATCCGTGTCATTGTCAAACTCCTCCCGTATTGTGTCGTAATCGACCTCTTCTACCTCTATGCCGGTTATATTATTTTTGAACAATATCTGTTTGATACTTTTGTCCTTCGGTAAAATGAGATCCCCTGAGGATACCTCATGTATGAATGTAAGCAGTTCTTCAGACTTCACTGTATTATGGAGTATCAGTGTTTTTATCCTTTTGTAAAACAATAATTTTGAAAGCTTATCAAAGCCGTCCAAGGGATTATCGTTTATGAAAACGTGCCTTCTGTCAATGGTGTACAGCACACTCTTCAATGTTCCGAATTGCTGCTTTATGTTGTTCAAAATGCGTGTAGAGGCTACATTTAAATAATCGTGCCCTGCCGGGTAAAACGAAAATAGCCTTATTAACTTTTCAAGCTCGACAAGTATTAGAGTTTCCGGTGTCTTGTTTTTAATATCCATATTTATATCTAACCTTATAGTTTATTATAACACACTATGAAAGATTCATTCCAGTTTAAGATATTCATTTATCGATCAAAAATAGTACTTATTTGTAAAAATGACAAATATTGTAATGTAGCTTGCAAATATTGACGATAGCGAAGAAATGATTATTTTTAAAGTTAAAGGAGTATAAGTCATGGGAAAAGTTATAGGTATTGATTTAGGTACTACTAATTCTGTTGTGGCCTTTGTCGAAAAGGGAGAACCCGTTGTCATCCCCAATGAAGAGGGAAGTAGGTTAACGCCTTCGGTGGTAGGCTTCACAAAGGAAGGGGAGATCCTTGTCGGTCAGGTTGCAAAAAGACAAGCTGTTACCAACGCCGAGAATACGGTATATTCTATAAAAAGATTCATGGGAAGAAGATACAATGAAGTAACAGAAGAGATGAAAATGGTTCCTTACAAGGTTGTCTCTGCGGACAACCAGGATGTGAGGGTCAATATAAAGGGAAAACTTTATTCTCCACCCGAGATATCAGCTATGATCCTGCAAAAACTTAAAAAGGCTGCTGAGGCTTATCTTGGTGAGAAGGTAACAGAGGCGGTTATAACGGTTCCAGCATATTTTAATGATAGCCAGCGTCAGGCGACAAAGGATGCGGGCAAGATAGCGGGACTTGATGTAAAGAGAATAATCAATGAACCTACGGCAGCAGCACTTGCATACGGACTTGATAAAAAGAAGGAAGAAGTGATAGCTGTTTATGATTTTGGCGGTGGTACGTTTGATATATCGATCCTTGAAGTGGGTGAAAATATTGTAGAAGTAAAATCGACAAATGGCAACACACACCTCGGCGGAGACAACATAGATCAGCGTATTGTAGACTGGATTATCAGTGAGTTTAAGAAGGATCAAGGTATTGATCTCAGCAAGGACATCATGTCCATACAGCGTTTGAAAGAGGCTGCGGAAAAAGCAAAGATAGAGCTTTCATCAACCATGGAATCGGAAATAAACCTTCCTTTTATTACGGCAGATGCATCGGGACCGAAGCACTTGATCCTAAAGTTGAGCAGGGCAAAACTGGAACAGTTGTGTATGGACCTGCTTGAACTAAGTTTTGAACCTATGAAGCAGGCTTTAAAAGATGCTGGGTTAAAGACATCTGATATTGATGAGGTGGTACTGGTTGGTGGACAAACGAGGATGCCCAAGATGCAACAGATGGTAAAGGATTTCTTTGGCAAGGAACCCCATAAAGGTGTCAACCCAGACGAGGTCGTTGCAGTTGGAGCTGCCATACAGGCAGCCGTACTTTCCGGCGAGGTAAAGGATGTACTGCTTCTTGATGTTACGCCGCTTTCTCTCGGCATAGAGACTCTTGGCGGTGTTATGACAAAACTTATCAACAGGAATACGACGATACCGACAAGGAAAAGTGAAATCTTTACCACAGCGGCCGATAACCAGACGAGTGTTGAAATACACATACTGCAAGGTGAACGTGAGGTGGCATCCGCTAATAGAACGCTGGGTAGGTTTCAGCTTGTAGGTTTGCCTCCGGCACCAAGGGGAATACCTCAAATAGAGGTTACCTTTGATATAGATGCGAACGGAATCTTGAACGTATCTGCAAAGGACCTCGCAACAGGAAAGGAACAGAAGATCGTCATTACAGCATCGAGTGGCCTTGCTAAAGAAGACGTTGAAAATATGGTGAAAGAAGCAGAGAAACACGCAGAAGAGGATAAGAAAAACAAAGAAAAAATAGAGGTTGCTAACAATCTCGACAACCTTATATATAGCATTCAAAAATTGATTAATGAGAATAAAGATAAATTGAATCCCGATGAGATCAAGAAACTGGAAGACGGCCTTGAAAAGGCTAAATCCGTACTTCAGGAAAAGGATATTGATAGAATGAAGGCATCAATAGAGCAGCTTACGAAAGATTCTCATCATCTGGCAGAAGAGATGTACAAGAATGCATCAGCAGCGGGTAAAGGTGCTGAAGGTGCAGAACATGCTCAATCTCCTCAGGGTGAAGAATCTGCAAAAAAGGAAGATGTAATAGATGCGGAATTTGAGGAGAAAAAATAAACATATTTAAAATGGTAGAGTTTTCTAAAGGAGTAAAAATTGAAAGGAGGTGAATAGATAATATGCCGATAATGAAATGGGATCCATTTAAGGAGCTTACAACAATTCAGGACCGCATCAACAGATTGTTTGATGAGAATACCGGCAGGGTTAGATTTCCCGATGTTGAGCTATCAGCAGGATCATGGAGTCCGGCTGTTGATATTTATGAAACGAAGGATAATATTGTGCTGAAAGCTGAATTGCCGGGTATGGAGAAAAAGGATTTCTCCATAGAAGTAAAAGAAAATATGCTGACCTTGAAGGGAGAGAGGAAATTTGAAAAAGAGACGAAAGAGGAAAACTACTACAGGATGGAAAGAGCTTATGGTTCCTTTACTCGCTCTTTTACTCTTCCTACGTCTGTTGACAAAGACAAGGTAAAGGCAAAGTTCAAAGACGGGGTATTGGAGGTTACAATACCGAAGACAGAGGCTGCAAAGCCAAAACAGGTAAATGTAGATGTCGAGTAAGAGTAAAACCTTCTCCTGAGGGTGAATGGCGGACAAATAATTGTCCGCCATTTTTTGTTGTAGGGAAGTTAATTGTAGGGAAGTTCAATATAGTGCAAATGCATTTTTGGGGAACAAGATTGAATATCCTTGACTTTATACAAAGTTAATTTAAATATTATGTAATCTCTGCTCTTTAAAAAGAAGGGCTTATAAAATCCAAAGGGAGGATAAAATGATAAGAACGTACGAATTGATGTACATCGTCGACAGTTCTCTGCCAGAGGAGAACATGAAGGCTGTGATAGAAAAGATCAGCAGTACCATAAAGCGTAATGGTGAACTTCTGGAGCTAAAGAACTTAGGCGATAAAAAAATGGCTTACCCCATCAAAAGAAAACAAAGGGGCACTTATATATTGAATATCGTTAAAGGTGAGAATAATACCATAAGCGAAGCAGAAAGAACCCTTAAAATCACGGATGGTGTACTGCGATATCTGACCATAAGGCCCGACAAAGTAGCTTAATAAATGTTCTATGCCGGAACTCAACAAGGTATTGATCGCCGGAAGGCTGACGGAAGATCCTACGATAAAATATACGGTAGATGGAATAGCCGTCGCAAATTTTAAATTGGCTGTAAACCATTACACAAAGGACAAGCAGGAATCCGAGGCCAGCTTTTTCGATATTGTCGCTTTTGGGAAGGTCGCGGAGTTTATAGAGCAAAACATTAAAAAAGCTGATCACATTCTCATTGACGGGAGATTGAGACAGGTTAAATACAATATTAAGATTGATGGTGAGGAAAAGACGCGATCAAGGGTAGAGATAGTCGTAAACAGTATATTTCCCATCAATCTGCATACCGATAAAACCATAGAGGACAATGGAACGATCGAGTATTGATGAGAAGTAATAATTATAGGAGGAAAGAAAATGGAAGAAAGAAGGCCAAATACAAGACGAAAGGCTATAGTAGTAAAGAAAAGGATTTGCAGGTTTTGCAATGACAAGCAAATCACCATTGATTATAAGAACCCGGATATGTTGATGAGTTTTATATCCGAAAGGGGAAAGATATTACCAAGGCGGTTGACAGGGACATGCGCCAGACACCAGAGGGCGTTGACTGTAGCCATAAAGCGCGCGAGGATACTCGCCCTTTTACCATTTACAACGGTAAAAGAAAAACTTGAATTATAGAGGAGACCACGAATGAAGGTTATATTAAAAAGTGAGGTTCCAACGCTGGGTAAGGTTGGGGATGTGATCAATGTAAAAGATGGATATGCAATTAATTACCTTATACCGAAACAGCTTGCAATGATTGCTGATACCGGCAGTGTTAAGGCCATAAATCACCAAAAGATGATGGTAGAGCATATCAAAAAGAAGCTTATCAAAAACACGACGGACTTAAAACAAAAAATAGAAAATACAGAGCTTGTATTAGAGAAGCCGATGGGGGATCAGGAAAAACTTTTTGGTGCGGTTACTGCCCAGGACATATCTGAGGCTCTTGAAAAGAATGGTTTAAAGATAGATAAAAGAAAGATAGAACTTGACACACCGATACACAGTATCGGATTGTACAATATCGTTGTTAAACTGCATCCCGAGATAATTGCGAATTTAAAGGTAAAGGTTGTGGGCAAAGTATCCTCATAAGATGGCTAAGACGGAAACATCTTTTATAGAGAGTGTATTGCCTCAGAACCTCGATGCAGAAAGGGCCGTACTTGGGAATATACTTTTCGATCAGGATGCAATTTATAAGGTCATGGATATACTCCGTACCGATGACTTTTATGCTTCGGCCCACAGGTTGATCTACGCCGCTCTCATCGAGCTTAACAAAAAAAGTATACCGGTCGATGTCCTTACGATAACAGAATATCTTAAAAACAATGGTTCACTTGATGCTGCAGGCGGCGAGTCGTATGTTGCTTCTCTGATAGATCTCGCACCCGTGACTACGAATATTACGACATACGCAAACATCATAAAAGAAAAGGCTATCAGACGTGAGCTTATAACAAACTCGATGCAGATCGCAAAAATGGGCTATGATCCATCCATAGAGATAGACAGTTATCTCGACGGCTCCGTAAAATTGATATTCGATATAACCCAGAAGAGATTCACATCAACGATGGTTACTTCAAAGGAGCTCATAGAAAAGGCGTACCAGATTATCGAAGAACGCAGAAAGAATAAAATGGCGGTAACAGGCGTACCGAGCGGGTTCGATGCATTGGACGAGATAACCTCCGGATTTCAGTCATCGGATCTGATTGTAATTGCAGCAAGACCCGGTGTAGGAAAAACATCTCTTGCACTGAATATAGCGGTGAACGCATCGGTAAAACATCAAAATCCTGTGGCTATTTTCTCTCTCGAGATGAGCAAACAACAGCTTGCACTCAGACTGCTTTCGATGGAGGCAAGGGTAAGATACATGAGCATCCTGAGAGGCTATCTTGAGTTTGCAGAGTTCCAGAGGTTAAATAAGGCAGCTTCGATTATACAGAATGCCCCTATTATTATAGATGACAAGCCTGCGATATCTATGCTCGAGATCAGGGCGAAGGCTAGAAGACTGAAAGCCGAAAACAAATTAAAGTTGCTCATCATAGATTATTTACAGATTATGGAACAGCCGAGGGAGTCGGAAAGCACACAGGCAGCAATAGCAGCACTTTCAGGATCATTAAAAGCTCTTGCAAAAGAGCTCGATGTTCCTGTGCTTCTGCTTTCCCAGCTTAATCGGGAAGGGGAGAGAAGGGATTTTAAGAGACCGCAGTTATCAGATTTAAGGGGTTCGGGTGCTATAGAGCAGGATGCCGATCTTATAATATTTATTCATAGGCCGGAACTTTACAGTAAAGAGGACAATCCTACGAAGGATCGCGGCATAGCCGAGATCATCATAGCAAAACACAGGAACGGTCCAACTAAGAACATCAAACTTACCTTTATCGGAGAGTTTACTCGGTTTGAGAATTTTACAGCTGAGAAGGTAGAGCTCGCCGAAAATTAACCCCCCAAAAAACCTTCATTCTCCCCATCTTTTATACAGCTCGTTTGGGATATCCAATGAATCGAGCATCTTTGATACCATAAAATTTACGATATCCTGAACAGTTTTTGGCTTCTGATAAAACCCTGGCATTGCTGGCAGTATAACGGCACCGGCGAGTGACAGTTTAAGCATGTTTTTCAGGTGTATGGGGTGCAGCGGTGTTTCCCGTGGTACAATTACGAGCCTCCCCCTTTCTTTCAGTGCTACATCTGCAATCCTTTCTATAAGCTTCGAACCGCTTGATGAGGCTATCCTGCCGAGAGTTCCCATTGAGCAGGGCACAATCACAACCTTGTTTGATTTACCATATCTGTATGATCCGCTTGATAGGGAAGAAAATAGGTCGTCATTGTCGTGTATTGTGATGAGGCTACGTTTATCCGTAATTGCAGATACAGAGAACTTTGTGTTAGTTTCATACTCGAACACCTTTTTGCCTGTGTCTGACGCTATAACATCGACAGGGTTTCCGTTATCTGTAAGCCACTTGATCAGCGTCAACGCATACACTGATCCGCTTGCGCCTGTAATACATACGACAATATGTTCCTTCATCTGTTTTGTTTTATTGGTAACCATAGCCGACAGCCTCTTTCTTGCATCGTACATGAAATCATAAAAGGATGTCAATCCTTCAGTCTCTGTTGTACGGCATGCATGGTATTAACCAGGAAAATGCATTTTCCGGGTTAATGGGTAGGAAAAAACAAATGTTAGAAGTCTAAAATTTGGTTCCAATAAATAAAACTAAGTCGTCAATGCCTCTATTAGGATTGGCGATTCCGGAATTGCTTGCATGCCAATAACGTAATTCTCCAAGCAGGCTTTTTCCTCCGCCTATTGCATAAGAAATTCCTACCCCTCCCTGCGGCGTGAAATTGAAGATACTGCCCTCGCCTGTCAATTTTTCATCTGTAACAAGAATTCCAACCCCCCATGAAATAAGAAGCTTCATCTTGTCTGACAGCGTAAACTGATTTTCGAAAACTGTTCCGACTGCCACTCCTATTTGCGTTTCGTCGAATATTATGAGAGATGGTTCAAGGGAGAAAAAAAAATCTGTTTTTGAGTCTTTAATAAGCCTTATTTCATATCCGCCCTTCAACATAATAAGGTGCTCTCCGCTTTTATGCAATTGTGTACCATAGCCGATTGAAAGGGAAAAATCGTCTGCAAAACCATTGTGTGCAATCATAAGCATCATAAAGATACCCAAAAAAGCAAAAAAAATTTTCATATAACCTCATTTTGGTATAAAATATTTTATCAGTTTAGACACAGATAGCAATCTATAAAGACTTAATATGTACAAATGTCAATAACATCATAATTGGTATGATGGATAGGGCTGAATCAAAAATGAAAGTTAAAACTTGTAAAGTAAAATAAAAAGTGCAAAACTCAATTCCATGAAAATCGACTATACGCCGTACATGAGACTTGCAATCAAGCTTGCGAAGAAGGCAGAAGGTATGACATCTCCCAACCCGCTTGTCGGTGCTGTAATCATTGACAAGAATGAAAAGATTATTGGAAAGGGATTCCATAAAATGGCAGGTCAACCACATGCAGAGATCATGGCTTTACGGGATGCCGGCAAGGTTCCTGCAGGTAGTACGATGGTTGTAACCCTTGAACCGTGTAATCACTTTGGCAGGACACCCCCGTGTACACTTGCGATAAAGCAGTCTGGAATCAAAAGGGTTGTAATTGCAAATAAAGACCCAAATCCCGGTGTGAAAGGTGGTGGTAAGGCTTATCTTAAAAAGGCAGGGATAGAAGTTATTGACGGCATATGTAGCCAGGAGGCAGCCCGTTTAAATGAGGCATATTTTAAGCACGTTAAGACATCACTGCCATTTGTAAGTGTGAAGCTTGCAATGAGCCTTGACGGCAGGATTGCGGCGCATGATGGCTCATCGAAATGGATCACATCAGAATATTCGAGACGTATTGTACATAAATTGAGAAATGTTGTCGATGCAGTTATTGTTGGTGTCGGCACGGTAAAGATGGATAATCCGGAACTTACCGTCAGACATGTGAAAGTAAGGGGGCGGCCATTGTATAGGATTATATTTGATACACATCTCAGTACGCCTGTTTATGCTAATGTTATTAAAAATCAAAATAATGTTTATAAAACTATGATCCTTACTGCGAGCAGCAATATAGCCTTGATAAATACTTTTGAGCATAGGGATGTAGAGGTTATTAGGATAAGAACAAATAATGGTGTGCTATCGATAGAAGAGGCGTTGAATTTTCTTGGCAAAAGGTTTATGCATATACTTGTCGAAGGCGGCTCGGGATTGATAGGCAGCCTTGTAAAGGCAAGGCATGTCGATAAGTTTCATATATTTATTGCACCGAAGATTATAGGTGAAGACGGCATATATCCCTTTAAAGGAGTTTATCTGAAGAATATGAATAACGCTATCGAACTGAAAGATGTAAAGGTAAGTACATACGACGGTGACTGCCTTGTTCAGGGCTATCCACAATGGTGATGTTATGTTTACAGGATTAATTGAATACACAGGCATTGTAGAACGCTTCGAAAAGAAGGGTGACGGTGCATCAATTGCTGTAAAAATTAAATCTCTTTCGGATGTCGGTATAGGAGACAGCATTGCCGTAAACGGCGCATGCCTTACACTTACGTCCATGCTGAACGAAATGTATACATTCGATATATCATCTGAAACCATGCAGAAAGCAGACTTTGGTCATATAAAGACAGGCGATGTTGTAAATATAGAAATGCCCCGCAGGGTATCAGACAGGCTTCATGGGCATATCGTTAATGGACATATAGATTGTACAGCGGTCATTGCTGTTATAAGTTCATCGGGCAAATATCACTTATTTACATTTGAATTATCCGAGAAAACGCCTTATCTTGTAGAAAAGGGTTTTATAGCAGTAGATGGAATAAGCGTTACCCCGTATGATGTAAAGGATCGTATCTTTACCATTGCTGTGATACCATATACATACGAACATACGAATCTTAATGTAAAAAAAACAGGCGATAAGGTTAATATAGAGTTTGATATTATTGCGAAATATATTGAAAGTATGTTGAATAGGAATAAAGGTAATAAGATAACGGAATCATTTTTAAAAGAGAGAGGATTTGCATAATGCCTATAATAAACATAGAAAAAGCGATAGAAGAGATAAAACAGGGTAAGATGGTGATTCTTGTCGATGACGAGAATAGAGAAAACGAAGGCGATCTTTCCGTAGCAGCGGAAAAAGTAACCCCGGATGTCATTAATTTCATGGCTACGTATGGCAGGGGGCTTATATGTCTTTCCATGACCGAAGAAAGGCTGAACGAATTGCAGATCTCCTTGATGGTAAACGAAAACACATCAAGGTTCGGGACTGCATTTACCGTATCTATTGACGGAAAGGATGGTGTTACAACAGGCATATCAGCTTACGACAGGGCCCGTACGATTCAGATTGCAATTGATGACAAGTCAAAACCGTGGGATCTTGTAAGACCAGGGCATATATTTCCTTTAAGATACAAACAAGGCGGGGTTCTTGCAAGGGCAGGACAGACGGAAGGCTCGGTTGATCTTGCCAGGCTTGCCGGGTTAAAACCTGCTGCGGTTATCTGTGAGATCATGAAAGACGATGGGACAATGGCCAGGATGCCTGATCTTGAAGAGTTTTCACTGAAACACGACATTAGCATCGTAACCATAGCGGATATTATTCAATATAGAATGAAACAGGAAAGATTGGTAAGAAAGGTTGCTGAGGCGAATGTCCCAACGGAATACGGTGGTGTTTTCAAAGCAATGGTTTATGAGAACGACATGGATAACAATCAGCATCTATTGCTGGTAAAGGGAGATGTAAAAACCGATCAACCTGTGCTTGTAAGGGTTCATTCGGAATGTGTTACCGGCGATGTGTTTGGTTCACTGAGGTGCGATTGTGGAAACCAGCTTCACGAGGCTATGAAGACAATAAACAAGGAAGGCAGAGGTGCAATACTTTATTTGAGGCAGGAAGGCAGGGGCATAGGCCTTGCCAACAAGATACTGACGTATAAATTGCAGGACAACGGACTTGATACTGTTGAGGCTAACCATGCACTTGGGCTGCCTGCAGATCTGAGAGACTACGGGATTGGAGCCCAGATCCTTGCCGACGTTGGTATAAAAAAGATGAGGCTTATGACAAACAATCCCAAGAAGCTTCATGCACTTGCAGGCTATGGACTTGAGGTCGTTGAAAGGGTTCCAATAGAAATTGCTCCAAACGACATCAACAAAAGATATTTAAAAACAAAACAGGACAAGATGGGACACATCCTGCATATAAAATAAGGTAAGGAGGGCAAATGAAGATAATTGAAGGCATGTTAAAGGGTGAAGGTCTAAAAATAGGCATAGTTGTAAGCAGATTCAATCATTTTATAACGGATAGACTTTTAGATGGTGCATTGGATGCACTCACGAGGCTTGGCGTAAAAAAAGACGACATCATGATAGTTAAAGTGCCCGGCGCCTTTGAGATTCCGTTATTTGCAAAAAAGCTTGCAAAAAAAGATCTCGACGCAGTGATTACACTTAGCGCTATCATTAAAGGTGGGACATCTCATTATGAGTATATAGCATCTGAGGTGGCAAAGGGTATTGCCAATGCTTCCCTTGATCTGGGGTTTCCCATTGTTTTCGGAGTATTGACTACCGAAACCATAGAAGAGGCAATCGAAAGGGCCGGTACTAAGCAGGGCAACAAAGGGTATGAGGCTGCTATGACGGCAGTTGAACTTGCCAACCTTCAGATGGAGTTGGATAAAGAAAACGATAGACAATGGGAAAAAGAGAAGAAAGAGAAGCACTCCTGAGAGCACTGTACAGTGTAGATATCCTTGATGATTATGAGGAAGAGGCTGTAAAGTTATTTGCGGGAAGGAACAAATGGGATCGCACTACATTAAATAAGATGCTGGAAATCGTCTCGAGGCTTGGTACCATAGATAATTACATATCGAAACATCTTAGAAACTGGACGATTTCAAGGATAGCCATCATAGATAAAAGCATATTGAGACTCGCGATATATGAACTTATATATGAAGCTCAAACGCCCATGAAGGTAATTATAAATGAGGCTGTAGAGATTGCTAAAAAATATGGTACGAAGGACTCATTTACCTTTATAAATGCAGTGCTTGATGCAATTGCAAAGGAAATCGGTAGGACAGCATGAGCCTTGAGATAAATCTTGATACATCCTTTGACAGGTTATATGGTGAACCAATCGTATTATTACTGTTTGACGAGCGGCTTCCTCTTCATGGATATCTTGGCATTGTAGATTGGGAGCTTTGTGGAGAAATATCACGAATGATAGCTGAAAGAAAATTCGAAGGAAAAGAAAAAGCCAAAATGATCGTATATTTAAGGAATTCCTGTTATCATGGAAGAAAAGTGCTTATGTACGGACTTGGGAAAAAAAGTGCTTTGACATCAAAAAAGTTATCAATGCTGACGGAGGACCTTTTGGGCGTACTGTCAAAATTATCCTTATATAGTATTGTACATGTTATGCCTTTACTGTATGATATAAATTCTGACATTCACGATTTATTGTACAGTGTTGCATACAATATCCTTAAATTTACGTCCACAGAGAACAAGGAATATAAATTCCGGCTTATGTGGGATGGCGTATCACGATCCGATATTGTGAATTCATTTAAAGGTGCAACCGGTATCTTGCCGGATGCGCCGCTATCTATAATAGAAAAGGAGGATTGAAGAATGAAAAAATCTCGTATACTTGGCGTTGGAAGATATTTACCAAAAAAGATTGTAACAAACTTTGATCTTGAGAAGATGATGGATACAACGGATGAATGGATACGGCAGCGTACCGGTATAGTTGAACGGCATTTTGCCGCTGAGGGCGAAGGTGCTGCAGTTATGGGAGCAAGGGCAGCGGAAGAGGCTATAAAGAACGCTGGATTGAAGAATAAGGACATAGATTTTATTATCTTTGCTACATTGAGCCCTGATTATTTCTTTCCAGGCTCCGGGGTTTTTGTACAGGATATGCTCGGTATCGAGCCCATAGGTGCCCTCGACGTGAGAAACCAGTGTACGGGATTCATATACAGCCTTTCGATAGCTGATCAATTTGTAAAAACTGGCATGTATAAACATGTTCTTGTCATTGGATCCGAGGTCCATTCTACAGGTAATGAGTTTACGACAAGGGGCAGGGATGTTGCCGTGCTTTTCGGGGATGGTGCCGGTGCTGTAGTCGTTGGAGAGAGCGATGATGAAAAAAGGGGCATACTCTCGACTCATCTTCATTCGCAGGGTAAGTATGCCAAGGAACTCTGGGTCGAAGCGCCTGCCAGTATTCTGCATCCAAGGCTAACCCACGAGATGATTGATCAGGGTAGGCATTATCCAAAGATGAACGGGAAGAACGTATTCAAACATGCTGTAACAAGGATGCCTGAGGCCATCATGGAAGCGCTCAATGCAAACGGTTACAAGGTAAGCGATCTCGATCTGCTTGTTCCGCATCAGGCGAATATGAGAATAAACGAGTATGTTGGAAATGCACTCGGCATACCTCCCGAGAAGATAGTACATAATATACAGAAATACGGGAATACCACAGCCGCAACGATACCACTATGTTTTTACGACGCACTCGAAGACGGCAGATTAAAACCTGGTGCACTGGTTTGTGTTGTATCGTTTGGTGCAGGCTTTACATGGGCATCCGGATTACTGAGATGGTAGTAGAGGAAGCATATTTAGAAAGTATAGCCACCATAAATATAAGGGATGCGGAATTAGATGACCTCGATTCTATTCTGATGATAGAGGAATCGTCGTATGTTCATCCGTGGTCAAGAAATCTTATCGATGGAAGCCTGAATAATCCAAAGGCGTTTAATTTTGTTGCATTTGACAGTCTCGACCTCCGAATCCACGGGTTTATACTGAATCTGCTGTTGATAGATGAGCTTCATATTCTCAACATAGCGGTCGAACCTCTATACAGGCGGTGCGGCATAGGCAACAGTCTCCTTGGAACATCTCTTGATAAGGGGGAAAATCTCGGCGTTAAAACTGCGTTTCTTGAGGTAAGGCGCTCAAACGTTCAGGCATTAACGCTTTATATAAAACATGGATTTAAGGTGATCGGTGTGCGTAGAGGATATTATTCTGACAATAATGAAGATGCACTCGTTATGAAGAAATCTCTATAATTTGTTGTTCCGAATGGATATGAAGCTTACACATAACGGAGTTGTCACATCCTTAGAAAGTATGAATAACGATTATGTTTTGCTGTCTCTTCGGATTGACAGCAGGCCTTCGTTCAAGCCAGGGCAATTTATGATGATGAAGGTTTCAAACACCTACGATCCTTTACTATTAAGACCATTCAGCATACTCGATGAACACAACGGCGTATACAGATTTCTTATAAAGATTGTAGGGAGGGGAACGAAACTAATTGCTGATTTTAAATACGGCAAAAGATTGTTTCTGACGGGTCCTTTTGGTAACGGTTTTCCGTCCGACATACAAAATGATTCAGTTGTTGCCGCAGGCGGGGTTGGTATAGCATCTGTGTTTGCATTTGTTCAGATGCTGCATGAAAAGGGTGTTTCTTATGACCTTCTCTATGGGGCAAGGACAGATGGTGAGCTTGTTTTGCTGGATCTGCTAAGGCCTTATAATCCCATAATATCAACGGACGATGGTTCAAAGGGGTATCATGGGAAGCTAACCGATGTTTTAAAAAAAAGGATCAAACATCATCATACTGTTTTTGCGTGTGGTCCTATGCCCATGCTTGCTGTCGTTAAGGATATCGCTGTGAAGCAAAAAGTTCCTTGTTATCTATCTCTTGAGGCAAGAATGGCATGTGGCTTTGGCGTTTGCCTGGGCTGCACGATCTTCGATACTCAGGGCAATACGAAAAGGGTGTGTAAAGACGGACCCGTATTCAAGGCTGATGAGGTATCCTTTGGAAAATAAATTTAAAAACATTCTTAGGGCATTGAACCCGTCTCTTGTTGAGCTTTCACATGACATATCCAATCATCCGGAGGTCGCACTTGAAGAGTACAGAACAAGGGATGTTATGTGTGAATTTTTGCATCTTCATGGTTTCGATATAAAAAAGGGTGTTGGAGGTTTAAAGACATCCTTTCTTGCAAGTATCGGTAAGGCGAGTCATCCTGCGATTGCTTATATAGCGGAGATGGATGCACTGCCCAATATCGGCCATGCATGCGGGCATAATGTAAATGGGGCTATAAGTATCGGTGCTGCAATAGCCTTATCAAAGGCAGTTGATCAAGATTCTGCTTATATCTCGGTTATAGGTACACCTGCGGAGGAAATAGGTTTTGGCAAGCCTGAATTGATAAAACATGGTGTATTTGCTAAATACGACGTTGCGATTATGAGTCATGCATCTACAAAACGAATGAGCTACAGATACATGCTTGCATTAAAAAAGATAAAGATCATGTTCAAGGGCAGGGCGGCTCATGCGGCAACATATCCTGAGGAAGGCAGAGATGCGCTTTCAGGGCTTATCCTATCAATAAACAATATCAACAGCATGCGTTCCATGTTCAAACCATATATGAGGGCTAATGGGATTATAACGAAAGGCGGTGATGCACCAAACATCATTCCTGATTTTGCAGAGGCTTATTATTTTATAAGGGCAATAAACATGGTTGAGCTTGACGAGCTTATGCTATGGATAAAAAATGCAGTTAACGGTGCTGCTAAAGCAACTGAAACGAAGGCAAAGATCGTAGAAGAAGGTTATACACAGTATCCATTCTATGTTAACGAAAAGTTTGCTTCTGTTTACACCGATGTATTAAACACATTGGGATTACAACAAACGAATGTAAGCCCTTATACAGGTATAGGATCGTCAGATATAGGGCAGTTATCGTACATGCTTCCTACGCTTCACACTTATACACCGATAGGATCGGGTGCACATATTCATACACCAGCGTTCCGAAGGCTTGCTGTATCAAGCTCTGCAGACAGAGCTATTGCTGAAGGGGCTTTGGTGCTTGCGTTGACAGGATACAGTCTTGTAAAAGACCATGACTTGCTCAAACAGATCAAAAAGTCGCATAAACCTGAATAAGATATGAAGATCCTGCTTGCAACATCATCGACAGGCTGGAGTGGTGGACAGCATCAGGTTTATCTACTTGCAAAGGAATTGAAAAACAGAGGAAACGAGATTGTTGTTGCTACATCTTATAACAGCGAATTGGGGAAAAGACTTATTTCAAATGGTATAGATGTGAGATACTTCAGAATGAACAAAGAGGCTGATGTTTTTTCTATGCTCGAGTTAACCTTGTTTTTAAAAAGAGAGCGGTTTGATATAATTAACGTACATAGACCAACAGCCCATACTATTATGATGATCGCTAATATCCTATCAATTCGTTCAGGCTTTTTTGTTACAAGAAGGGTTCCATACGGTATTCCATCACGGCTGTCTGCCAGAATAAAGTATGAATGGTTTGTGGACAAGATAATAGCCATATCAAATGATGTAAAGCAAAGCCTTATCAAAACGGGGGTAAAAGAAAATCATATCGAAGTAATACCGGATGCCATTGATATAGCTTACTATAATCAGTCAAATGTCTTACCCGCGTCAGAGCTCAAATCAAGCAAACCGGTTATAGGTACAGTAGGCAACGCAAACAAACAAAAGGGCCATAGCTATTTTATTTCATCCATCCCTTATATACTGAAGAGGTATCCAGATGCATTATTTGTTGATGTTGGTGTTAATGATAATGATAGAGAGCTCGTTGAGCTTGCTGATAAGCTTGGTGTAAGAAATAAGATCATATTTGCAGGGTTCAAGAAGGATGTCAGGCCTTATCTTAAGGCAATGGATGTTTTTGTCTTTCCATCTATAGTTGAAGGGCTTGGGACATCCCTTCTTGAGGCAATGTCCATGCAAAAGCCTGTTGTCGTAAGCAAGACAGGCGGTATGCTTGATATTGTAACCCATGAGGAAAATGGCATCTTTGTTAAGCCTGCATCAGATCAAGATATAGCAGATGCTGTGACTTATTTGCTTGATAATCCATCTCAAGCAAGCGAACTTGGAGAGAGGGCAAGAAAAACGGTTGAAAAGGGATTTTCAATAAAGGTTATCGCGGAAAAAACAGAAGAGCTTTTTAGATCAGCTTTATGATTTACATTGGGCTAATCGGATTATTGATTTTTATTATATGGTACCTTGAATTTAAGGCATATTCCATACCAGTACTATACTATCACCATGTTGAGCCCTCAGACCCTATCTCCCCTCATGTTTTCGAAGCCCAGATGAAATATCTTTTATCAAAAGGCTACAATTCAATATCGCTGAATGAACTTTGTGAATTTATGGTAGGGAGCAGCACGGTTCCAAAGAAGAGTTTTGTGTTAACATTCGATGACGGTTTTTATTGCAATTATCATTACCTTTTTCCTATCCTGCAAAAGTATAAACTCAAAGCAACTATCTTCGTTGTTTCTGGGGTAAGAAAGCAATCCATATCTTTGGAACAAAGGGAACAATCAAGAGGTTACCCTTCAAGAATGGGAACCAACACAGAATCATCAGAAAGGTTTGCAACATGGGATGAATTGAATCTTATGATTGCATCGGGTCTTGTGCAAATAGAGGACCATGGTCTATTTCACGATCGCATTTATATAAGCGACAAGGCAATTGGATTTAATACTGGTGAGGAACCAGATTGGCCTATATGGGGAGATAAAAGACCAGGTACCGTAAAGTATCAGATCGGTTCTTACATAGCCTACAAAAATTTTACAGGTGATTATAGAATAAATGAACATCTTGTGAATTTTCTGAAAAACAACAGACTCGATCCTTCGGATTACGCAACAATGGGTATGCTTGAAAAAGAATACAGAGAATACAAGAAGCATAATCCGGTAAAATCTATCTATGAATCGAGTGACAATTATATAATGCGGAGCAGGATGGACATAGAAAAGAGCCGGGCATTGATCGAGAAACATACAAAGGCGACTCCCATGTTTTTTTGTTTTCCATGGGGCGACTATAATAAAACCGTCATGGGTATTATAAAAGAACTTGGTTATAAAGGGTCTACAACAACTGATAAAGGGGCAAACGTAAGAAGAGGTAACCCCTATAAGATAAGACGTTTTAAGGTTTACAGATCGAATATGACATGGTTTAAACGGTATTTTTTTATACATAGCTCGAGAATATTAATTACGATATACGGCATTTTTTACGGATGGTTTTAGTCTCTGTTCCGTAAAAACCCGACATTAATGACAGTGCTATTATAGAAAACAATGAAGAGACGAAAATGACAACATCTTGACACTGTTTAGTTGTATGTGCTACTGAAGATAGAATAATGATGAAGGAGGACTTATGGGGAAAAAGATTTTACTCGCTGATGATTCTATAACCATTCAAAAGGTTATATCGATCACGTTTTCTTCTCCTGATTATGAAATTACAACCGTTGATAACGGTAACGATGCAATAAAAAAAGCTGGAGAGGTTAGACCGGATATAATACTTACCGATATAGTAATGCCCGGGAAAAATGGTTATGAAGTATGTGATACAGTGAAGAGTAATCCATCATTACAGTCAATTCCGGTTCTCTTGCTGACCGGTGCTTTCGAGGCCTTCGATGAACAAAGGGCTAAGCAGGTCGGTGCGGATTCATGGCTTTCTAAACCTTTCGAAACACAGGCACTAATAGACAAAGTTAATATTCTGCTTTCAAAGCCTGCGGTTAGAAAACCTGCCGAGACAAAGGCCACGGCTTCAAGACCCACGCCTCCACCGTCTCCTTCCTCAAGACCTGGCGTTCCCCCTCCGCCACCTCCGAGAAGAGCCGCTGCATTTACACCTCCTAAAATGTCCCCTCCACCTCCTGCACAGGCAATACCAAAGGCACCTCAGGAGGAAATAAGGGAGTTGTCCGAAACAGAGTCATTCGAAATAACCGGTGATACTATCGGGGACGAGAGCGGATGGGAAACTATTCCGCTTGGAGAAGAAAAAGAAGAAACCAGCCGTACCAAAGAAAAACCGGAAGAACAAATAAAGGAAGAATTTCCTGCAGAGAAATTATCTGAGGAACAATTTATGGAAGAAACGAAGTCTTCGGAATTACTTGGCGAAACAGAGGAGAATGCTGTAGGATTCGGTGATCTCGAAGCGGCACTGGAAGATGCAGAAAAGCCTCAATCGGAAAAACAGGGTCAGACGCAATACGAAAAGACTTTTGAAGAGAAAGACATTATAAAGCCGATGGAGTCAGATATTATAACGCATAACGAAATAAACCCTCAGGTTGGGTTAAGCAGGGAAGAATTACTTGAGCAGGCATCTGAAAAAATAGAAAGTGCACTCAAATCGCTCTTACCCGAAACTGTTCAGACAGTAGTGGAGAATAAAGCTGATGCCATCATAAGGGAAGTAGCGGAAAAGATTATATGGGAGGTAGTACCTGCTTTAACGGAAACGATGATCAAAGAAGAGATCAATAGATTAAAAACAGCAAAGAAAAAAGCTTAAACATAAACATATATAACTATTGAAAGTTCCGATTGTCTTTAGGATTAGAGAAGCAGCTTATTTCAAAGCAAATGGACAAGTCATATACACACAAAAATATCGAGGAAAAATGGTACACCGAATGGCTGCAAAAGGGTTTTTTTCATTCTCAGCCTGATAGTCGTAAGCCATACTCAATAGTTATTCCGCCCCCAAACATTACAGGTTCACTGCACATGGGACACGCACTGAACAATACGCTGCAGGATATCATGATACGTTACAAGATGATGCAAGGATTCAATACCGTATGGATTCCCGGAACAGACCATGCAGGCATAGCAACTCAAAACGTAGTTGAAAAACAGCTTGCAAGGGAAGGACTCGACAGATTCAAACTTGGAAGGGAAAAGTTCGTACAGCGTGTGTGGGAATGGAAAAAACAATCAGGGGATACGATTGTCAATCAGTTAAAGAAGCTTGGAGTGGCATGCGATTGGTCAAGGCAGCGTTTTACCATGGATGAGGGATTGTCGAGGGCTGTTAAAGAGGTGTTTGTAAGGCTATACAATGAAGGCCTTATTTACAGGGGTGAATATATTATCAACTGGTGTCCAAGATGTTTTACCGCACTCTCGGATCTTGAGGTGGAGCATAAAGATGAGGAAGGTAAACTCTATTATATATTTTACCCGTTCATCGGGCAAAAAGGCGGGATAACAGTCGCAACCACCAGACCTGAAACAATGCTCGGTGATACTGCTGTTGCTGTACATCCGGACGATCCAAGATATAAAGATATAATCGGAAAGAATGTTGTTGTTCCTATAGCAGAAAGGGAGATACCCATTATAGCGGACCAATCTGTTCATAGCGATTTTGGTACCGGAGTTGTCAAGGTAACACCTGCACATGATTTTGATGACTTTGAGATCTCACGCAGGCATTCACTGCCGTTGATACAGGTTATCGATCTTCATGGAAAGATGACAGCCTCTGCCGTTAAATATCAGGGTATGGAAAGATATAAGGCGAGGGCAGCTATTCTTGAAAAACTGCAAAAGCTCGGTGTACTCGTCAAAACAGAAGATTACAAATTATCCGCTGGTACGTGTTACCGTTGCGGAACTGTTACCGAACCCATGGTCTCGACCCAGTGGTTTGTCAAAACAAAGCCGCTTGCTCGAGAGGCAATAGAAGCGGTTAAACAACATAGGACAAGGATCATTCCCCAGCAATGGGAAAAATCTTATTTTGAGTGGATGGAAAACATAAAGGACTGGTGCATATCGAGACAGATCTGGTGGGGACACAGGATACCTGCATGGTATTGTGATGATTGTAAAGGCATTACAGTTTCAATAGATACACCTCATGCCTGTAGCAAATGCAACAGTACGAACATCCATCAAGACGAAGACGTCCTTGACACATGGTTTTCTTCCGCACTTTGGCCCTTTTCAACACTCGGATGGCCTGATAACACTCCGGAGCTTGCTTACTATTACCCTACAAGTATCCTTATTACAGCCTTTGATATTTTGTTTTTCTGGGTTGCCCGTATGATGATGATGGGATTGAAGTTCATGGGTGATGTTCCATTTAAGGATGTGTATATTCACGCTCTTGTAAGGGATGAATTTGGCAAGAAAATGAGCAAAACAAAAGGGAATGTTATAGATCCACTCGTTATCATCGACAAGTATGGCACTGATGCCTTCAGATTTACCCTTGCGTCAATGGCAGCACAGGGACGCGATATAAAACTTTCGGAGCAGCGAATAACGGGTTACAGAAACTTTATAAACAAGCTGTGGAACAGCACAAGATTTGTAACTATGAAGATTGAGGAATCCGGGGGGGATTTTACACCCAAACAGGATAATGATATTCCCATAGATGCATGGATCAATAATAAACTCCGTAATACTATAAAGGGTGTGAAGGATTCCTTAGAGGATTATAGATTTAATGATGCAGCAACGGCCCTTTATCAGTTTGTGTGGCATGAGTACTGTGATTGGTATCTTGAAATGGTCAAGATCTATTACAATGCTTCGTCCGATAAAAGGGCGATCAAAAATATGCTGTTTGTACATGAAACGACATTAAGACTTCTTCATCCTTTTATACCTTTTGTAACAGAGGAAATATACCATATTCTTCGGAATGCATCAGAATACGATGTCGAGAAGAATGATTCGATTATGCATGCTTCATACCCTGATCCTGAACAACTGGCAACCCCGGATGAAAGTGCCGGGACGTATATAGTTGAGATCGATACGGTTATAGAAGTCATAACGAAAATAAGAAATATAAGGGCTGAATGTAATGTCCCTGCCGCAAGCTTTGTAGACCTTAATTTTACCGGTACAGAGGGAAAAATAAACCTAATCGATAGGTATTCGAATTATATAAGTCAAATGGTTCATGGTAACATTAAAAATATCCATGAGTCTATCGATGGTATAAAGGGCAGTGCAGCAGACCATCTTGACGGGTTGGATGTTTATGTACATCTTGCCGGGGTTATCGAGCCGTCTATAGAAATACAGCGGCTTGATAAGGAGATGGGCAGATTACAGGCTGATCTTGAAAAATATAAGTATAAACTCAGTAATGAAGATTTTTTAAAAAAAGCCCCTCAGGATGTTATTGAAGAAACGAAGAGTATGAACAATCAAATACGAGAACGTTATGAACAGCTCAATGCTTCTATGAATAGGATAAAAGAATTACTGAAATGAAGGAATTGGAACACATTATTGATACTGCACTCCATGAAGATATCGGGATCGGGGACATAACGACAGAAACTATTATAGGTGATACACTCTTTGCTTCTGGTATCATCCGGGTCAAAGAAGATGCTGTTGTAGCCGGTCTCGCAATTGCCGAACAGATCTTTAAAAGATTAGATCCCGGCGTAAAAATTTCCTACAATACAAAGGATGGGGAAAGCGTTAAGAACGGCCAGATATTAGCTAAGATAATGGGGCGAGCGTCTTCCCTCCTTAAGTCTGAGCGTACGGCTCTTAATTTTCTTATGAGGCTGTCAGGCATAGCAACTATTACCCGTTTGTATGTCGAAGAAATTAAAGGTACAGGTGTTGTGTTGCTTGATACGAGGAAAACCACACCAGGTCTTCGTATCGTCGAAAAATATGCTGTTAGGGCAGGCGGGGGTACAAACCATAGATTTGGTCTGTTTGACGGTATCCTGATAAAGGATAATCACATAAAAGTTGCAGGCAGTATCAAAGATGCAATAAAACGTATTCAGCGAGCCAAACCGTATCATAAGGTGGAGGTTGAAGTTAAGGACATTGTAGAGTTGAAAGAGGCAATACGTTCAGGTGCGGATATAGTACTGCTCGACAATATGGATCTAAAAATGTTGAAACAGGCGATACCTTTGGCCAAGGGCAGGGTGCAGACAGAGGTTTCCGGTAACATTACCCTCAAAAACATAAAAGCTGTAGCCGAATTGGGTCCTGACTTTATATCTACCGGTGCCATTACACATTCAGCAAAGTCTATTGATATTTCAATGAAGCTGACTAACATTTACCGAAAGGAGAAGAAATGAAAAAAATATTGATTATAGTGTCCATCGCTATGCTTATACCGGTATATGCTCATGCAGAGCAGCCGCAGCATGAGGCGGGTGCGATTATTTTAAAGGATATAGATAAGACAACGGTTTTCAGTAATTTCACCTATACAACTGTTGAACATGAAAAAATAAAGATCCTCAACAAAAGGGGTGTGAATGACTATTGTGAAGTTGTCCTGCCGTACTCAACGGATTACCAGAGAATCGAAATTCTTGATGCAAAAACCATTACACCTGAAGGTAAGATATTGAAACCAGGGAAGAAGGCCATAAACGACGTAACCCCGCCTTTTATAGTTAGTGCACCTATTTACTCGGACATAAAGTATAGAACCATAACAATGCCCGGCTGCACACCCGAATCCACAATAGACTACGAGGTCAGGATAACAACCATAAAACCATATATGGACAACAATTTTTTTGACAGTGACCACCTTCAGACAAGCGATCCTATAGAGCTATCGACATACGAGTTATCTTTTCCAAAAGATATGAAGTTCAATTACAGACAGTACAACTTTATCACACCGCCTTCCATAGTTGAAAATGGTAACAGGGTCGTGTACACATGGGAATTAAAGAATATACCGCAAATCATACCGGAGCAAAATATGCCGCCCATGTCCGATGTTTCCAACCGTGTCGCTGTAAGTACTGTTCAATCGTGGGATGCACTTGCTGAATGGTACTGGGGGCTTGCTGGCGGTCAGTATGAAACGGACCATTCCATCGATCAAAAGATCGAAGAACTTACAAAGGGACTTTCCACAAGGGATGAGAAAATACGTGCGGTATACAATTATGTTTCAATGAATATCCGTTATGTCGGCATAGAATTCGGTATAGAAGGGTATAAGCCGCATAAGGCTATAGATATATTCAAGAACAAATATGGCGATTGCAAGGATCATGCGACACTGCTTATAGCAATGCTGAGGCATATCGGCGTAACAGCATACCCTGTACTTGTTGATACCGAGGGTATAGCAAAGATGGATCCAACGCTACCATCACCCGGACAATTCGATCACGAAATTGTTGCTATTCCAGAGGGCACTGGATTCTGGTTTCTTGATTCAACATCCGATGTTACGGGTTATAAAGACCTTCCTCCAATGGATCAGGGAAGAGACGTTGTGGTCATCCAACCACATAAGGCAATCATCGTAAAAACACCCGTGTTTCCGTCAGAGACGAACAGCATCATTGATGATAGGACAGTAAACATGAAGGCCGATGGTTCCATTGAGATTTCCATGAAGCTTACCTATAACGGGGTATACAGCATGTATGAAAAATCTATGTTAAGGGGCATGAAACCTATTCAAAGGAAATCCTTTATAGAAGAAACTGCAAACTCGGTATGTCCCGGTGCTCGTGTGAGCAGTTACGATATATCCGATATATATAGTCTGAACATACCGGTGAATATAAGCCTCGGGTTTACCTGTCAGGATTATGTCATAAAGGCAGGGGATCTTCTCATCGTAAAGGTGCCAAATATGTCAATGGAAAATCTGTCTCAGATTGTAGCGAGGGATAAAAGGTCGTATCCCCTTATTATTGGTTATAATTTCGAAAAGAAAAATATAGTTACCTTTAATATACCTGAAGGATACAGAATACGTTATATGCCTGATAATACATCTTACGGCAATAAATTTGGCAGTTTCACTGTTTCGTACAAACGGCTTGAAAAGCATCTCAGTTATACAGGTAAGATGCTTTCTGACGCATACTCTGTGCAGCCGACAGATTATATGCTTATAAAACAGCTTTTCAACAATGCCGTAATAACCGGGAAAAATCAGGTTGTTGTTTTTGAAAAATTAAAATTCAAAAAGCACGTAATAAAACACAAAAAGAGCAAATACTAAGAAGTGAGCGACCAACATCCACAGACCTGTTTCGATTCTGTCATGTACATATCCAATAATCGCCACCGTTTCCTAAAGGAGGAAGGGGTGAAATTATACACCTTATTCGGATTGAAGTCTTGTGTAAGGGCGAGGCAAAGCCTCGCCCTTTTTGTGTAAAGATGAATGATACACTTTTAGAAGCCTTTTTTTTGATTATAATCGGTATGCTTGCCCGCTTATCCGGACTTGTGAAGGAGCAGGATAACCGTATACTGTCCAGTTTTGTTTTCAATGTTACGCTGCCGTTTCTTGTTTTTTTATCGATGTTTCGACAGCACCCTTCATTCGTATATTTGAAGATAAGCGTGCTCACATGGCTGCTGCTCGGTATTTTTACCGCTATTACGTATTATGCTGGCAGATATTTTATAAAAGACAAGAAAAGACTCGGGGTGTTTATACTGACAGCAGTCGGCGGCAATACCGCATTCCTTGGTTATTCTGTAATTCACAGCTTGACAGGTGATGCGGGTATGCCTTTTGCTGTTGTGTACGACCAATTCGGTAACGGCGTGTTCATTTATACAGTATTACTGATCATGATCTCTCATCTTTCCCAGAGATCTCTATCATTCAAGATTGTTTTCTCGAGTTTACTTACTCCGCCCTTCGTAGCATTGATCATGGGCCTCGTGTTTCCTTTGTCTATAAATCTTCCGGGCTACGTTCTCAAGTCCCTTGATCTTGTGGGGAATATCACTACACCACTTATGATGCTCATCGTGGGAATGAATCTGACAAAGCCTGTAAGACTTCACTCATTGCCGCTTCTTGGAGTTTCAGCGATATTCAAACTTATGATTATGCCTGCCGCAATGTACGCACTTGCTTTTCTAATCAGCATTCCATCTTTCCCAAAAAACATAACGATCCTGCAATCAGCAATGCCCTCCATGATGACAAGTGTTATATTCGCACAGCTCTATGATCTCGATGAATCACTCGCAGCTCAAATCGTCTTTGGTTCAACCTTTATAAGTTTTTTTACTCTACCGTTTATCTGGTCTTTTCTAAAGTAGTTAACCCAAAGGAGCGGTTTGGACCATCCCATAAAGATATTTATACCGTTCTTTTATATAGTTACATTGAGGCTCAATGAGGATGATTCAATGCCGTTAACTTTTACAGCCATTACATACGTACCCGCATTCAATTCCTTTGGAATTGTAAGCATTATAATGTTTTTTGCTTCATCACCCTTTGCAAATTTTCTTTTAATCAGGGTTACAGAATTGTCTCGGTTAGCCTCACTTGCAAGTGTTACGTCAACTATGGAGTTTGCCGGTACCGGATTCATTAGATTTAATGCGATTTTGTCCCCAGGGTGAACAGTAAAGGGTTTTTCATTCAATGAGTAGTGATGCTTACCCTCTCTTCTGCCTCCACCGAGGTATATTGCACCTGTAGTGAAGTCAACAACGAGTGCAATTACCCCAGGAATAATTCCAGGAATAAGCCATAGTATATCCATTACAAGGCTTCCCGTGTCAATTTGACCAGGGGGATTGCCCCTTCGTTCAGGGTAAAGTATGTATCCGCAATTTATGGTTGTGAATGTCATGATCGTTAAAACTAATGCAACCAAAAACCTGGATCTGATAAATTTCCTCATTAACTTCTCCTCTTATAGAATCAACTATATTAAGACGTGAGGCTAACATTTTTTAATCGTACATGTCAAGATAGGATGAATATTAACCCAAAAATTCCCTTATTGCATTTTTCGGGTTAATAGTTGAAAATCAGAGTCCGACTTTCTTGAATATATAGTACTTTGGAAAATCAAGGGCTAATGTAAACAATGCCGATAGTCCCAAAACTAAAAGTACTGTGGATAATTTAATGGGTGGTATTATCCAGCCGAACACACCCAGTATCACAAATAAAACAAGGGCTGCAATCGTCGATATGAGCAATTCCCTGCCTGGCAGCGAAGACCAGAAGTGCTGTCTTTCTCTCACAATAAGTATCCTGAATTGACTGGCGAATACGAGGTTTAAAAGAACAAGGGTGGGCATTTGTTCGTCGGTAATATTAAAATATCTTTTTCCGATGATCATAACCACGATAGTTTCCAGGATCAATAATATTCCAAGGACAAGCGAAGCCACGGTAATATTTTTTACGTCCCATGTGTTTGGATTGCTTGTGTGTTTTACATTGTCCGTTGCAAGGGACATCGTTATAAAATCATTGGCAAATACCAACAGGGACATACCAAGCAAGGAAAGCACCAGCTTGTGCAGCCAGAAGAATCCGACAGTCAATACTCCTACAAATCCTATAACCTTGGTCTCTTTGTTAATGACCCAGGAAAGCATTCTTTGAAAAGTTTCGCGGCTTACCTTTATTGCATCCACGATTACATTTATGCCGTCTTCGGTCAAAACAACACTCGCAGAAGCCTTTGCCACGTCAGTGGAATTACTAACAGCTATACCCATTTCTGCCTGTTTCAATGCCGGGGCGTCATTGACCCCGTCACCGGTCATTCCTACGGTATGTCCGCTGGATTGCAAAAGCTTGACGATCCTGTATTTATCCTCAGGATATATTTGTGCAAACCCATCGCTTTGTTTTACTATTTTAATCTGTTCTTCTTCCGAAAGATCCTTGATATCCGTCAATCGTATGACATTGCTACCGATACCAACCTGCTGGGCTATCTCTTTTGCTATTGCTACATGATCCCCGGTGAGCATCATGGGTTTTATGCCCAATGCTTTTATTTCCTCAATCATCTTGGCAGCACATTTTCTTGGGGGATCTGCAAGTGCAACCAATCCTACAAACTTAAGATCTCCGTTTTCACTACCCTGTGTTCTGCCGATAGCAAGTGTTCTGTATCCTTTCAGGGAAAATTCTTTTATAGCGGCTTCTACCTGTTCTATGGTATCCTTGTCCATATCTTTACTTAGTCCAAGAACCGTCTGTGCTGCACCCTTTACAACCTTGAATCGATCAGTGCCGTCTTCTATAATTGCCTCCGTCCGTTTGATGGACGGATCAAAGGGCGTAAAAGATGTTTGTTTGTATGATTCTATGATTTTATCTATTCCAAGAGATTTGCCATTAGCAAGAATGGCAAGGTCAATGGCATCCATGCCCTTTTCTTGTGATGCAAGCATTGCCAGTCTTATAACATCTTCTTTTTTGCAGCCGTTGAATGATACACAATCTGTAACCGACAGGTTATTCTGTGTTATTGTTCCTGTTTTATCGAGACAAAGGATATCTATGGAGGAGGCATCTTCCACGGCATCAAGCTTTGTTACAAGAATATTCTTTTTTGACAGGTCTACTGCACCTGCAGCCTGAACTATTGTAAGTACAGCAGGGAGTGCGACAGGAACAGCCCCCATGAGGAAGGTCACTATAAAGGTTACTATCAAAATAGGCTTGAAGCCCATGATGACCGCGTATCCAGCAACGATCAACGAAGCTACTATTCCAAGATACATCATATATTTTACAATGGTCATCATCACTTCTTCCTGATGGGACTTTGGCTTTGCTATCTTGACCAATTCAGCGGTTCTTCCAAAATAGGTTTTTGAGCCCGTATTTACTACAACACATCGTGTTTCGCCTCTTTTTACTGTAGAACCCGAATATACGATATCCGACTGATGCGCCTCTTTGGGCAATGATTCTCCGGTTAAAGATGATTCGTCAACGGAGATTGGGTCGCCTATTATTTTGGCATCCGCTGGTATTATGTCGCCGAGCTTTATCATAATGATGTCTCCGGGTACAACCTCTCTCGCACTCCTGATGGCCAGATTTCCATCCCTCAATATTCTTGCCTTTACCGCAAGCTTATTTTTTAAGAGTTCAACTGCCCTTTGAGAATTGCGAGAGTGAATATACCCTATAGTGGCATTTATTGTTAATAGGATAAGTATTATTATACCCTCGAGAGGACGGTCCAGCAGGAAGGAAAGGAGCATTGCCAGTTCTAAAAGCCATGGCATAGTCCCCCAATAACGGGATATAAATCCTAAAAATGGGTTTTGTTTTTTCTCGGTTATCTCATTATAGCCCAGGTTCTTTTGCCTCTCCAGGGCATCCGATTCATTCAGTCCGTCCACTGATGTTTGTAAATTTTTTAGTGTTTCATCAATAGAAATTTTTTTATATTCCGATGTTCTCATCACAATTAGATTCATGAAAAAACCGCTCCTATTTTTTTAAATATAATCTTATAATTTATAGTATTTATTTTCATAATCAAGCGTTTTGTGTGTAAAATACATGTTAGAACGACGAGACTGTATTAGCGCATTCTTGACAATACGTACAGATTAGCTAAAGTAAAGTATATGGGAACTGCTGATTCTATTATATCCGAACTGATTTTACTCGGGTTTTTGATTTTTATAAATGCCTTTTTTGCTGCTGCGGAAATAGCCATAATTACGGTAAGGGCTAAAGGTTTAAAAAGAGAGAAAGGCAAAAACCGTGTGTGGGACAGTGTAACATCCTTACTCGACGACACCAGAAGTCTGTTTTCGATCATACAGATCATGGTTACGGTGGTAGGATTCCTGTCATCTGCAATAGCTGCACAGTGGTATGCAGATCCTCTTGCAAATGCTTTGTTCTCCAATATAGGTTTTTTCAGCTTACATCACTGGGAGATGATTTCTATATTTTTTGTCACCATGATCATCGCGTATCTGTTCCTTGTGCTGGGAGAGTTATTCCCCAAAGCGATAGCTGTAGAGTATCCCGAAAGGATAGCGACGGTTACGGCACCAGTAATAAATTTGATACTCAAGTTACTCTATCCACTTGTAAAATTCCTTACACTATCCGTACAGGTGGTAGGCAAATTGTTCGGTTTGAAATTAAAGGGCGGCTTGTCGATCATTACAGAAGAAGAGATAAGGGCTATAATAGATGAGGGTACGAAGGAAGGCGTTGTGGAGCCGGATGAAAGAAAACTTATTTATTCCGTGCTGGAGTTCAGCAACACAATGATCAAGGAGATCATGACTCCGCGTGTCGATACAATAGCTATTGAAAAGGATACACCTGTGGATGATGCATTGAACAAGATGATAGAATCCGGCTATTCAAGGATGCCGGTGTATGAAAAGGATATGGATCACGTAGTCGGGATCATACATATAAAGGACCTTATCGATGCAAAGATTAAAGGAAAGCAGCTTCCGGTAATACTGAGGACAGCACACTTTATACCGGACACCATGCGGCTTGATGATGCGATAAGAGAATTCAGAAAAAAGGATATTCAGATGGCAATTGTTTCGGATGAGTACGGCGGTATATCCGGCATAGTTACCATGGAAGATGTACTCGAAGAAATTGTCGGTGAAATCAGGGACGAATACGATCAACAGGAAGAGGAACCGATACAGCGTGTCCAGGACGGCATTGTCGTACTCGGAAATGTGAATATATCTGACATAAACGAGGCACTTGGAGTGAATCTCGATGATTCCAAGGTAAGTACGATTGGTGGGTTTGTAACAGGGGCTATGGGACATTATCCTGCTGCTGGTGAGCATTATGAGGACGATCAGGTTAAAATATTCGTTCTTAAGATAAGAGGCAGAAGACTCGAAAAATTGAAAATTGTAAAAAAAATGGAAGTCAAATCCGAGACATGAATTCCGTAGCCAATTTTAGAAAAAAAATGTTTTCTGATGCTATTTTTGGATCTTAAATTTTTGATTTTGAGTTTGAATATCGAGTTTTGAATTGTCAGCGATACGAATCGCTGCAAGGGAGGGCATTATGTATGATTTTATAATTGTGGGCGGAGGAATTGCCGGCCTCGAGCTTGGTGCAATGCTGAGCCATGACGGTTATAAATTATTGATGATTGAACAGGCTGAACATGTCGGAGGCCGTACATTTGTCCATTCGAGAGACGGTTTCGAACTTGACAACGGAATTCATCTCGTAAGGTTTGGCAGAAAGAGTGCTGTTGCAAATGTATTGAGGTATATAGGAAAAGAGATCCATTTTAATCCGCTTGGTAAATCTTATATAATAGATGAGCATAATAAATTTATTCTGTTTCCCACAAGTGCATCCGGCTTTACGACAAGCGGATTGTTTAATTTTTCAGAACGCCTGAAGGCTCTTAAGATTATGGTGGCATTAAAGAGAGGAAAAGAGAAAGGATTCGAGCGGTATACCGTGGATGAATGGATGCAGAGTGCCAATATCAGAGGTGGATTGAAGCGATATTTCAGCCTTGTTTGTGCTTCTATGCTTGTGTGCCCGCTGCCTTCTGTTGCATCTGCACAGGCATTGGCTGAGAATATTGGTATGGTTTTGAAGACTGGCATATCCGTTGAATATCCCGCCAACGGCTGGCAAAATGATATAATTACGCCTCTGACTGATACGATAAAGGAAAATGGCGAGATCAGAACAGGTATAAAGGTAGATTCCGTTCTCATCGAAAACGGCAAAGCAGTTGGCGTAAAAATAAAGGACGAGATCATAAATGCAAAGAACACAATTATCGACATACCTTCACAGGATCTTGGCAAGATATTGGATATAAAACAAATACAAGATGAGAGATTAAAAACAGCCATTGAGCTTATCCCGACGTCCGGTATATCTATAGATTATGCCATAGACGGGCGTATGAGTGATATCAATGGACTCCTTTATTTTGAGAATCCAATAAGTTTTGGTTGTTTTATATCAAATCTTTCATATCATATAGCACCTTCGGGGAAATCAATGCTTACATGGTTTTGTCCGATCAACAATGAGGATATGAAACAAAAAAATAAAGTAAAAAACTATCAACAAATGCTCGAAAACAGAATAGAGGAAGTTTTTCCATTCTTGAAAACAAAGACTATATTCAAACGTGTACTACATCTGAATACTGTTGACGGCGTTGAGCTTAATATAAGTCAACTAAGAGGCAAGCGTCTGGATTATAGTGTAAAAGGTATAGAAGACCTTTATTTTGTCGGAGATACCACTGCAGCTCCTGGTGCCGGCGGCGACATAGCACACGAATCGAGTATGAAGTGCTACGAGAAAATAAAGGATACGATACTTTCAAAAGACAGGGCTTGAATAATACGATGTATGCCATCAAACTTATCGTTAGTGATCTTCATCTCGGCAGGGGCAGGTTTACCTCTGAAGGCATACGGAACCCGTTCGAAGATTTCTTCTTTGATGAAAGCTTCGATGAATTTCTCGAATACTATACGCAGGGTAAATACGCAAACTACAATGTCGAGCTCATAATAAACGGCGATTTTTTGAATCTGCTCCAGGCAGATATATTGAAAGACGGTGCTACTATTACGGAGTTCGATTGTCTTATCATGCTTCAGCGTATTGTAAAGGGGCACCCCGTGTTTTTCGATGCATTGAAACGGTTCATGTATTCTCTGAACCATCATATAAGTATCCTGGTCGGGAATCACGATCAGGGGTTACTCTGGGGAAGGGTCGAAGGGCTCTTAAAAAATATTATTTCACCCCGCTTGGATATATACCATCGTTCAATGTCATTTGACGGTATATACATAGAGCACGGCAACAACTATGATATCCTGAACGGCTTTTCAACTTTGGATTCCATAAAGAAATCTCCGCTCAATGGGGATACGGTACTCAACATACCCTGGGGCAGTTATTTCGTATTGACGTTCATATATCCGAGAAAAAAAATTATGCCGTATCTCGATAGAATAAAACCTTTGAGAAAATATATACGTTGGGGAATTCTGTTCGATACCAAAAAAACGATCGTTACCCTGGCACAGATGGTATGGTTCTATCTAATAAATAGGTTCCATTCGGATTCACAGAGACGGAGGAAATTCCATATAACCATTGAGCATGTCATGGAGTCTTTAAAATTAGGGTCCATTACGGATATTGCCATAGCAATATTAAAACATACAAATTATAAAATAGTGATATTCGGGCATACGCACAGAGCAATGCATATAGAGGTTCAGGGTAAGCAATACCTGAATACGGGCACATGGACAGATATCGTTGATATGGGTATAGATAACCCGGGCAGGCATTCAAAGCTTACCTATGCGTTGATCGATTACGAAACCAACCAACCGCTGGCAAGCTTAAGAGAATGGCACGGACGTTACAGAGTGGAAAACGAGATCCGCGGATGGTCATAAAAAACAAAGCAGGTATCGACAATATGGCATTACATACCTATGTACATACGTACAGTCGTTTCGGACAGGTTTATGATCTTTCGTCAACTATAAACATGCTCGGACATTTGCTTGGAGATGTTTTAAGAGAACAAGAGGGCGAAGAATTTTTCAGACTCGAAGAGTACATGCGATTGAGCATCAAGGCGTTGAGGAGGAACTACAGTCCTGCACTCGAAATTAAAATAATAGATACCCTTTCCAGTTTGCGGCCGGAACGCATGGCAGATCTCATAAGGGCATTTGCAATATACTTTCAGCTCGTCAATATAGCGGAAGAATACTACGCGTATAGAGCGAGACCCGCATCATCGAATTTCAATCAAGACGAATTATCGGTCTACAACTGCGTTTTTAACATGAATAACAAAAGTTACGATAAGAATACGATAAAATTTTTTATGAAACACCTTTCTATCATACCAGTTATTACAGCCCATCCCTCGGAGACCAAGAGACACACTGTAATGGTAAAACACAGAAAGGTGTATGATTATCTATGCAGTATGCTTGAATGCCGGTTTGGACGTGAACATGAGCGAGAACAATACAAAATGCTTATCAAGAATGAGATCACCAAATTGTGGCAGACAGATGAGATCAGAAACAGAAGCGTAAAGGTTTCGGATGAGGTTTTTAACGGTATGTTTTATTTCAAACATACATTTTATCGTGTTATAGATAAACTGTATAAAAAGGTAAGCACTGCAATAAAACGGATATATCCTGATATTCCAATAAGCCCCGATTTTATGAGGTTCGGCACATGGATAGGCGGAGATATGGATGGCAATCCGCAGGTGACGAAGAATACCATTTCCGATGCAATGAACATGCATAGAGATACGATTCTGTCTCTGTACAGAGAGGATATAAATGCGCTTTTCAGAAGCCTTTCCATGTCAGAAAGGCAGGCAGGGATATCGGCGGCGTTAAAAAAGTCTATCAAAAAAGATATCAAAAGATTTGATACGATCTCCGGCCTTGTTGATTTTGATAGCATAAGTCCGACCGAGTATTACAGACAAAAACTAACTTTGATGTATGCAAGACTTCTTGCGATGGGCAACCATAAAAAGGGTGCGTACAACACGATAGACGAGTTCTTATCGGATCTCTTATTGATACAAAATAGCCTCTCCAGCAATAAGGCGTATGACATAGCGGATGAGGAGGTTTCCTCACTGATAATAAAGGCGCGCGTTTTTGGTTTTCATTTCGCATCCCTTGATGTGAGACAGCACAATATTGTGCACGAGAAAGTCGTGGATGAACTGCTTGGAGCAAGATATGCCGGAGAAGATGAAGAGACAAGGCAAAAGATTTTAATCGGCTGTTTGAAGGGGGATTTCAGAATTCCGTCGAAATTATCAAAAACAGCGCAAAACACCATAGATGTATTTAAAACAATAAAGCGTGTTCAAAAAAACCTTGGCAGGGATGCCATCAAAACCTATATCATAAGCATGAGTCACGGGTTCAGTGATATCCTCGAGGTTGCCTTTTTGTTAAAGATAACGGGACTTGTGAAGGCAGGAGAGAATGGTATGAGTTCCTCTGTAAGCATAGCACCCCTGTTTGAAACCATACATAACCTGGAACAGGCACCGCATACAATGGGGCAGGCGTTTTCAAACAAGCTCTATATGTCGATACTAAAAAACTCCGGTATGCGGCAGGAGATCATGCTCGGCTATTCAGACAGTAATAAGGATGGAGGCATACTGAGGTCAACGTGGTCGCTGTACAGATCGCAAGAACGGATTGTTTCTATTGCTAATCAATACGGTATAAACGTTCTGTTTTTTCACGGCAGAGGAGGCAGCATCGGCAGGGGAGGCGGACCTACGTATAAGGCATTCAAAGCACAGCCCGTCGGTACCATAAATGGATATGTAAAATTTACGGAGCAGGGAGAAGTAGTATCGTATAAATATGCAAATATCGATACAGCACTCTATAACCTCGAATCTATAGTATCTGGCGTGATCTCGGCAAGTTTTTCACATGAACATAAAAACAGGAAACTATATGAAGAAAGCATGGATGAGATTGCCGAGAGTGCCTATGCATACTACAGTAGAAACATACATGACAACCCACTGCTCGGAGATTATTTTTTTTCAGCAACACCGATCAAAGAAATATCCAAACTCAAAATAAGTTCGAGGCCTGCTTTCAGGGCAGAAAAAGGAACCATTGATTCGATAAGGGCTATACCGTGGTCGTTTAGCTGGGCTCAAAGCAGACACAACATTCCGGGCTGGTTTTCTTTCGGCTATGCCGTGCATTCATTCTCGAAAAGACACAGAGATGGCATAAAGGTTCTGAAGCAAATGTACAAGAATTGGGAATTTTTCAAGGTTTTGGTCGACAATATAGAGATGAGCATGGCCAAGGCAGACATGCATATAGCATTGCTGTACTCGAATCTATCAAGAGATAAAGAAGGTTCAAAGCACTTTTTTAATATGATACGGCATGAATATGCATTGAGCAAAAGGATGTTGTTGATAATAACCGGACAAAAAAATTTGCTTGAAAATCAGCCGGAACTGAGGCATTCGCTCGAACTCCGTGAGCCTTATATAGATGCACCCACCTATATTCAGACTATCTTGCTTGACAGGTTGAAATCAAACAAACTTTCAAAAAAAGAAATAAGCAGGCTTACATACCCTGTCCTGCTCAGTATCGATGCTATATCGGCTGGATTGAAGAATACAGGATAAGCCTGCCGCAATATTGTCCTTGCAAAATAAAAAAAACTGTTTTAGAACGCAGACATTAGAAAGGTATCCATTCAAATACGATGAATTCTTTCATAGGAATCATAATGCTGTTAATGCTGCAAGGTCATGGTATAAGTATGACCTTGTCGCCATCCCGGCTTCATCCTGGCAGCCCCTTTATGTTAAGTATGAGCGGACTGGTAACAGGAACAACGTACGAGATAAAATTTGACAAACACACCTTGAATTTCACCGGCAGCACAACGGACATTTTACTCGGGGTAAATCTGGAACATCCTGAAGGCGAGGACAGTATAAGGCTATATGAGCACGGTATCGCTGCACCCCTGACGTCTGTATCAATCGATGTGCATAAACATGTCTACCCGAGCCAGTATCTTAAGCTCCCGGAAAATTTTGTCGAACTTACGCCCGCTGAATTAAAAAGGGCAATAAAAGAAGAAAAAGAGCTGGATAGAATTTTTGTGAATGACACAACAACGCCGCTTTGGAAAGGTGCCTTTATCATACCTGTTCATGGTATCATAACAACACCATTTGGAGTAAAAAGATTTTTAAACGGCGAACCCAGGTCTGCCCATACGGGCATAGATATAGCCGGGAAATTGGGTACACCGGTCGTTGCGACAAATAACGGTATCGTGTGTTTTGAGGGCAATCTTTTTTTCGGCGGTAACAGCATTCTGATCAATCATGGACAGGGTATTTATTCCATGTACTTTCATCTTGGAAAGTATGCAGTAAAAAACGGAGATTATGTAAAAAAAGGTCAGGTAATAGGATACATCGGTAGTACAGGCCGCGTTACGGGACCAAGTCTGCATTTCGGTTTACGGATAGTAGACAGTAAGGTCGATCCTGAGTTGTTATTTGCCTTGACGGGCAAAGAATAGAAGTTCGTCATATAGGTAAGGTTAAGCGCTGGTACTGTATTTGATATGATAAACCCAAAAAATTCCCTTATTGCATTTTTTTGGTTTAATGGCATAATTTTATAAATTTCATCATCTCCTAAGCTAACCCTTTCTTTTCTTTTTCTTTCTCTTGCAATACTCTCCACAAAATCTTGCCCGCCCCACTTTTTGGCAACTCTTTAACAAATTCCACAACTTTCGGATACTTGTAAGCAGCCATCTGCTGTTTTGTCCACTCAATGATCTCCTTTTCGGTAATCTTACCCTCGTATCTAGGGTTCAGGACGATAAATGCCTTCACTTCTTCAACAACCCTCTCATCCGGAACACCTACTACGCAAACCTCCTTCACTGCCGGATGCTTATAAAGCGTAGCTTCAGTTTCAGCTGGCCATACTTTAAAACCTGCACGGTTTATCATTCTTTTTATCCTATCAGTGACAAAAAAGTAACCATCTTCATCCATATGACCCAGATCTCCGGTTCTAAAGTACTTTTTGCCATCAATTTCAATAAAAGCCTCTTCTGTTTCCTTAGGTTTGTTCCAGTATCCTTTGAAAATTTCTGGTCCTGAAACAACTATTTCACCCTCTTTATTTGGCGACAACGGTTTGATAGTCTCTACATCAATCACAAGGGCGTCAACACCAAAGTCAGGAATTCCGATACATTGCAACTTTATATTCTGAAGAGGATTCATGTGTGTCTGGGAAAACGTTTCTGTCAGTCCATAACCCTCCATATATTTTAAACCTGTAAGCTGAAAGAGCTTCTCTCCAACTACCTGGGGCATCGGCGCTCCGCCTCCTCCCACCACTATCAGTGAGCTGAGATCTCTTTCCGCGATCTTTGGATCACTGAGCAGGTCTACAACCATCGTGGTTATGTTAATCCAATGTGTGCAGCGATACTTCTCAATAGCCTGCAGTGCTGTCTCCCTATCCCATCTTGATATTAGCACAATTGTTGCTCCAATATAGATCGGAGCAAGCATGGAGTGAACAGCTCCAGTTACATGGAAAAATGGTAGAGTGGCTAAGGATATCGCACCAGGAGTCAGATTGCTCCAATGCACGGTGCTCAGGGGGTTGGCAGTTACAGTGAAATGAGTGTGCATACATCCCTTTGGAATTCCTGTTGTACCGGCTGTGTAAGGTATTATAGCCAAATCTTCGCTTCCCACTTCAACGTGAGGTGGCTCTCTTTCTGCCATAACCTCATTCCAGTTTACCGTCCCCTCGATATCCAGCTTAAGCTTTGCAAAGTCTGGAACGAGTAATGTTGGCTGCTCTGGTATGTAATCCGATAGATTGCCACAGATAACGGAAATCCCAAGCTTTTTAGCTTCTGGTAACACTTTGTTTGCGAGTTCTGACGTTGTAACTACCATCCTGCTTCCAGAATCGCTAAGAATATATTCAAGCTCTCTTCCAACGAGCATCGGATTTAATGGTATTGCCACTGCATTAGCCCTCATTGTGCCGAATAAAGCTATAACGAATTGCGGAGAATTTTGGGCATAAATTGCTATTCTATCCCCCTTTTTTATACCCGATTTACTCAGGTAGGTGGCAAATCTCTCCACCGCATCAAGCAGTTCTGAGTAAGTAATCTTCCTACCATAATAAATTATCGCTGGCTTCTCACCAAATCTTCTGGCTGAGGTCTCAACAAACTCAAAAAGAGGAACTCTTGGATATTCCAGTGTTTTTGTCAGTCCCTGAGGCCAGTTTTTAAACCACGCCCTATTCATAATATTACCCCCTGATTTTTTCATAAACGTTCCTCCTTTCCTTTCATTTCTTCATAATATGGATATATCCCCCTGTCAAAAAAAATTTATTCACTGTCAAATAAAATATCACAGTTACTATCGACATAAAAAAGCCGTTATCAAAAAGCAAAACAGGAGGGTAGTCTAATCAACTGGCCGCAGTTAGAGCACGATCTTGAAGATGTTCTGGAATTAGTTGCCATGCTTAA
>JABEBX010016247.1_pt1 | contig 52021 bp, 48 predicted proteins | sample 7245971 | NCBI WGS metagenome assembly JABEBX01 (sample SAMN14506365, study PRJNA622280) | hot springs metagenome | biome: hot spring [ENVO:00000051]|acidic hot spring [ENVO:00002120]; feature: spring [ENVO:00000027]|sediment [ENVO:00002007]; material: sediment environment [ENVO:01001048]... | reverse complement strand
TGTTTGGTCGGATCTTTTTGCTGATTGGTGCCCTGCTGCTCGCCAGTCAACTCGCGGTCTATTGGTACTTCAATCTCTATCTGGGCAATCCCCAAGCCCGTCATTTGGCCCAAGGCTGGGCGCAGATTCTCACCCTCAGCAGTGCCCTGGATGTAGGCGAAGCCGAGTGGCTGGCCCCACGTCTGTCCCGAATTGGCATTGCCTTCTATCCCGTGGAACGCATGCAGGGCCAGCCGCCCCACAATCCCATGCTCGCCAACGCCGTCCAACTCCTCCATGGCCTGGGTTGGCCCGATGCCCAGGTTCGCATCGATCGGCGCCAGGGAATATTGTGGCTGGATCCCAACCAGAGAAGTCGAGTGGTCGTCGCCATCCCCATACCTAAACCACCTCCGGGACCTTCCCCGCAGTGGTTCAAACTGAGTGCCATTCTCCTATTGTCCTTGCTCGGGGCCTTCCTTATCGTCCATCAGATCACCGCACCGCTACGCCGGCTGGTCCAGGCTTTGCAGGTCAATCGCAATGGCGAGGGTCCACCGGAATTACCGGTTGCAGGACCCATGGATATTCGGGAATTGGCAACGGAACTCAATGCTGCCTTGCGGGAGCGCTATTTGCTGACGGAGGAGAGGGAGATGGTGCTCCTGGGGGTATCCCACGACCTGCGCACGCCCCTGACCCGAATGCGGATGCTGGCCGAATTTCTTCCCAAGGAGGCTACCGAGATCCAACAGGAATTGGTGGACAATCTCTGGGAAATGGATGAAACCTTGCATCAGTTCCTGGACTATGTCCGCAGTGGTCATGAGGAACTGGCCGAAGAAATTGATCTGGGGGCCTTTCTCCAAAATTTTGTGCACGACAGTTCGTATTCCGAAATTCAATTGGAAGAGCTCCCGGCCCAAACTCTCTACGTACATATCCCCCCGGTGGCTCTCAAGCGGGTGCTGCGCAACCTGGTGGAGAATGCCCGCCGTCACGCCCGCCCGCCCGTTACCCTTCGTTTGCTACCCTTGGGTGCGGCCGTGGAGATTCAGGTGCGCGATCATGGCAACGGCATCATTGCCATCATTCATCGCATTCTCCACCGACTGGGCGGGAGCTTATCCATGGAAAATGCCAAAGACGGCGGCCTGCTGGTTCGCGTCCAACTCCCTTTGCATACCAACTAGGATACCGCTATCTTGCTGCCGGCGCCTCTTTGGGACAGAGCTTGCGCAATTGGGCCAGCTCCTTGGGTGAGAGGTCCTGCCAGGCAATATTCCCACAGCGGCCACTGATCTTCCCTTCCAGGGTCCCATTCTGGGATACCCCGGGACCTACGGCAAAATCCGGCACCGACTGGGTCGAGATGACCACGGCGGTACTACTCGATGCCCTGCTCTTGGACGTGCTGGGCATCGCTCCTTGGGGTTGCAGCCACAGATAAAAAAACCCGATCAAGACCAGCAGGGTCAAGACCACTATGATCGCCGCCAACCATGATGTCTTGCTTTCTCGAACCATGGGCAATCCCTCCATACGATATGTTCAGGATAGACGTTCCAGGGCAACGATGCCGAGGGCCAGCCACTTGCTTCCCGACGTAAACTGGACCTGGATCCGGCCCTGTCGACCACCACCCTCGTAGTCCAATACGGTCCCCTCTCCAAAAACCGGGTGGCGAATGCGAACCCCCAAGGGAAAGGGACTCGCAGGATGAGCTGGAGTCGATGCGGACAGGACCGTCGGCAGCACCGGGCGGCGGACCTGGGCACGGGGGCGCAACTCTTCCAGATGTTCTGCCGGGAGCTCCCGCAGAAAGCGCGACGGCAGGGCCGGACGTTCACTGCCATGGATACGGCGGCTCTCGGCATGACACAGAACCAATTGGGTCATGGCTCTGGTCATGCCCACGTAACATAAGCGCCGCTCCTCGGCGAGGCCCTGGGGATCCTCCAGACTGCGCAGATGGGGAAAGAGCCCTTCTTCCATCCCCACCAAAAAAACCAGAGGAAATTCCAGCCCCTTGGCGCTGTGCAAGCTCATCAATTGGACGGCGTCCTGCCAACTCTCAGCCCCTGCTTCGCCAGCCTCCAGCGCAGCATGGGTCAAAAACTCGCTGAGCAGATCTCCGGGAACAGGACTCAATTCTCGTAGACCCGCAGAGCTTTCTACCAAGGCAAAGGTACGGGCAGCATTGAGGAGCTCGTCCAGATTCTCCAAGCGACTTTCGCCGCGATCACCATCACGGGCATGCCATTCCCGCAAAGGAATGTGCTCCCACACCAGCCGCACCTGCTCCTCCAGACTACGTTCGGCACAACCCTCGGCCAACTGATCAATGCTGGTCAAAAAGGCGTTCACCTTGGCCTGCCCAAGTTCACCGGCCGCTTGCCAGTAGGAGATCCCCCGATCCAGGCTATGTTGTCGTAAGCGCTCTACGGTGACGGCACCGATGCCCCGCGCGGGGACATTGATGACTCGTTCAAAAGCGGCATCATCGTGTCGATTCAGCACTAGACGCAGATAGGCGAGGGTGTCTTTGATTTCCGCGCGCTCAAAGAAGCGTAAGCCGCCATAGACCCGATAAGGTATCCCTTCCCGTACCAAGTGCTCTTCAAAGGGTCGGGATTGGGCGTTGGAACGGTAGAGAATGGCACAATCAGCCCGCTTCCCTCCCGCCGCCACCCACTGGACGACTCGCGCCACCACGAAGCGGGCCTCGTCCTCTTCGTTGTAGGCTCGATAGAGTTGCACGGGAGCTCCGCCCGTCTGGGCTGTCCACAGGGTCTTGCCCAGGCGTTCCGGATTGCGGGCGATGACCTGGTTGGCCACCGCCAAAATGGGCGCGGTGGACCGGTAGTTTTGTTCTAGACGAACGAGTCGGGCACCAGGAAAGTCCTGACTGAAGCGAAAAATATTTTCCACCTCGGCTCCACGCCAACCATAGATGGACTGATCGTCGTCCCCCACCACAAAGATCTGACCGTGGGCGGCGAGCTTGCGCAGCCACTGATACTGCACTGCATTGGTATCTTGAAACTCATCCACAAGGACATGCTGAAAGCGCTCCTGATACTGGGCCAGGAGCGCCTCGTCCTGCCACAGGCGCAAGGCATAGAGAAGCAGATCGGCAAAATCCACCCCACCGGCACGCTCCTTCAGTTCTTCATAGCGCCGATAGGTGGCTAACACTGGCTCAGGAACACTGGGATCTTGTCGCAAATCCAGGGGCCCGATGCCACCATCTTTCCAACGCCCAATGCGGGCAGCAATCTGCTTGGGATTCCAGTGCTTGTCCTCCAGACCCAGATCCTTGAGCGCCCGGCGGACCAGGCGTTGACTATCATCGGCATCGAGAACCGGAAACTGGGCCGGCAAGGAGAGTACCCCGTGGTGCAGGCGTAACAAGCGATGGGCGATACCGTGAAAGGTTCCCATCCACAGGCCCCGCAGATCTTCCTGGACGAGTTGGTCGAGGCGGGCACGCATGGACTGGGCGGCCTTGTTGGTGAACGTAACCGCTAGAATTTGTCCGGGGAAAAGTCCCTCTTCGAGCAGGTGGACGATCCGACTGGTGAGCACCCGCGTCTTACCCGATCCGGCCCCCGCCAGGACCAGTGCGGGACCAGGGGGCAAAGTGACGGCCTCCTGCTGCCGTTCGTTCAATTCCATTTTGGTACGCTAAGCCCCTTGCAATTTCGCGCAAATGCCCCCATTTTCGCCACAGGTTTCCTCATGTCCATGGCGGCATGATACGGAGGGTTTCCTTGGAATACAAAGACTACTATCAAATTCTTGGGGTGGCGCGCAACGCTGATGCCGATGCCATCAAAGCGGCCTACCGAAAAATGGCACGCAAATATCACCCGGATGTCAGTAAGGAACACAACGCCGAGGACCGTTTCAAGGAGGTGCAAGAAGCCTATGAAGTCCTCAAGGACCCCGAAAAGCGGCGCGCCTACGACCAACTAGGCAGCAACTGGCGTGCTGGTCAGGAGTTTCGTCCCCCACCTGGTTGGGAAAATTTTTCCAGCGGCTTCCCAGGTGGCAATGCTGCGGGTCCTGATCTTGGCGGATTCAGTGATTTCTTCGAAGAGCTTTTCGCCCGTCGTGGACAGGCAGGAGGCGCCAGCAGCTTTCGGATGCGTGGCGAAGACACGGAGGCCGAGCTCAGCATTCGCCTGGAAGACGTTGTGCACGGTGCGCAGCGAGAAATCAGTCTGGACGTCCCCGTTGCCGGTCCCGATGGACGCATCCGGCGGGAGCGGAAACAGCTCTCGGTAAAAATCCCGGCGGGTATTGCCCCGGGCCAACGCCTGCGCATTGCTGGGCAAGGTCAGCCTGGCAGAGCTGGGGGCGCCAATGGGGATCTCTATCTTCGCATCAGCTACGCGCCACATCCGAAGTTTCGCTGGGAGGGACGTGATCTCTACTATGATCTTCCCATCAGTCCCTGGGAAGCGGTCTTGGGGGCGAGCGTGCAAGTCCCTACCCTGGATGGTGTCGTCCGTGCCAAAGTCCCGGCCGGGAGTAGTTGTGGTCAGCGCCTGCGGCTACGAGGTAAGGGCTTACCCGAGACCCAGGGCAAGACGACAGGGGATCTCTATGCCGTACTGCAGATCGTCGTTCCCAAGCAGCTCAACGAGGAGGAAAAAGCCCTCTGGGAGCAGCTTGCTGCCAAGAGTCGCTTTCATGCCAGAAGCTAGATCAATAGCCACTGACTACCTGATTACGCCCCTTCTGCTTGGCTGCAAACAGGGCTTGGTCCGCAGCTTTGATCAATTCCTGGGGATCTTCCATGTCCTCCCTCCGGCAGGCCACACCGATACTGACAGAAACCGAAAGCTGTAGGTCCTGCCAGGTTTCTGCAGCGGACAAGCGTTCGCAAATCCGATTGGCGAGCGCTTCCAGCCCGCTCAACTCCGTTTCTGGACAGAGTACGAGAAACTCATCTCCGCCCATTCGACAGACGACGTCCTGTTGTCGGATCAACTCTTCGAGGATACGCGCCACCCGGTGCAAGACCCCATCGCCCCCATCATGACCCAAGGAATCGTTGATTTCCTTGAAGTTGTCTAGGTCCAGGAGCATAACTCCAAGGGCGGTTTGCCGATGCTTGCTGACGGCCCATTCCTGCGCAAAACGATCTTCGGCATAACGTCGATTGCGCAGCTTCGTCAGGGGATCGGTCAAAGCCGCTTGCCGCAAATCCCGGTTTACCTCCACCAGGGAACCTGCCAAACGCTGCATTCGCTGTTGTCGCAGGGAATACTTACGACGTGCCTCCTGCCGTCGCATGGCAAGTTGCAAGTGTTTTAGCAATTGTTCATCGGTCAACGGCAGAGTTTCGTAGGCGTCTACCGCCGTGCGGTACAGTAAGAGTTCTGCCACCGGCGAGAGCGGTGGGCCAAAGACCAGCAGGTAGGGTCCCAAAATGGGATCAAGCCCTGCCAGAAGTCGATCCAGCTCCGCATCATACACCGAGTCCTTGATCACCAGCAGTAGATCCCAGTTGGCAGAACTCAATGTCAGGGGATCCACACTCTTGGGGAGCCTTTGCGGACAAAGCCCCATGCGCTGCAGCATTGCGCTACAGGCACTACCATTGGCCGATGCGTCGCCACCGATACAAGCTATCTGTAGACCCGCACCAATGGACGGCTCTACCCCTCCTGCAATCTCACAATCTTCCCAACCCGTAACGGTGCTACGGATTTCCTCCGCCTCTTGCAGCAGATTGCGCCAGCTCGGCCAGGAGCGAAGGAGATGCTCCAAAACTCCATTGACCGTCTCCTGACTCAATCCCAGAAATTCTGTCTCCTTGCGTAGCATCGCCGCATCCTCTAGCCAAGAGGAGTTTCTTTGGAGGCAAATGGCTGCCATGGAATTGCCAAAACGCAGCAAGTGGGCAAGAAAAATACAACGTGCCGAGTCCGGGGTTCCCAGGAGTTCTTCCGGACAGCCTTGGTGCAAAACCGCCTCGACATAGATGGAGGGCAGACCCCAGTCTTCCAGTAGGAGCGCAGAGAGTTCGTCTTGATCCACATCAAAGCGTCGACGTTCCTCCAACCGGCACTCTACTTCGTTTTTACCGACACACCGGGTGAGGAGCTCTCCATAGCTTTCTGGAAACAGGCTTGCCAATGCCAATCGGCCCACCTTGGAGAGAAGAGTCACGACAAAGATTTCATCGGCATTCACTCGCCCAAGCCAGGCGGTTACATGCTGAGTCGCTAGGCCAGCGAGTAAAGAACGTGTCCAAAACTCCGAATAATCAAAATCAGGAACCCGGGGAGCAGTGCTTTGGATTAACGCCAAGGCCAGCACCAAACGCTTGATCTGGGCTTGACCAAGAACCAAAATTGCGTCATTTACCGCCACGATAGGGCGGGAACGATAGTGTAGAGAGACATTGGCAAGCTGTAAAAGTCTGGCATTGGTGGCCGGATCCGATTGCAAGACACGGCCCAACTCTCTACTGTCGATATCCTCCTGCTCCAATAAGCGCAAGGCCTCTAGAAAGATTCCGCGCGGCGAAGGCAACTGACCACCGCTTCGATACCGGGTAAGCCATTCGGCACTGCTTACGGCAACCATTTTCATCCCCAGCGGTTCTTGCTAGACCTTAGTTATCTTTAGGCTATTTTTGGCAAAATGCCAATCCCTCCAAGGGAATGTACCAACGACTTTCCATTTGTCCAGAGGCTACCGGTGCGGGAACCGTACGCATCATCGCCGGAGCCAGGAAGACTGGGCTTGACTGTTGCGAAGGGGACTGCAGCTTCACCTGGATCACTCCTCCCCAGGACATCCCCAGATCCCGGCAGGCCGACTGGGCATCGTGCAAAAACCTCTGTAGCAACACCCTTTGTGCCTTTCCCGCAGCTGCTTGCTGGCTGGCCGCCGAGGGCTGGGCTTGCAAAGACTGTAATTGCAGTCGGGACTGCAGAGTGGCCAACTGCGCCAGCAGCACCGAGGGTGCAGCCCGCAGGATCAACTCTCCCTTGAGCTGCCAACCCTTGTCATCGGCCATTTGCTGGCTTTGATAATTGCCAAGCCTCCAGTGAATCTGAGGAATCGTACCCAGCTGCTCCTGCGCCCAGCGGAGATCGTCATTGACAAGAACGGCAGCCTTGGCGGGATCCTGATTTTGTGCCTCGGCGACCAAGTGTGCGGTCAACTCATCATCGGGGACGGTAAAGTCCTCGCGTAACTGCAGATCAATGCGAGTGGGACCCATGGGGGTCGGCGCCGCTTGCGCAAACGCCGGGGTACAAGCTAAAAAACTCGAAAGCAACAAGAGATATGATCGCTTCAATGAATGAATCTCCAAGGGGTACTATTTACTCAACCGTCACCGCCTTGGCCAGATTGCGCGGGCGATCCACATCGGTACCCTTGACCAACGCGGCGTGATAGGCCAGCAGTTGGACGGGGATGGCATGAATGATGGGCGAAAGGAGTCCGGCATGCCGAGGCAGACGAATGACATGGACCCCTTCTCCGGCTTCATAATGACTGTCCAGATCCGTAAAGACGTAGAGCTGACCGCCCCGGGCATGGACCTCTTGCATATTGGCGGCCAGCTTTTCCAGCAGCTGGTCGTTGGGCGCGATGACCACGACCGGCATGTGGGCGTCCACCAAAGCCAGGGGTCCGTGTTTCAACTCCCCGGCCGGATAAGCCTCGGCATGAATATAGGAAATTTCCTTGAGCTTCAGGGCACCTTCCAGGGCAATGGGGTAGTGAAGACCCCGCCCCAAAAAGAGGGCATGTTCCTTGTTGGCAAAATGCCTTGCCCAAAGCTGGATCTGGGGCTCGAGATGGAGGGCTTGTTGAATGCTGCCTGGAAGTTGTCGCAAGGCCATCAAATGGCCTGCTAACGCCTCTTCGTCGACCCTCCCCCGGAGCACACCCAAGGAGATTGCTAGCAGATACAAGGCCACCAGCTGGGTAGTAAAGGCCTTGGTGGAGGCCACCCCAATCTCGGGGCCCGCCCGGGTCAGGAATTGCAGAGACGACGCTCGCGGAATGGCACTCTCGGCCACATTACAAATGGATAGACTCAGCGGATGATCCAAGGCCTTGGCATGGCGCAGGGCCTCGAAGGTATCCAGCGTCTCTCCCGATTGGGAGAGGGTGACGATCAGTCGACTCCGCTTTGGGATACTGTCCCGATAGCGATACTCATGGCCCAGTTCCGCATAGGCGGGGATGCCGGCAATACTTTCCAGCCACTGCCGGCCCACCAGGCTCGCGTAGTGACTAGTGCCCGAAGCCAGCAGGAGGACCTCATCGATTTTCGCAAAATGGTCCGCCGCCCCCGCGCCCCAAATCCGGTCAATGGAAAAATGCCCCTGGAGGGCCCCCTCCATGGTATCAGCCACCGCCCGCGCCTGTTCGTGGATCTCTTTCTGCATGAAATGACGATAGGGACCCAAATCCATGGCCGCGCTGCTTAATTGGCTCCAATGCTGTTCCCGCAGCACTGGCTCCCCATGCTGATCTACCAATACCACGGCATCCCTGCGCAGACTGGCAAAGTCGCCATCCTCGAGATAGACCACCCGCCGGGTAACCGGCAGTAGGGCGGCAACGTCCGACGCAAAATAATTACCATCACTGGCAAGACCCAAGAGCAAGGGGCAACCCATCCGGGCTATCACCAGTTGCCCTTCATCGCGACGACTGAGCACGGCAATGGCATAGGCCCCCTGCAATTCCCGACAGGCAGCCCGCACCGCCGACAGGAGATCATCCATTTGGCTGCGATACCAATGGATCAAATGGGCAATGACCTCGGTATCCGTCTCGGAGACAAAGTCATAGCCCACCCCCCGCAAGCGCTCCCGCAAACTCTGGTAATTTTCGATGATGCCGTTATGCACCACCGCCAGTTCGTCCCTGGAGAAAAGCGGATGGGCATTGCGCTCGGCTATACCACCATGGGTGGCCCAGCGGGTATGACCAATCCCGAGTCCACTAACTAGCCCCTCGCTTTCCATGGTGGCTGCCAAATCCGCCACTCGACCAACACTGCGCCGCCGTTGCAATCCCCCCTGATCATCCAGGATCGCCAAGCCGGCCGAGTCATAGCCCCGGTATTCCAAGCGCCGCAGCCCTTCCAAAATGACAGGAACGATATCGCTCTGGCCAACGCCACCAACAATTCCACACATTGTAATCTACCTTTTCTGGTACTCAGCCTTTGTTCGCTTGCCTGGGTCCGTGCCAATGGGGAATGGATTTCTGAGGACTTCTACTCAAGGTAAGCCCACCGGCAGGGACGTCACGGGTAATGGTGCTCCCGGCGCCGATGGTCGCCCCAGCCCCCACCCGAACCGGTGCCACGAGTTGGGTATCGGAGCCCACAAAGACACCATCCTCAATCTCGGTTTTATGTTTCTGCACCCCGTCATAATTGCAGGTAATGACGCCAGCGCCAATGTTCACCTGCGCACCGATCTCGGCATCGCCCAGATAGCTCAGATGGTTGACCTTGCTTCCCGCACCCAGCCGCAGTTTCTTGGTTTCCACAAAATTTCCCACGTGGGCATTGGCACCAATTTCCGAACCCGGGCGAATCCTTGCAAAGGGACCAATGCGAGCATCATGGTCGATTTTGCACCCTTCCAGCAGCGAGTAGGGGAGAATTTCCACATCGTTCCCAATACATGCGTCCCGCAGGATCGCGCCAGCCCCGATCCGTACCCTGGCCCCCAACTCAATCCGCCCCTCCAGGATTACATTGGGCTCCAAGTAGCAGTCGGGACCAAACTCCAGACTGCCCCGCAGATCTACCCGAGCAGGATCGGCACAGCGCAGTCCCGCTTGTTGCAATATTCGGATCTGTCGGGCTTGGAAGAGTCGTTCGGCTTGGGAGAGCTGTTCGGCATCGTTTACCCCCAGCGCTTCGCGGGGATCCACCAGACGATAGGCAATGGTTTTGATCCCGTCCTGGGCTGCCAAGGAAACCAAGTCCGTAAGATAGTATTCCCCTTGGGCATTGTTGGGCGCTAACGACTCTAACCAGTTTTCTAAACGGTTTGCAGGGAGGACCATGATCCCCAGGTTCACCTCGCGAATCTCTCTTTCCCGGGGCGTGCAGTCCCGCTCTTCCTGGATCCCTGCCACGGTACCATCTTCCTGGCGCAGGATCCGACCGTAGCCCGCGGGATCCGGCAGTTCCCCGCTGCAAAGACCCACACACTCGTCAGGAACATGCTGCAGAAATGCTTGCAGTGTCTGGGCCTGCAGCAGTGGCACGTCACCATAGAGCACCAGGACCCGCCCCTCCTTGGCGAGGCCTGGCAAGGCGCAGCGCAGGGCATCGCCGGTACCACGCTGCGGCTGTTGATAGTGCCAAACCAGGTCAGGGGCAGAGGCTAAGGATGCCTGCAGGAGCTCGGCTTCGTGACCAACCACCAGATGAATAGGTCCCTGGTCTGCGACCTGTTGCGCCGTATGTAGCACATGATGCAACAAGGGTTTCCCGGCCAGTGGCTGCAAAACTTTTGGCTGGGCAGAGCGCATTCGCGTTCCCTTGCCAGCCGCCAAAATGACCACTTCTACCTGAGCCATAACTCCCTCTCCCACCAAAGAAGAAAACCCCAAGGAGATCGTACCTTGGGGTCTTGCTCGCAGAACATCAACCTTCTCTTCCGTGCATCGTTCGGAATCAGCGGAGTATTCCTTGCTCCCGCAAGCGTTGCAAGGTGCGTAGTCGCGCCACTTGTTCGAGCAACTCGGCCTGGGCAGCAGCATAATCCAGGTCTTCTGTACGATTGGCCAAGCGTGCCTCGGCTGCATCCCGGGCGGCTTTTGCTTTCGCCTCGTCAATATCCATGGCCCGCTCAACCGAATCTGCCAAAACCGTTACGCAATCGGGCTGAATTTCGAGCATACCGCCATTAACAAATAGATGCTCGATCTCATTGCCGTTCTTGATGCGTAGTTCGCCTGGACGCAGACCCGTCAGCAAGGGAGCATGTCTTGGCAAAATCCCCAATTCCCCCATTTGCCCGGGCGCCACCACCATTTCCGCTTCCCCTTCGAAAATGCTGCCTTCTGCACTCACCACCCGCACTGCAATGGTCATGGCCATGATGCTCAGCCCTGCTGCAGTTTCTGGGCCTTGGCGATGGCTTCGTCGATGGTTCCTACCATGTAGAAGGCTTGCTCAGGCAGGTGGTCAAATTCACCACTGACGATGGCTTTGAAACCCCGAATGGTTTCCTTGAGGGAAACATAGGTGCCGGGACTACCTGTGAAGACTTCGGCCACGAAGAAAGGCTGCGAAAGAAAACGTTGAATTTTGCGAGCCCTGGCAACCAATACCTTGTCATCGGCCGAGAGTTCATCCATACCCAGAATGGCAATGATATCCTGCAACTCTTTATAACGCTGCAAGGTTTTCTGACAGGAGCGGGCGACTTCATAATGCTCCTGTCCGACGATCTGCGGATCCAACTGGCGGCTAAAGGAATCCAGTGGATCCAGCGCCGGATAGATGCCCAACTCTGCGATTTGTCGAGACAACACCACCGTCGCATCCAAGTGGGCAAAGGTCGTCGCTGGCGATGGATCGGTGAGGTCATCGGCAGGTACATAGACCGCCTGTACCGAGGTAATGGAGCCGACCTTGGTGGAGGTGATCCGCTCCTGCAACTTACCCATCTCTTCGGCGAGCGTCGGTTGGTAACCTACGGCCGATGGCATACGCCCGAGGAGTGCGGATACTTCCGTACCTGCCAGGGTGTACCGGAAGATGTTATCGATGAACATCAAGATGTCACGACCCTCATCCCGGAAATGCTCGGCCATGGTCAACCCGGTCAGACCAACCCGCAGACGGTTGCCTGGTGGCTCGTTCATCTGACCATATACCAACGCGACCTTGTCGAGCACCTTGGATTCGGTCATTTCGTGATAGAAGTCATTCCCTTCACGGGTTCGCTCACCAACACCAGCAAAAACGGAATAACCCGTGTGCTCTATGGCAATATTTCGGATCAACTCCATCATCAACACGGTCTTGCCCACACCGGCGCCACCAAAAAGACCGACTTTACCACCCTTCGCAAAGGGGCAAACCAGGTCAATAACTTTCACCCCGGTCTCCAGCACTTCGGTGCTTGCTGCCAGTTCATCAAAGGCAGGCGCCGGACGATGAATCGATTTGCGCTCATCGCAACTTACCGGGCCTTTGCCATCGACCGGATCACCGAGCACATCCATGATCCGACCCAAGGTGCCATGACCCACTGGAACGCGAATGGGAGAACCCGTACGACGTACCTTGAGGCCCCGCTTCAGACCTTCGCTGGAGCCCATGGCGATGCCACGGGCAACACCATCACCCAACTGGCTTTGGACTTCAATGGTAAGGTGGCGATCCTCGACGACGATGGCCTCCATGATCTCGGGTACCAGCCCCCGGGGGAAAGCTACGTCGACCACCGGACCGATAACCTGCACGATTTCTCCCACCGCTTGCTCTGCCACTTGCGCTTCGCTCATGCTGTGATTCCTCAAAAAAGCAAAAAGTTCATACGGCTGCCGCACCGGCGCTGATTTCCGCAATCTCTTGCGTGATTGCCGCCTGCCGGGCCTTGTTATAGGCCAGCTGCAGTTCGCCCACCAAACGCTTGGCGTTGTCCGATGCGTTCTTCATAGCCACCATCCGGGCACTTTGCTCACAAGCAAGATGCTCTATGACGGCCTGGTAGATGATGGATTCCACATAGCGCTGGAGGAGTTTGTCCAAAACGGGGCGGGCTTCTGGTTCGTAGATGTAATCCCAACGCTGATTGGCTGTCACGGTTTTCTCTTCCGGTTTTGCCACAGGCAAGACCTGTTCCATGGCTGCTCGTTGCAACATCGTGTTCACAAAACGGGAGCTGATCAAATGCAGGGCGTCAATCTCCCCATTTCGGAACGCATCTGTCATGATTCGGATGGGTCCGATCATATCCCCGAGGTTGGGACGATCTCCCAACCCCGTCAACTCCGCAGCCAAGTGAGCGCCGTGGCGGCGCAAAAAACCGACCCCTTTATTACCGATAACCGCAACTCGTGTCTCGATCCCCTGTTCTTGCAACTCATGAAGGCGATTAACCAGGATACGAAGCACATTCACATTCAGAGCACCGCAAAGACCCCGGTCGGAACTTACGAGCAGAAAACCGACGCGCTGGATGGGCCGCTCTTGCAAAAAGGGATGTTCATACTCCGGATGTGCTTGGGAGACATGGGCAAGCACTTCGCGGATCTTTTCTGCATAGGGGCGGGATGCTGACATCCGCTCCTGGGCCCGTCGCATCTTACTGGCTGCAACCATTTCCATAGCCTTGGTGATCTTTCGCGTATTTTTGACGCTTTTGATCTTACCGTTGATTTCCTTGGCCTTTGCCATAGCGGTTCCTCAGTAGCTTCCCGTTGCCTTGAATTGCTGTACCGCTTCCTGCAAACGTCCCTTGATATCATCGGTCAGCTCCTTCTTTGCCTCCAGATCGTCCATGAGATCCTGGTGGCTAGAATGGAGATACGCTAATAGGGCCTTCTCGAAGGGGCGAACCTTGACCACCTCCACATCGTCCAAGGCGCCGCTGCTGGCAGCAAACAAGGACACGGACTGTTCGGCCACCGACATGGGCGAAAACTGATCCTGCTTGAGTAGTTCTGTTACCCGCTTACCACGCTCGATCTGCTTTCGGGTGATTTCATCCAAATCCGATGCGAACTGGGCAAAGGCTGCCAATTCCCGGTATTGGGCCAGATCCAGGCGGATACCGCCACCCAACTTTTTGATGATCTTGGTCTGCGCAGCTCCCCCCACTCGGGAGACCGATAGACCCGCATTGATGGCAGGACGAATCCCAGAGTTAAACAGATCAGATTCCAAGTAGATCTGCCCATCGGTAATGGAGATTACGTTGGTTGGCACGAAAGCGGAGACGTCACCGGCTTGGGTCTCGATAATGGGCAATGCCGTCAAGGATCCTGTTTTACCTTGCACCGCACCGTTGGTTTTGTTAGCGACAAAATCCGCATTGACCCGTGCTGCACGCTCCAGGAGGCGAGAGTGTAAATAGAAGACATCACCAGGATAGGCTTCCCGGCCTGGAGGACGACGCAGCAGCAGGGAGATTTGGCGATACGCCCACGCCTGTTTGCTCAGATCATCATAAATGATCAAGGCATCCATGCCACGATCGCGGAAATACTCGCCCATGGTGCAGCCCGCATAGGGGGCCAGATACTGCATCGCTGCAGAGTCAGATGCATTGGCAGCCACCACCGTGGTGTACTCCATCGCCCCGTATTCTTCCAGCTTCCGAACCACACCAGCGACCGTTGAGGCTTTTTGGCCTACAGCCACATAGATGCAGTACACATTCTTGCCTTTTTGGTTGATGATGGCATCCACGGCAACGGCAGTTTTGCCCGTCTGGCGATCGCCAATGATCAACTCCCGCTGCCCCCTGCCAATGGGAACCATTGCATCAATGGCCTTGATCCCGGTCTGCATGGGTTCATCCACACTTTGGCGCTCGACCACGCCTGGAGCGATCTTCTCCAACACGTCGTACTCTTCCGCAGCGATGGTTCCTTTACCATCCAGAGGCTGGCCCAGGGAATTCACCACTCGCCCCAGCAAGGATTTGCCAATGGGTACCTGCATGACCTTACCCGTACATTGGACGGTGTCACCCTCTTGCAAACCAGAAAATTCTCCCAACACCACCGCACCAACGTTATCTCGCTCCAGATTCATTGCCAGAGCGAATTTGCCACCGGGAAGTTCCAGCATTTCGCCATACATTACGTCGTCCAGCCCATGAATCCGGAGAATTCCGTCGTTCAAGCTGGTGATGGTGCCCTGCGAGCGGGTTTCTACCTTGCCCGCAAAACCACTTATCCGCGCGCGGATCAGTTCACTGATTTCCGAAGGATTCAGTTGTTGCATGCCAATTCCTCAATTAAATGCGAAGACTTTGGGTCAGCTGGGTTAGCTGACCACGCACGGAAGCATCGATAATCTCATCCCCGGCCTGAACAATCACCCCTCCTAGGATGGAGGGGTCTAGCTCTTCCCGGAGAGTGACCTTTTGACCCGGATGCCGACGCTCCAGTGCGGCAGTTACCACAGCACGCTGCCCTTCGAGCAAGGGATACGAGCTACGAACCACCACATCCAGTTCGCCACGGGCCTGATGCAGGGATTGTTCAAAAAGATCGGCAATTTCTGCGGCCACCTGCCAACGATCATTTTCGATGAGCAAGGACACAAAACGCTGCCAATTTTGCAGATCCACGGCCACAGGCACCGAGCCCAGGAAAGCGACCTTATCGGCATCGGAGCGCTCGGGATCGGCCAAAAATTCCGCTGACTCGGCCTGAGCGACCCACAGGGCCAGGCTCTGCAGGGCTTCTAGCCAGTCATTACCAGCATCCGGCGACGGAAGCATCTGGAATATTGCCTCTGCATAAGGTCGCGCCAGCGTAATGGAATCTGACATATTTGGACCCCTTTAGAGTTGTGCGACCAGCCGATCGGTGATCTCGCGGTGATTCTCGGGATTGATTTCGCGCTGCAAAATCTTTTGTGAGCCCTCGATCACCAAATGGACCAATTCACCACGCAATTGCTCGCGAGCACGATTTTCTTCCACCTCAATCTCCGCTCGTGCACCGGCAATGATCCGGTCTGCTTCTTCCCGCGCCTTGATTTGAGCCTCTTCCCGCATCTCGATGCCGCGTCGTTCGGCTTGGGCAATGATCTCGGAAGCCTTCTCTTTGGCTTCCCGGAGAATGTCGGCCGCCCGTTTTTGCGCCAGGTCCAATTCTTCCTTGCCCCGTTCTGCCGCGGCCAAACCATCGGCAATCTTGGCGGAACGATCATTCATGACCCGTCGTAACGGACCATACAAGTACTTGTACAGCAACACCACCAAGATCGCGAAGACTAGGATCTGGATGATGAGGGTGCCATTGATACTTACAGGATTCATGATTTCCTCACTGAAGCCAGCCCGAAATTATCGGCAATCACTCAGCCTAGAAAGGGATTGGCGAAGAGGAACCAGAAACCAAAGGCCAGAATGATGAAGGGAAAGGATTCCATCAAGCCAGCAAAAATGAAGGTATTGACCAGCAGCTGTGGCCGCATCTCCGGTTGACGGGTAATCCCTTCGATGGTTTTGGAGGTAATGAGCCCCCAGCCAATGGCGGAGCCAAGACCTGCGGCACCAAAGATGATCCCAACGGCAATGGCCGTCGCTGCAATGATGATGGTATGTGCGTCCATGTTGCAACTCCTTGAGGAGAAAGTGTAAGAAAAAAGGAAATCTTAGTGATCTTGCATATTGGCCATACCGAGGTAGACCACTGTCAACACCGTGAAAATAAATGCTTGGAGCATGACGATCAAGGACTCAAAGCCTGACCAGACCACTCCCAACACGATGTTTCCCCACCAAGGCAAGAGGGCCAAGAGAAGAAAGACCAGTTCACCCGCGAACATATTACCAAAGAGTCGCAGCGCCAAACTCAAGGGCTTGGTAATCTCTTCAATGGCAGTCATCACAATATTGACGGGGAATAGATACTTTCCAAAAGGGTGGACCAGATAGGTGTGAAAATAGGCAAAGCCTTTGACCCGCAAGCTGGTGAATAAAGTGAGCAGAAACACCACAATCGCCACCGCAAAGGTGGTATTCAAGTTGACTGTTGGGGTAACCCGAAAGTGTTCCAAGCCGAACCAGGCAGCAACCACCCCAGGCAAATAGGCCGGAATCAGGTCCATACTGTTCATGAGCAGGATCCACAGAAAGACCGTCAACGCTACCGGGGCAATCAAGGGATCGCGGACCGGAAAGCTATCGGTAACCAGTTTATCGATAAACTCTACGGCTCCTTCCAGCCAGGCCTGCATTCCATGGGGGGCTCCCGCTTCCAGACGGCGGCCCACCAGCATGGCGGTCCCCACTAGCAGCGCGGCCATGATGAATCCCATGAGAATGGTGTCTACATCGAAGGTCCAAAAGCCTTGCCCTACGGTCCAGTTGGTCAGGTGATGGGCAATGTCGCTAGATGCCACGTTTCAACTCCTTTTCTTGCTGCGTTCCCACAGCATGAAGCCTAAATAAATAGCGTGTGCGAGCAAAAAGCCGCCAACTATCCCCATAATGGGTAAGCGCAACCAAAAAATCGCCAGGATCAATCCCACTATGGTGAAAGCCCAGCGCTGCAACACCGCCCCACCCAAGCTGCGAGCCGCCGCAGAGGGGGAAACGGGGAGCGCGGAGAGGCGACCTCCCAAAATGAGCATGTTGACGACGCTCAAAGCACTGGCGAAGAGGATACCCTCAGCCTGACCAACTGACCCAGCCGACCATAACGCGGCTGCAACCAAGAGGGAGACCAGTATCACCCACGCGGCGATCTTTCCTACATAGAAAGAAAACACCCAGGAGGCCGTTGATTGTTGTTCTTCCGCCATCGGCCTCACCGCAAATTGCTGGAAAGTCTAATCAGGCGTCCCAACAACGTCAAGAGAAATTCTCCTCTTCTTGGGGCAAACCCAAGCGCTTCCATAATTCTGCTGCTTCGCCAGCATTCTTCCAACGGATCCGCAGCTCCCCACCTGCCCCGCGAGCATGTAATTCCACCTTCATGCCCAAGTGCTTTTGCAGTCGCAACACAGCACTTGCGAGATTTGGGTCCGGTACGGGACGAACACGCTCTTCCTTTTGCCACTGTTGGGCCAAGCGTTCGGTCTGGCGAACATTGAGCCGTCGCGCCAGCACCTGCGCCGCAGTCTGTCGTTGCTGCAGCGGGGGGAGCGACAATAGGGCCCGGGCATGACCTGGGCTCAAGCGACCGTCGGCAAGCATTGGTGCCAGCTCTGGATCCAATCTAAGCAAGCGGAGTTGGTTGCTGATCGCAGCCCGGGAGCGGCCCAATGCCGCCGCCAAGGCTTCGTGGCTCAACGAAAACTCCGTAAGTAGGCGTTGTAAGGCTGCAGCCTCCTCCAAGGGATCCAAGTCCTCACGCTGGATATTTTCGATGATACCAATGGCCAAGGCTTGCTGATCGCTGGCTTCGCGAACCAAGGCGGGAATTTCGGCCAAACCTACCATCTGCGCAGCCCGCCACCGACGTTCTCCAGCCAATATTTCAAATCGGCCACCAGCGATTGCGCGGACCAAAATGGGCTGCAAGACCCCTTCGGCACGGACGGAATCGGCTAACTCCGCTAGCGATTCTTCGTCAAATCGCCGTCGGGGCTGATACCTTCCTCGTTGCAGTAGATCAAGGGGTATCTGGCGGAGGCTGGCCGTTTCACGGACTTCGGAGAAAAGGGCGTCCAGTCCGCGGCCCAAAGCCGCACGTTTGCTCATCGCCCTTGCTCCCGTTCCAAAAATTCCAGGGCCAATTGCCCATAGGCCTGCGCACCGGAACAATGGGCGTCATATTCCGTTATTGGCCGGCCATGGCTGGGTGCCTCCGCCAGCCGGATGTTTCGTGGGATAAGCACACGATAGAGTCGTTCGGGAAAGTGGCGCTCGAGCTCCGCACTGACTTCCGCTGCCAGGCGATTTCGGGAATCGAACATGGTTCGCAATAGGGCTGTCACTTCCAGACCAGGGTTGAGCTGGGCCCGGACCCGACGGAGGCTATCCAAAAGTTGGGTCAGTCCTTCCAGGGCATAGTATTCACACTGCATGGGAATCAAGACACGCTGAGCGGCTACCAGGGCATTTATGGTTAGTAAGCCCAGGGATGGTGGACAATCGAGGAAGACAAAATCCCAGTCCTGATAGTTTTGGAGAGCTTGTCGAAGACGGGTCTCCCGACCCGAGCTTGCCGCCAGTTCCACTTCAAGAGCGGCCAGATCTGGGCTCGCCGGCACTACGGACAATTGGCCTCGAATCTGGATGGCCGCCAGCAAGTCTGCCTCTTGTAGGAGTACGTGATAGATACTGGGCCAGCGGCTTCGATCGGCGCCAAGGCCCGTACTGGCATTTCCCTGGGGATCCATATCGACCACCAGCGTGCGGTGACCCTGTTGGGCCAGGGCGGCGGCAAGGTTGATGGCCGTCGTCGTCTTTCCTACCCCTCCCTTTTGATTGGCTACGGCCACAATCCGCACGGTTACCTTACTCCTCTGCGCATGCATCCAAGCATACCCAATTGCTGGGTCATGGGACCAGGGCTAGCCGGTCGGGCCGTTGACCTATCCGCCGATGGAGCAGCACGCGCTGGCCTCCATCGAGCTCCGGCAACGGCACAAGCTCCCAGCCTTCCCGCCATTGTCTGGGGCAACGCTCCAGCTCGACAGCCCAACGCGGGCCCTTGGCCAAAAGAATCTCTCGTCCGGGTTCTAGCAAGTGTTGGGTCATTTGCAGGAAATCTGCGACTTCCGCCGTCGCCCGACTGACCAAAACAGCCCCCCCAGCCCATTGCAGATCCTCGACCCGATACGGAGCAACCTGGACATTGGTCAAGGAGAGCCGACCCAGCACATGCCGCAAAAAAGCGACTTTTTTTACCGCCGGCTCCACCAATACCACCGTTTGCCGGGGGCGAAGCATCGCCAATGGAATACCGGGCAACCCGGCTCCGGAACCAATATCCAGGATTGCTACCCCATCAGGGAGTTTCTGCACAAACGATAGGCTGTCCAAAAGATGACGGGAAACCATCTGGAACCGATCGCGCACCGCAGTCAGGTTATGAGTCCGATTCCATCGTTCCAACTCTTCTACATATAGCAGCAAGCTGGAACGGACGGCTTCCGGTACTTGATCTGCCAAGGCGAGCCGTTGCAGACCCGCATCCAAGAGTGTTCGCAGCGATTCCCATTGGCTGTCCATCAACTTGCGGACAATAGTTGCTGGCGTTTCACGTGAATCAGCAATAAGGATACAGCAGCCGGGGTCACTCCGGGTATTCGGCTGGCCTCACCGAGACTTTGGGGGCGTTGCCCATGGAGCCGCTGCCGCACCTCGGCCGAGAGGCCCGCAATCTTGCCGTAGTCCAGCTCTGCAGGTATGGACAGTTCTTCCCAGCGACGGTTGCGTTCCACTTCCTCTTCCTGACGCTGAACATAGCCAGCATATTTACACTCGATTTCCAAGACCTCAGCCCAGCGTTCGGGTAAGCCAGTCTGCTGCTGAGCGAGTTCCAGGAGCAGCTCATAGGTAAACTCCGGACGTCGAAGCAATTCCCAGAGGCTCTGATCACGCCGCAACGGCTGCCCAAGAACGGCGGCCAAAGCCATCGCCTGGGGGGAGTCTGGAGCAATTCGCAGCTCCTGCAAACGTTGCTGTTCCTGTTGCAGGGCCTGCTCCTTTTGGGTAAAGGCATGCCAGCGTAGCTCTCCCACCAGACCCAACTGCCTTCCCAACGGGGTCAGCCGCCGATCGGCATTGTCTTCCCGCAAACGGAGCCGATACTCGGCACGGCTGGTAAACATCCGATACGGCTCATCGAGCCCCCGGGTCACCAAATCATCTACCATGACCCCAAGGTAGGCCTCATGTCGACCAGGGCACCAGCCCTCTTCCCCCCGCACCCAGCGAGCCGCGTTGATTCCAGCCAGAAGACCTTGTGCCGCCGCCTCCTCATAGCCGGTGGTACCATTGATCTGTCCGGCACAAAAAAGCCCTGGCAGCAGTTGGCTTTGGAGAAAGGGGGTTAAGGCACGCGGATCCAGGTAATCATATTCAATGGCATATCCGGGGCGAAGAAGTACCGCGTTTTCCAGTCCCCGCATACTCCGTACCAGGGCTTCCTGTACGGTAAACGGCAAACTCGTAGAAATTCCATTGGGGTAGACTTCTTGGGTTCGCAGACCCTCTGGCTCCAAAAAGATCTGATGACTTGCCTTATCCGCAAAGCGGACGATCTTGTCTTCGATGGAGGGACAATAACGCGGGCCTTTGCTTTGGATATGGCCGCCATAGAGGGCGGAATACTGCAGATTCTCGGCAATGATCCGATGGGTTTTGGTATTGGTCTGGGTGATATAACAGGGACGCTGCTCTACCTCGATCCGCTCGCTCAGAAAAGAAAAGGGTGGGGCAGGATCATCCCCCTCCTGTCGCTCCAATACCTGGTAGTTGATACTTCGCCCATCAATACGCGGTGGCGTTCCGGTTTTCAGACGCCCAATCGGAAAGTTCATGGCCCGCAGTCGAGCCGCCAAGGCATTGGCTGGCGGATCACCGGCGCGGCCAGCCGGAGTCTGTTGATCACCGATATGAATTCGACCACCGAGAAAGGTACCCGTGGTCAAGACCACTGCGGCAGCGCGAAATTCCTGCCCATTTTCCAGGCGAACACCAGCCACCTGTCCGTGCTCCACCAGCAAGTCGCCTACCATGCCTTGGAAGATTTCCAGCAACGGCTCTGCCTCGAGCAATTCCCGAATCGCGAGCTTATATAAGGTGCGATCTGCCTGGGCGCGCGTGGCACGAACTGCCGGGCCCTTACTCGAATTAAGCGTGCGGAACTGGATACCCGCCCGATCGATGGCGCGCCCCATGATCCCATCCAAGGCATCAATTTCTTTGACCAGATGGCCCTTGCCAATGCCACCAATGGCAGGATTGCAGGACATCTGCCCAATGGTATCTAGATTTTGGGTCAACAGCAGGCAGGGGCTACCGCTCCGGGCTACTGCCGCCGCCGCCTCAATCCCAGCATGCCCAGCCCCTACCACAATGACTGCGAAAGATTTTTTTTCCATAACGGCATTATGGTGCCCGTGTCCGCGAGGAGCAAGATATCCAGCGCAAGCCGATGACGAGCAAGACCCGAAATAACAAAAAAGACACTGTAAAGCGAAACCACAAAGGACCTAAACGCTACCGTGGGTGACCACATTCACCACAGAACCGATCTTCCTCCGTCAGTGCCGCCCCGCAGTTTGTACAAAATATGCTTTTGTCTTGCGCAGGCACGGAAGGTGCTTGCGCCGAGGATCGAGAACGTTCAGCGGCGCGTTGTACCTGTTCGCGGGTTTGCTGGGCAGCCGTCGCCGCGCTACGGCGTGTAGCTTCCGCCGCAGCACTGAATTTTTCCATGATGCCACTCATCACCGCAGCCCCTGCCTCCGTATCAACGAGTCGAGCGCTATCGTCATAGAGATAGGCTAACCCTACAAAACCATAGGACAGGTACGCCGGGAATCCTGCACCAACTCCGCCGCCAAAGCCTGCAAGGGGGGCCTGAAAAAGGCGCGAGAAAGCAAATAAAGATGCCAGGGTTTCCTGCACGGCACTGCCCATGGCCCCCACGATGAGAGATTGGGAGAGCATCCCCGCGTAGAGAGCGAGTACCGCCAGGGCTCCCGCCACCAGGAGATACAATAAAAACAACAACAGCATCACAAAAATTACCGGACCCGGCCGAGAACGTGCAACTGCAATGACATGCCCGAGCGCATGGCGTACGGTCTCACCAAACCAAAGTGCCGGGCCACTCAAATTGAAGACCACAAAAACTATGGCCGTAAGCGCAATGTTGAAGAGAAACAGTGCCGGGAAAACCGCCAGCGAGAGGATTCCCCCAAGAACGGGAATACGACAGATTTCGATGACGATTATCTCGACTAGCAGTAGTCCAAGAAGGATGAGCAACTCAATGGCAAGCAAGCCGATGAGTCTTGGCAGCGTTATCAAGCCAAACAAGAGGCTCGAACCAATACTTGGAATCTCCCGTTCCTGAACAGTTGCTGCAAGACTGAATCCCGCACCAAGATAGCCAGCCCCGGCAAATGCCAGATCAATGATACCGCCAAGGAAAGCAAAGAGCAGCGCCGCAAGGCCGCCCAAGCTGGAACCGAGGCGAACCAGCACCAGCAAGGCCGCGAAACCAAGGAAGAGGGAAATCACCAAGATCGCCATGGGTCGCCACAGGGTAAGACCACGAAGGGATTTGAGGAGAATCCCCAGGTCCACCTCAGGATGTTCAAGAACAGCATTCTCAGCAGCAGGAATCGACATGAGAAACTCCCAAAGGTAGCAGGTATGCGTAGGGAACTTAGCGCAGATCGGCACCGCAACTGCCACAGAAAAGATCTCCGGGCGTAATGGGGGCGCGACACTGGGGACAAAGAGCTGCGGCTTGTTGGGCTGACACATGTAGACTAGCCGCTTCGGACGCAGAGGCCGGGGCCTCTTCCCCTAGACGTAAGAATCCGCGGGTATTTTTCTCAATCTGCACCAACACGGGAAGAATCATGGTGAGAATGAAAATAATCATGGCCGAGATGATCAAGCTAAAGATCACCAGTCTTTCGATTTTGGATTTTGTTTTTTCCGCATTTGCTGCTTCTACGGCGGAGGAGAACTCATTTATATATTGCTGGGTAAGCATATCTGCGGTGCCTGGCGTGCCATCGCTATTGCCAATTGCTTGGTACACTCCGGTTTTTTTGGCATAGGCTACCCCTTCCCGCAAATAGGTGCGCCAGCCCGAAATAAAATCTTCTCGATATTTCGCTGGCAGCTGCATGAGGGTATTGATGATCCCTGCCGTTTTCACGTCTTGAATGCCATATTTGGAAATAATGGAGATAACTTTATCGCCATATTCCGCGTTTAACTTCACCTGCTCTTTTTGCTGAGCAATATTGCTCTGTTGCTCGGACATATTACTGATCATCGTTTGCCGTGCCTGATCATCAAAGCTCGGCACCTTGAAAGCGGAACCCAGTGATAGCATATAAACCACACCGAAAACGATAGCAATCAGGGCAAGAAGAGCAAAAAACAAGGAAAACCATTTGCCGATAGCAAACAATTTCCCAGAAATACCCCCGCTGACGGATTTGTTGTGCGACATTTCAAGAGCTCCTTTGGGAAGGATTGGTTATGGTGATGGGGGATGTTACCCCCACCTGTAGGTATTGATTCCTATTGACCCTGCTGAATCGCTGGCTGATTATCGGCTGGGGGGACCATGGTTGGATTGCGCAACGCTTCCAAATTATTATTCACCGCCTGATTCTCATAACCCAAGGCACCGCTGGTGCTGCTTGGCACGATTCGGGTGCCCATCAGATAACTGTCTACGGACTTTCGTTCACTGTCCATCTTCATTCTCAATGCACTTTGTCGCAAACAGTTCTGGGTACTGACTGCGCAGGCCGTTGCATAGCGCGCAGAAAAATGGAAAAAATTGACAGCGGCATCTCTCGCTAGCGTAAATCTGCTGCTTTGTTCCGGCGTCAAACCAGAAACCGTCATCCCGGCAAATTGATTGGCATAGTTCAGCGACTGCTCTTGGAGATGTTGCCAGCAGGCTTGGTGACTACCATATCCTGAGCTTGCCGAAAGCGAACACTGCTCCAAGTCATTTTTCATGGTGCCCTTGGCAGCTTCCCAGTCGCTTACAAATTGTCGACTAACGTTGATGCCAGCCTGTTTGATATTGGCTTGGGCTTGGGCCTGATCCAGGGAAATCGGCAGGGGAGGAGCGACTGTGCCATATTTGTTGGAACATCCGGCCAACTCCATCACCGTAACCAAGGCGGTGGCAATCATCATGAATTGTCGTGGTGTATTTCGCAGCTTCATCGCAGACTCCTTTGCAAAAAATAGGTTAATTGGTACCGCCAAAAGGGGAAAGAATCTTTTGCATTTGTTCCTTGGTGGAGGACTCTGTGCTGGGTGCAGACTTTGGAATTGCAGCCTGTTCTGCCACTTCTGGGCGCACGCTAGGGGCCACCGGCCGTAGCGGTGGACGAGTTACCGCTGCGGCTTTGGCAATGGGCGAATGTGTTTCCACCACGTTGGGGGTCTTTTTTTCCACCGGTTGTACGGCGGCACTGGAAGCGCTTTTCGGGGCTACCGAAGCGCTTTGGGCAGTCTGTGCCGGGGTTGGGTTCGTGACGGACGGGCTTATCGTAGTAGCCTTAGAAGTGGTTCCAATGACTGGGCTTTTGCTGACTGCAGTGGCCGTAACGGCTTTTGAGGACAAGGGCTTTGTCCAGTACCCATAGGCAAAATACCCACCCACAGCGCAGATTGCTAGCAAAGAAATAGCCAGAATTATCCAGATTAGTCTTTTCTTTGACGGTTGGGGCAATGCCTGGGCGACAGCACCCATGGCAACCGGTCGATTGTCCGCCCCGCATTGTGGACAAAAGCGATTCCCCCCCAACGGTGCGCCACAACTCTTGCAAAAATCAGCCTGTGTAGATACCGGGATCGTTTTTTCAGGGTGGGGAAGATCGGGAGTGTCCATCCCCGTATATCCTGACACTGGTGAAGGCGGCAGCAATTCTGGTGCCGCAGCGCTGGCAGCTGGATGCTCCGTTACCAACAACGGGTCTGATGGTGGAACCGTCTCTAATTCCAAGGAGCTAGAAGGTGCAGAATCATCACCCAGTGTCGCGGTAACCGAAAGCTCTTGTTGGGCTTGCTTTTCCTGACTGTCCGCCCCGCAGGAAGGACAGAAACGCTTCCCTTTGCGGTTAGCCCCACAAGCCTTGCAGAAACTTTCCGGGGCAGGTTCCATGGACGCAGAAGGAGCGACTGGCTCTGTGCAATTTGTTTCCTGCGGCAAGGAAACCTCCAACAAGGCAGGGGTTTTCTGCAGCTCTGGCGCTACCGTGACCACTGGATTCAGGTTATCAGCACCACAGGCGGGGCAGAAACGCTTCCCTTTGCAGTCCGCTCCACAACGTACGCAGGGAACCACGACTGGAGTTTCCTCTATGCCGGGTAACGGTTTTCCACAGTGAGAACAAAAATGTCGATTCGGAGGATTTTCTGTCTGGCAAGCATCACAGCGCACAAAGGTTTCCTTCATTGGCCAAGGTAAGCAAACTGCCACGGACATCTCCGCAGACAGCTTGCGTAAACCCTCCAGACGCCCCTAGGGGACATTACTAATTGCTTATGTTCATAAATATATAGCAATGCCAAGAAAGAGAGCAAGCTCCCCCTCTCTTATTCCTGCGGGTAAAGAATCGCCATAGAATCTCCAGAAAGAGCCGTGAATTTGCCGTAGAACACTAATGGCGTATGATAAATTTATTATTTCTCGCTACCAAGTCCCAAACCACTATGCATCCAGAAAAAGCATTGGAAGAAGAAGATCTTCCTTCTATTTTGCCACCTCGCTGTGGTCTATCCCTACCAGAACTTCTGCAAGGAATTTTTGCCGGGGTTGGTGAACTCGCAGAATGGAAACCCGATGGACAAGAATTGGCTTTGGGGCCTCGCAAAGCGGTGCTTTATTCCGAGGACCCAGAAGACGAAGGGAGCCCAGCAATTCTAACTCATTGCTCCGATCGAAGCTTGGCATTTCATGCCCTTGGCCCAGACCTTCCCAACGTCGGCAGCGTACTGATCCTTCTGGATACCGAAAGCCATTTGCTGGGATTTGAGAGCGTTGCTCTTGGGCAGTGTCGATACCAGTACCCGCAAAGCGCACTCCGGCGCCTGGCAAGGCGTAAACGCCGCCTACCGGTGCGCGGCACCGTCCACTTACACCAACGAGATGGTCGAGTTTTTCCCGGTAGAATCCATGATTTTAGCCCCAAAGGAGTCAGCTTTATCTTGGAGTCCATGCAGTTGCAATCCGGGGAACATTTTTTGGCCAACATCGAAATTCCTGACTGTGGCAACTGCGAGACGATTCTACAAGTCCGCCGGATCGAGCGGTATAGCGGTAACCGGATCTTGGTCGCAGCAACTTTGCAAAGTACTGCCAATCAACGCCAGCAAATTGCCGAGTTATTCCACTGTGCTTGTTGCGAGTGATTGCCTGGCGGCGTAATTACGACTCGCCGCGAATCCGTGGCAACAACTGATTGAGGTTACAAGGGCGATGGCGATTATCTAACTGAGGAATGATGAGTTGGACGATAGCAGTGCGCACGGCGCCCGTGGATCCTGGCAGGAGAAAAAACAAGGTTCCCGAGCACACCGCTGCTTCCGCACGGGATTGGAGGCTGCTGGTACCAATTTCTTGATAGGACAGATAACGAAAGAGCTCGCCAAAACCGGGGATCGGCTTACTGACTAGGGGCGCCATGGCCTCGGGACAAACATCGCGACCCGTCAGACCCGTACCCCCCGTGCTGACGACCACATCGATTCGAGGATCGGCAATCCAATGTTCCATCTGGGCACGCAAGGTCAGGACGTCGTCGGGGAGGATGCTGCGCTCGATAATTTGGTGTCCGGCCTCCCGTAAGAGTGACACTGCTAGATCACCAGAGGTATCGGTCAGCGGGCTGCGGGTATCGGATGCAGTGAGAATGGCGATACCCAAAGCGTGCAAGCCTAGTTCTTCCATCAATCCTCCAATTCACCATCACCCCGACGGTCGGTGCGCAGGGCGATGCCAAGGCTTTTCAATTTTCGGTACAAGTGGGTGCGTTCCAGACCTACCATCTCGGCCGTACGCGCAATATTCCAGTCGTTACGGGCCAGATGATACTCCAAAAAGGCTCGCTCAAAGCGTTCCCGTGCTCGTTTGAGGGTTCCACCAAAATCTTCTTCGGAAACAGAATGCAAGAGGCTCAGACGCTGATCCAGACCAAGGGCACCCTCCACCTCTTCGGCGGTGACTTGGGGACCTTCACTCAAAATCAATAAACGTTCCACCAGGTTTTGGAGCTCACGCACATTTCCTGGCCAGGGATAATGGCGCAGGACCTCCAGGGCCTCGGGGAGGAACTCGCGACGCGCCAAGCCCTCGCGAAGGCCATGCCCGACCATGAACTCCTCCACCAAAGAGGGGATATCTTCGACCCGTTGGGCAAGGGTGGGCAACCGCAGAGGCAGGGCATTGAGGCGATAAAAGAGATCCTGGCGAAACTGGCCTTGTGCTACGGCTTGCTGCAAGTCCCGGGCACTGGCAGCAATGACCCGGACATCCACGGCCACCGGAGTGGTTCCTCCGATCCGGAGAATCCGCCGTTCCTGTAACGCAGAAATCAGGCGGGCCTGGCTTTCCAGATTCATGTCGGCAATTTCATCGATAAAGAGAGTACCGCGATGGGCCATCTCCAGTCGTCCCCGCACCACCCGTCCGTCCTGCTCGGAACCAAAGAGTTCGACGGTGACGTTGGGCTGGGCAATGGCCGCGGCGCGCAAATCCACAAAGGGTCCTTGGGATCGACGACTCTGTCCATGTAAGTACCGTGCCGCCACTTCCTTGCCCGTACCAGGCTCGCCTAGCAACAACGCCCAGGAATCCACAGCAGCCACTTTTTTGAGCTGATCGCGAAGTTGTACGATGACGGGACTACTGCCGCTGGGACGTTGGACGATCCCGCTATGCTCTCGCAATTGGCGGTTTTCCCGCTGCAGACGAAAAGCCTCCAGGGCATGGCTCACGCTCAATAGGGTCTTGTCGAGAGAAAGGGGTTTCTCAATAAAATCATAGGCCCCCAATTTGGTAGCTTGTACCGCCGCCTCAATACTGCCATGGCCAGACATCATCAGGACCGGTTGCTCCAGACCGGACTGCGCCAGGCGCTGCAAAAACTGCAGACCATCCTCTCCCGGCATCCAGATATCCAGCAGGATCAGATCAAAAACGTCATTTTGCAACAGACGTTCTGCTTCTTCGGCACTTGCCGCCTGGCCGACGCTGTACCCTTCATCATCGAGGATATCTGCCAGCGTACTGCGGATATCGGGCTCATCATCAACCACCAGAATCTGCAAGCCTTTGGCATTCATCAATGATCCTCCAGGGTATGGGGTGCCAGGGGAAAACGCATCCGAATTCTTGCTCCACCACCGGGACCCAGGTTACTGGCCTCGATCTGTCCACCATGCTCTTCGACAATGCGGCGAACAATGGCCAATCCCAAACCGGATCCCTTGGGCTTACTGGTAACATAAGGCTCAAAAACTCGCGCGAGGAGCTCCGCCGGAAATCCCGGTCCATCATCCTCCACGACCCATTCTAGCATCGGTGGCTGCATGCTGGCATCCAGGCTCGTGCGAATCCAGATCTGGTGGTGCGCATTGCCAGCTTGCTCCTCAGCACCAAGGGCATCCAAACCGTTACGGAGCAAGTTGTTCAGAATCTGGCGGAGGCGATTGCTGTCAGCTCGCAACATGGGTAACTGGGGGTTCAGGTCGCAGTGAATCTGAACGCGCCCCCCTTGTCCCCGATAGAGCTCTACCACATCCATGATCAAGACATTGAGGTCCAGCGGCCGCAGTTCCAGTCTGGGACTGCGGGCATAGTCGGAAAAAGCATCCACCAAAACCCGTAATGCCTCTACTTGATGGATGATGGTTCGGGTTGCCCGGTCCAGGGTCTCGCCCTCTCCCCCCAGCTGTTCCAGATATTTTCGGCGCAGGCGCTCGGCCGAAAGCTGGATGGGTGTCAGCGGGTTTTTGATTTCATGGGCCAAGCGACGCGCCACCTCGCCCCATGCTGCACTCCGTTGGGCCGCAACCAGGGGACTGAGATCATCAACGACCAGGACAAAGCCCGATTTTCCACCATCTTCCCGAAACGATGCGCCATGCAGGAAAAGGGTCTGGGTTCCATCACTGCGTTCGACCAGAAACTCTCGCTGCATCTCCGTGCGGGGCTGGTGAATCCATTCCTGGATCTGGGCCCAGAGTTCCGCCAATTCCGAAGAAACACCGAGGTCGGGGAGCTCCCCATCGGGCAAGCGAAGGATATGCCGAGCCGCCTGATTGATTTCGGAAACCGCTCCTTGATTGTCAAAAATCACGATGCCACTCGATATTTGCGCCAGGATAGTCTCCAAATAATAACGTCGCTGTTCTGCCTCTTCCTGGGCACGGGCTGCCAGCTGTTTGGCGCGGGCTAATTGTCGGGTCATGTTATTGAAAGAGTGCAGCAGGACACCCAGCTCGTCATTGCTCGGGATGATCTGCAGCGGGATGAATTCTCCCCGGGCCACGGCCTGGGTTCCGGCCGCCAGGCGGGCGATGGGGGCGGTGAGCCGCCGCGCCAACAGCAAGGCGATCCACACGGCGGACAAGACCGTGAGCAACAAGGCCACGGCCAGATTGAGCTGAAATGCGGTCTTCATGGGAGCGCGCATAAGGGTGAGCTGACGATAGCGATCAGCGGCGTTCTGGACAGCTCTTGCCGAGCGGGCAAATTGCTCCGGAATGATCTGCTCCACATAGAGTAAACGGTTGCCATGACCAAATTGCGGACTCATCACCGGGATCAGCACCCGCACCAATAGCTGCCCATCGGCATCGACCAATTTCACCACGGGATGATTACCCTGGATCGTCAGGAGTTCTTGCCGTGGCAGGCGGGGCACCAGGGTAAGACTGTCGCTACTAGTGGCAATGATTCGATTGTTGCTCGAAAAAAGGGTGACGCTGCTCAGTCGAAACTGATCCCGCATTTGAATGACCGTGAGCACGGCGCTGCGGTCCGAGGCACCGACCAAGGCCTGGGCAATGCTCTCTGCCGACAAGAGGGTACTGCTTTGGTAGCGATGGATGCCCGCCTTGGCAACATCCACCGCCTGCTCCAGGGCGCTTTGCACGGCGCTATTGAGCCAGGAATCGATCCCTTGATTGAGATAACGCCACGAAAAGCCAAAAACCACTGCGGCTGGCGTCAGGCTCAGGATGGTGATAATCACCACCATGCGTGTGGCCAGTTGACTCCCAACCTCCCCCCGTCGAATCTGCAGCAAAAGCCTGCCCAGGGCGATGAGCACGAGAATCAGCAAAAGCAGCAGGATGGCCCCGGAAATCACCAGCATGGGGATAAACAAAGGGCTCAGCGGTCCCTGGATGCTGACAAAGAAGGTAAACAGTAAAAACCCCAGGATCGCGACCACCAACAGCACTGCCCACCAGCGCGGGAAGACGCGACCGCTGGTCTCCCCGTCGCTTTGTCGTAACGCCTGCAGCCAGCGGCGTTGGGGGGAGGAATTTGCTTGTCGTTCGCTCACCGACCCAGATCCTCTGCCTTTTGCATCAGGGCATAGTAGAAACCATCCATCCTGTCTTCTCCGGGAAGTCGTTGCCGACATCGGGGATCGGCAACAGGCAGCGCATCTTCATGGCGGGCCAGAAAGGATCTTATTTGCTCGATATTTTCTTCTGGCAGCACTGAACAGGTGCAGTACAGCAAGCGCCCGCCAGGCCGCAGGATGGGCCATAATGTCTCGAGCAATTGCGCCTGCTCCTGGGTCAAGGTGCGCAAATCAGGTTGCCGATGGAGGATATCCGGGTGGCGCCGGACGATGCCGCTGGCACTACAGGGAGCATCCAAGAGGATGGCATCAAAAGGGATTCCATCCCAATACTCCTCGGGCTTTGCCGCATCGGCATGCAGGATCCGGGGCTGCTCCCGCAGACGCTGCAGGGCATCCCCCATGCGGGCCAGACGTGGTGCCGAGCGATCCAGAGCAAGCAGATCCCGAGCCCCCCGGGCGAGCAGATGGGCGGTCTTGCCCCCAGGGGCAGCGCAGGCATCCAGGATTCTTTCGCCCGGCTGCGGCGCCAAAAGCTCTGCGGCAAACTGCGCGGCGCCGTCCTGGACCGTCACCCACCCTTCTTCCCATCCCGGCAAATCTCGAACGGGGATACTTTTGGGCAGCAGCAAGGCATCGGGCAAATCCGGAAAGGTGTTCGCCGCTATCCCCTGCTCCTGCAGCAGTCGCTGATAGCTTGCGGCCGCCACCCGCTTAGGGTTGACCCGCAACCAGAGCGGGGGCTCTTGCAGATTGGCCTGGACAATGGCCGGCCACTGTTGTGGATAGGCCTGCTGCAGGCGTTGCAAGAGCCAGTCGGGATGGCTGGCAGCCCAATCTGGTGCTGCAACTTCCGGCTCTTCCCGCAGATAGCGGCGAAGTACCGCGTTGACCAGACCCTTGGCCCAGGGTTTGTGTAACAACAGACTCGCATTGACCCAGTCATCGACCACGGCAAAGGAAGGACGGTGCCCATGACGTAGTTCAAAGAGCGCCAATTGCAGCAGCGCGAGGATCTGGGAATCCTGACGCCCCGACCGCAGATAGCGGCGCAGAGTTTCCTGCAAGTGCTGGCTCTCCCGGAGAGTACCACTGAGCAGCCACTGTAAGCTTGCCCGCTCGGCCCCCGTAAGCTGCGAGCGTTCCAAGCAAAAATCCAGACGTCCGCCGGCGAGCAGGCCCGGAAGAGCCAGCATGGCCGCCCGTCGCAGCCGTTTGCCCTGTACCCCGACGGTCAAGTCAGAACCTCGCCCACCTCCAAGCGATACCCATGCAGGAATTCCGTACCCGAGATGCGACCCTTACCCGCCGGCTGGACCTCGCTCAAGAGCAGGCATCCCTGACCGCAGGCAATGATGGGTCCTTGGGCAGATAATTCCTGTACCTGCCCCGGTACCAGGGCAGCACTATGGGCAAGGCCCTGGGCCGCCCAAATCCGCAATCCCTGTCCCCGAAACTGTGTATGGGCTACCGGATAGGGCACGAAGGCGCGAATCTTGCGCGCGATGGTGTTGGCATCCTCTTGCCAGGACAAGCGCGCCTCTTCCTTGCGAAGCTTTTTGGCATAGGTGGCGCGACTATGATCCTGGGGAATGGCCTCGATTTTTCCTTGCCAGAGGCGTTCCAATGCCTCGCCCAAGGCTGCCGCACCCAGGATGGCGAGGCGATCATGAAGACTCTGCCCCGTATCATCGGGCAAGATGGGGGTGTTTCGAGTCCACAGTACGGGTCCCGAATCTAGCCCGGCTTCCATCTGCATGATGCTAATGCCAGTTTCGGTATCGCCGGCTGCCAGGGCTCTAACGATGGGTGCCGCCCCCCGCCAAGCCGGCAAGAGGCTGGCATGGACATTGATAGCCCCCAGGCGTGGCGTGTCGAGAATGCTTTGGGGGAGAAGCTGACCAAAGGCCACGACAATCAATAAATCGGGGTGAAGATCCTGGAGCCAGCCCAGGGTTTGCGGATCGCGGCAACTTTCCGGCTGCAGGATGGGCAAGGCCAGTTGCTGCGCCCGATCCTTTACCGGGCTGGCTTGTAACTTGCGTCCACGCCCTGCGGGCCGATCGGGCTGCGTGATAATCCCGACCAGGTTCTCCCCTCGTTGCACGAGACCTTCGAGTACCACCCGGGCAAATTCCGGGGTACCCGCATAGACGATACGTCGCCCCTCAGACACGATCACGCCGGCGCTTCTCGCTCTTGCGTCGAATCAAACCTTGCTTGAGGCGGGAAAGATGGTCCACAAAAAGTACCCCATTGAGGTGATCGATCTCATGTTGCAAACAAACGGCCAAAAGCCCATCGGCCTCCAACTCCAGCATCTTGCCCATCAGGTCCTGCGCCCTGACCTTGACCCGCTCCGCCCGACGCACTGTTTCCAGAACACCCGGCACGGACAGACAACCTTCCTTCATTTCTTCTTCACCCGAGCTCGCAATGATTTCCGGATTGACCAGGGTGAGCAGCTCATTGCGGTTTTCCGAAATATCAACGACGATAACTCGTTGTGCAGCCGCCACTTGGGGCGCCGCCAAACCGATACCTGGGGCGTCATACATGGTTTCGGCCATGTCATCGGCCAATTTTTGAATTTCCCGGTCAATTCGGGATACCGGCTGGGCCAGATTCTTCAGGCGCGGATCCGGATACTCAACGATCTGCAACAGAGCCATGGAATCACCATTCTCGCAAAAAAGTCTATCTTGTACTAATACTATGAGGCGCGGAAGCCCTTTGGAGAAGAGATAATGAGTAAACACCTCGCGCCCCTGGCTGCAGCCCTACTCCTGCTTGGCACCCAGGTCCCAGCCATCGGCCAAGCGGCCCCCGATGCCAGCTCCCAACGTGTTGCAAGCTATCTGGTTCGACCGGGGGATACCCTCTGGGGAATTGCGGCACGCTTCCTGAAAAATCCCTGGGAGTGGCCCAAGCTTTGGCAGGCCAATCCGCAAATCCATAACCCCAATCTCATTTATCCCGGGGATCAGATCCAGATCTACCGGCTTGCCAATGGCACGCCAGCAGTGCGCATCCTCCATCAGCTCGAACCCGCCCTGACGGTGCATGCCATCCCCAGCTATCACCTGGGGGTGATCATGCCCTTTCTCCAGAGTCCTGCCGTCATTGCCAATCCACAAGCCTACGGAAAGCTACCCTATCTGGCGGAAGCCAGGGACCACCGTCCCGTCTATACGGCCGATGATCGCCTCTATACCAGCGGCCTGACTGGTGCTGCGCTAGGCACTCGCTATGACATTGTTCGCTTGGGTACGCCACTCTACCGCTTGGGAGATTCCAAGCTCCTAGGCTATACCCTGCAAAACTTGGGGACCGCCGAAATCGTTCGTGCGGGCAAAGAAGCCGAAGTGCGGATTACTTCGGCTCGCCGGGAAATCAGCTTGGGGGATCGTTTGGTTCCTGTCACCCAAGCCCCGACACCGCACTATTTTCCGAGCGCCCCAGAGCAGGCGGTAGCTGCGCGCATCGTTGCCAAAATGAATAACGCCGAGGAACTCACCGTTGGCCAGGTGGTCGTTCTGGATCAAGGTGCCAATGCCAAATTACAGCCGGGCAATGTGTTGGAGATCTATGATTCGGCGGAAATGGGCAAAAACGCGGTTACGGGCAAGAATTTTCCGTTGCCTCCTCGTAAAATTGGTACCTTGATGGTGTTTCGCGTATTTCCAGAGGTTTCCTATGCCGTCATCACGGCTGCCCAACGCGGGATTACCCTGGGTGCAGACGTATACTATCCCGTGGCGGGACCGGCAGAACTTCGTGAAGAGGCCCAATTGACCCCGTGAGCATCGTTCCGTGGCTTGCGCTGGCGCGTTGTCCGGGTCTTGGACCGCGCCGGCAGCGTCTTCTTTTGGAATATTTTGGTACGGCCCTGGCCTGTTTTGGGGCAGCCATACCCAGCCATATCGACGTACCTGGCGAAAGTCGGGGGTGGCTACAACGGGACCCTGAGCTTTGTCTGCAGGAAGCCGATCGGCGTTGGCTACAGACTCCAGATCATGACCTTTGTACTTGGTTGGATAGCGATTATCCCTCGCTGCTACGACGGATTGATGATCCCCCCATGCTGCTTTTCCTTCGTGGTCAGCGGGCACGTCTGCAGGATCCTATGCTTGCCGTGGTTGGCAGTCGGCGGCCCACTCCCGTGGGCAGCGCTACGGCGCAGGCTTTTGCCGAAGAGCTCGGTAAGCAAGGGCTGGTCATAAGTAGCGGCCTAGCCCTGGGGATTGATGCCAGTGCGCATCAAGGAGCCTTGGCGACGGGGACTGTGGCCGTCCTGGGCACGGGCATCGACCTCATTTACCCGCGGGAAAATCTCCCCCTTGCCCGGCAAATTGTCCATCAGGGATTGATTCTCTCTGAACAGCTTCCCGGAACGCGTGCCCATCCGGGGTTATTCCCGCGTCGTAATCGCATCATCAGCGGCATGAGCCTAGGCGTGCTGGTGGTGGAGGCATCGGAAAACAGTGGCTCCTTGATCACCGCCCGGCTGGCACTGGAACAGGGCAGAGAGGTTTTTGCCATCCCCGGATCGATTCATAGCCCACTCTCTCGAGGACCCCACCACCTGATTCGCCAGGGGGCAAAATTGGTCGAGACAGCTCGCGATGTATTGGAAGAATTGGGCCCACTGTTTGCTGCTAGCCAGTCCCCACAACGAGTCAGCCCAGTGGCCGCGCAGGACCCAAACGAGGAGCTCGTATTACGGGCCCTCGGCCACGAAACCTTGAGCAGCGACGAAATCGCCAAGCGGACCGGATTGACGCTTTCCACGCTTTCGTCCATCCTCCTTGCCATGGAAATCCACGGATCTCTCGCCTCTTGTCCGGGGGGGCGCTTCTGCCGCCTCCCCAATTCCTGCTAGGAGGTTCTCGCCATGGAAGACGTCATCGACATCATCAGTTACCTGCTCGATCATCTAGATGAGGACGACGGGGGGGAAGACTTGGAGATCGAGGATCAGCTCCGCGCGGCTGGTTACCCGGAGGAAGGCATCCAGCGCGCTTTGGACTGGATGGATGGTTTTGAAGAAGACGGAAGCCTAGCCAATAGTCGGCTTGCCTTGCGCAGCTATCATCCCTGGGAAACCCAGCGCTTATCCGTAGCTACCCGCGGTCAGCTCAATGAGTGGGAACGCCTGGGGGTCATTAGTAGCACCATGCGGGAACGAATCATCGATCGACTCTTTGCTTTGGAACTGGACGATGCCGACTTGGAGACGCTGGATTGGGTCGCTTTCCTGGTCATGGTCAATGAGGAGGGGCCCGAAAGTCAGTGGATGGACCATCTTCTCAATGCGGACGGTCAGCGGATTCTGCACTGACCCATGACCCAGCAGCTTCTGATCGTCGAATCACCGGCCAAGGCCAAAACCATTCAGAAATATCTAGGCCCTGAATTTACGGTCCTGGCTTCCTACGGTCATGTGCGAGATCTGGTTCCCAAAGAGGGCGCCGTTGATACCAGTCAGAATTTTGCCATGCGCTATGCGGAGATCGCGCGCAATGCCAAACACGTCGAGGCCATCGCCAGCGCCCTGCGCAAGGCCAAAGGCCTTTGGCTTGCTACCGACCCCGATCGCGAGGGAGAGGCCATTTCCTGGCACTTGCTCGAACTTCTCCAGGAACGAAAACTCCTGCAAGGGAAAGAAGTCCAGCGGGTGGTCTTTCATGAGATCACCCCCAAGGCGGTGCAGGAAGCGGTCGCTCATCCCCGCCAGATTGCCATGGACCTGGTCAATGCCCAACAAGCCCGAAGGGCCTTGGATTATCTGGTAGGGTTCAATCTCTCCCCATTGCTCTGGCGCAAGGTACGTCCAGGACTGTCAGCGGGGCGGGTCCAAAGTGCAGCCCTACGCCTCATCTGTGAACGAGAAAACGAAATACGTAATTTTGTTCCCCGCGAATACTGGACCATCGTTGCCCAGTTATTGCACGACGATAAATCTTTCCCAGCCAAACTCCAGCAATGGCAGGGCAAGAAACTCGAGCAATTCGATATCGTCAACACCGAGCAAGCAGAAGCCATTCGCCAGGAAATCCTTGCTGAATTATCAATGGCTCCCCTGCTGGTTCGGCAGGTGGAGCGCAAGCAACGGCAACGGCAACCTGCCGCACCTTTCACCACCTCCACCCTGCAGCAAGAGGCCTCGCGCAAACTGGGCTTCAACGCTAGCCGGACCATGCGGGTCGCCCAGCAGCTCTATGAAGGGGTGAATCTAGGGAAGGAAAGCGTTGGTCTCATTACCTACATGCGGACGGACGCCGTCAATCTTTCCGAAGACGCCCTCCAGAATCTCCGCTTCTTTATTGGCGAGCACTTTGGTAAGGAGTATTTGCCAGCCAAAGCACGGCTGTTCAAAACCAAGGCCAAAAACGCCCAGGAAGCCCACGAGGCGATCCGCCCAACCGATGTCCTCCGCACCCCAGAGCAGCTCGCAAGCAAGCTCGACCGCGATCAGTTCCGGCTCTATGAGCTGATCTGGAAACGTAGTGTAGCCTGCCAAATGGCTGCCGCCCAGTTGGACCTGGTCGCCGTGGATCTGGGCACGACCACGGGCCATTGGCAGTTTCGCGCGAATGGCTCCACCGTAACCTTTCCCGGCTTTCTCGCCCTCTACCAAGAGGGAAAAGATGACTCCGAGGAAGAAGAGGAACAACGACTCCTGCCGAACCTACTTGCTGGAGATCAACCAGAGCTCGAAAGACTCGATGCCAACCAACACTTCACTGAAGCGCCAGCGCGCTATAGCGATGCCACCCTGGTCAAAACTCTGGAGGCGCACGGTATTGGCCGCCCCTCCACCTATGCCAGCATCATCCAAACCCTCCAGAATCGAGAATATGTGGGCTTGGAACAGCGCCGCTTTGTGCCCACGGATCTTGGGGAAGTGGTCAATCAATTCCTGGTGCAACATTTTGATCGCTATGTAGATTATGGATTCACCGCCGGTCTGGAAGATGAACTCGATGCCATCTCGCGCGGCGAAAAACAGTGGCAACCGGTGCTTGCCGAATTTTGGGGGCCCTTTCAGGAACGATTGGAGGAAAAAGCCCATGTCAGCCGCAGTGAGGCAACCAGTGAAGCCCTGGACGAAAATTGTCCCCAATGTGGCAAGCCTCTGCGCCTGAAACTTGGGCGTTATGGACGCTTCGTTGCCTGTAGCGGCTACCCCGACTGTAACTATGCCCGACCCTTGGAAGGGGAACGAGAGGCACCGGAACCTGTGGGTCGTGATTGTCCGCAGTGTGGCAAAGCTCTCGTCTATCGACAGGGTCGCTACGGTCGTTTCATTTCCTGCAGCGGCTACCCCGACTGCAAATATCTAGAAAGCCTGCAACCCAGCAAAGGAACGGGGATCACTTGTCCCCAATGTCAACAAGGGGAGCTCATCGAAAAACGCAGTCGATATGGTAAGATTTTTTATTCTTGTAATACCTATCCCAAGTGCAACTATGCGGTGTGGGGCGAACCTGTGGAACAGCTTTGTCCGCGTTGCCATTGGCCGGTGCTCTACAAAAAAACTACCAAACGGCGCGGAGAAGAGTTGGTCTGCCCCCAGGAAGATTGCGGCTTTCACTTTCCCGCTACCGCCAGCTCCACGGAAATCGAGCAACTCTTGGCAGCCCACGTGGTGCCAACGCCCAAGCCCAAAAAAGAAATGACTCCTACCAAAAAAAATGCCAAGCCCGCAAGCCAAGCACCAGCCAAGCCTACAGCCGGCACCAAGCGTACTCGCAAAAAATCCGTTTCCACCAAGAAAACCCCACTTCCAACTGCCTAAACAGATGACCTACGTCGTTACCGAAAATTGCATTGAATGTAAGTACACGGACTGTGCCGAGGTATGCCCGGTGGAGTGCTTTCACGAAGGGCCCAACTTTTTGGTCATTGACCCGGTGGAGTGCATTGATTGTGCGGCATGTGTCCCCGAGTGCCCTGCAGACGCCATTTTTGCTGAGGATGAAGTCCCCGCCGAGCAGCGGGAGTTTATTGCCCTCAATGCCAAGTTAACCCCCCATTGGCCCGTTATCCTTCGCAAAAAACCTTCACTTCCCCAAGCCGAAGAGTTCAATGGCAAACCCAACAAACTTCCCCTCTTACGCCGTGAATGACCCCTTTTGGTTTCACGTGAAACATGGCTAAGCAAGCTGGCAGCAATCCACTCCGACTGAGCGGTGGGGTCTTTACCCTTACGGTTTTGCGCCTGCAAAGCTTGGATCCTGATCAGCTCGAACAACAATGGCAAGAACAGTCGGCAGCGCTCGGCATTCTCCAGGGTGCGCCCGTAGTGATCGATTTGGCTGACTGCAAAGAGCAAGAAACAAGTCAAGAATTAGCTAAGATCATCCAGATACTGCGGCAACGCGGCTGCACTCCCGTGGGGATACGCAACGCCACACCGGCCCAGCAGGCTGCCGCAGACCAGTTAGGGCTTGCGCAGCTGCGGGGCATGGAAAGCCCATCCCCCAGCACGAAAAAAAACCACGAACGACCCGAACCTATCCCGGCCAGCCCACCACTGGAACATCCCTTGCGAAGCGGTCAACGGCATTATGCGAGAGGTCAGGATCTGATTTGTCTTGCCACCGTCAATGCTGGTGCAGAAGTCCTTGCCGATGGTCACATCCATATCTATGGCCCGCTTCGGGGAAGGGCCTTGGCGGGTGTCCAAGGAGACGAAACGGCGCAAATCTTTTGCCAGCGTCTCGAAGCAGAATTAATTGCCATTGCCGGGATCTATCAGACCCTGGATCCCCAACATCCGCTTTGGGGGCGCGCCGCCCGGATTTTCCTTGTCGGCGAGCAGATGGCTATAATGCCCCTAGAAAATTAAAGCAAGGAGAGTCTATCTGTGGCCCAAACCATCGTCGTAACTTCCGGGAAGGGAGGGGTTGGTAAGACCACCACCAGTGCGGCTATTGCCAGTGGACTTGCACTGCGGGGCCACCGAACGGTGGTGATTGATTTCGACGTGGGTCTTCGAAATCTAGATCTGGTCATGGGTTGCGAACGGCGGGTGGTCTATGACTTCATTAATGTTATCCACGGTGAAGCACGCCTACAACAAGCCCTGATCCGCGACCGAACCCTCGATAATCTCTACATCCTGCCGACCTCCCAGACCCGTGACAAAGAGGCCCTAAGCGATGAGGGGGTTGCCAGGGTAATGGAGGAACTCCAACAAGAGTTCGATTACATCGTCTGCGATTCACCGGCGGGGATTGAAACAGGAGCCCTTCGCGCTCTATATCATGCCGATGTGGCCATTGTCGTAACCAATCCCGAAGTTTCCTCGGTACGTGATTCCGATCGCATTCTGGGGATCCTGGCCGCGCGCTCGAAACGGGCTGAGGAGGGCCGGGAGCCCGTACAAGAGCACCTGCTCCTTACGCGCTATTCTCCCAAAAGAGTCCAAGAAGGCGAGATGCTTTCCCTGGAGGACGTCAAGGAACTCTTGCGGGTACCACTGCTGGGCGTCATTCCCGAGTCGCCGATCATCCTCCAGGCTTCTAACCAGGGAATCCCGGCCATCCATATGAAAGGGAGCGATGTGGCCCAGGCTTATGAGGATACCGTGGCTCGCTTTTTGGGCGAGGAGCGGCCCCTGCGCTTTATCCAGCAGGAAAAGAGCAGCTTTTTCAAACGACTCTTTGGGGGCTAGGCATGTCCTTTCTCGATTATTTTTTGGGGACCCGCAAAAAAACGGCGAGTGTAGCCAAGGATCGCCTCAAACTCATCCTTGCCCACGAGCGCAGCGATGGCGCCCCAGACTTTCTGCCTGCCCTCCAGGCCGAACTCTTGGCCGTGATCAGCAAATATATCCCCGTAGAAAAAGAGCAAATCTCCGTCCATATGGAACGTCGGGGAGATTTTGAAGTGCTGGAACTCAACGTCCTCTTCCCTGATCAACGCTAGCCTGACGTACCATCCTTCCCGAGGACCAAGCGGGTCCTTTACGGGGTAGAGTGCATGCACATTTTGCGTAACGTGACGTTTCGGCAACTGCAGATCTTTGCGGCAGTGGTGCGACAGCAAAGCTTTTCCAAAGCGGCCGATGAACTCTTCCTGGCGCAACCAACCATCTCGCTGCAAATCAAAAAATTGACGGAAACCATTGGGTTGCCCTTGCTGGAGCAAATCGGACGAGAGCTTCGCCCAACCGATGCGGGCTTGGATCTTTATCTCACCTGCAAGGACCTCTTTCAGAGTTTCGAGAATCTGGAAACACAAATTGCCGCCCACAAAGGTCTGCAACGGGGCAAACTGCGACTGGGAGTGGTTACGACGGCCAAATATATTGCACCGGAGTTGCTAGCCGTCTTTGGTCAGCGCCATCCTGGTATCGAGTTTTCCATGCAAGTCAGTAACCGGGACGAAATCATCCAGCGCATTCTCCAGCATGAGGATGATCTCTACATCATGGGGCAGGTTCCCGATGACGAAGTGGATGTGGAAGCGGTCTCCTTTGCCCTCAATCCATTAACCGTAATGGTACCGAGAGATCACGTTCTCACCCAGCAAAAGGCGCCAATACCCCTTGCTGCCATTGCCAAGCACCCTTTTTTGATCCGCGAACCAGGCTCTGGCACACGCAATGCCTATCTGCGTCTTTTCGAAGAAAGAGGACTGAAACCCAACGTATTGATGGAACTCAGCAGTAATGAAGCCATCAAACATGCGGTTGCCAGCGGCTTGGGAATCTCCATTTTATCCATCCACTCCTTGGCTTTGGAAGGAACCCATGGCCCCATTCAAATCCTCGACACCGAATGCTTTCCTATTCTGCGCAAATGGTATCTCGTCTATCCCAAGGCGCGGCGATTGCCTCTGCTCGCCGCGGAGTTCCTCCAATTTTGTCAGACCCAAGAGGAATTCATTACCCAACGATTGATTGCCCTATGGCCAGACCTTTCCCGCTATCTCTCCCCATAAGAAGGAAGATCTATTTATCATTGTAAATACATACTATTGATATTATCAATTTGAATAAATGCCTCATTCTTCTTACCTTCTCTCCCGTGGTATTCACTTTGGGAGATTGCAATGGAAGAACTCACCCATGTTCCGTGGAGTAGCGGAGTTGCCTTATTGGCAATGCCGGTAATCCTCCTCATCACCGCGCTGCCGCCGGCCCAAAAGCATCGGCTGGGGGCCATCAGTGCCCGCAGCCGGGTACGATGGGGAGCGCTGCTCGCCCTACTCGCTGCTATGATTGCTGACGCTTGCTATCTGTTGGGAGCACGGGAAGGACTCAATCTTTTTCAGCTGCCCCTCCCGGGCCTTTCCTTCTCGTTACCTTTTTCCATTGCCGTAAACGGCATCAGCATGGTGCTGGCAACGTTGGTTGCCTTTGTTCTGTTGATCATCGCTCAGTACAGTATCCAGTATCTGGACGGAGATCCGCAGCAGGCCCGATTCTCCCGGCTGCTGGCCTTTACGGGGGGGTTTTTCCTCTTGGTGGTGATTGCCGGGAACATCGGGCTCTTTACCCTGGCCATCTTTGCCACGGGCTTTGGTCTGCATCAACTCCTGCAGTTTTATGGAGATCGTCCCAAGGCCATCATGGCGGCCCATAAGAAGTCCCTCTTCAGTCGCCTGGCAGATCTGTTGCTCCTGGTGGCGACGATCCTGGTGGGGCAAGGCCTTGGGACCTTACAATTTTCCGCCATCGGGCAGCTCATGGAGAACGCCAAGGCCCTCCCCCTATCCTTGCAACTGGCGGCCTGGTGCATCGTGGGGGCGGTGATCCTCAAGAGTGCCCACTTCCCCTTCCAAGGCTGGCTGATTCAGGTCATGGAAGCGCCGACGCCGGTCTCGGCCCTGATGCACGCCGGGGTCGTCTATAGCGGCGCCATTATTGCGCTACGCATGAGTACGCTCTTGGTACGGGTACCCGATGCGCTCCTATTTCTGGGGTTCATGGGCTTGCTGACGGTCTTCCTGGCCTCGTTGGTAATGACCACCCAAACCGCGGTCAAGTCGATGTTGGCCTGGTCTACCACGGCCCAATTGGGGTTCATGTCCCTGGAGTTGGGTTTGGGATTATTCCCACTCGCCTTGCTCCACTTGGTCGGTCACTCGTTGTACAAGGCCCATTCGTTTTTGTCTTCGGGCTGGGGATTGCTTTTGCCATGGGCGGCATCTATTACCTGCTCCATGAACTCTTTGTCTTGGGATTTTCGCGATATTTGGCTGCATTTCCCAATGCCAATGGGCGGGCTTATCTCCTGCTCCTCGCTTGCACCGCCGCCAGTTTCTTGCTCCTGAGCTGGTTGCAGGGACCAGGAAGATCCCTCTTACCCCAGCGCCTGCAACTTGCACTGTATACCCACCTCTATAATGGCTTGTATGTGGACTATTGGGTAGATCTTTTTTCCCACCGCTTCTGGTCCGAAAAGGTTGGCGTCGAGGTTCCCCGTCGCAATCTGGCCCTGGAGTCCCTGGAGGTACTGGCGCAAAACCAGGAAGTGTCGAATCCTACAGGAGGTTCGCAATGAACAAGGAAACCGCATCAATCGTTTTTGATAGAGTCATTCGTCGCATTGCCCCCGTCTGGCCCCTGGACAGCTTTGTCGCCGTCAATCCCTACTGGGGTTTTGCCGAGGAGACTTTCCCTGCGGTTGCCGCACTGTTGCAGGACAGCACGGGGGAGCATCTCTATATGGATCGCCGCTGGTATGCCGAACAACTGCAGCCAGGCAAACTCGCCATGATGGATATTCTCCAGGCAGCAGAGGATCTGGGCTTTGGCAGCGACGAGGAGGAATGGCGGGAATATCTGCGCAAAAGCCCGGAGCCACCCTTGCGCCTTCTTACGCTGCCAGAACTTCTGGATCGCCAGGGCCGGCCCTCCATCTCGCAGTTTGTGGTGGAACAGATCAGTCACTTCCTCGCGGCCTTCTATGATCGTGGTCAAGCCTTGTGGTCTTTCCCCAAGGCAGAGGGGATGGGGCTCTACGCCACGTGGCGGCAATACACCCTCCGGGATCGCAGCTTTGCCCCCATGGGCCTCAAGGGCTTTCGGCAAAGATTGTTGGCTCTTCCCGAGAATCCCGTAGCGGCACGGGAATGGGCCAGGAAGACCCTGGATCTCCCAAGCGCAGTAGAGGAAACCTATGGGCTGGTCTTGCTCAAGTCCATTGGGGGCTGGGCAAGCTGGTGTCGGTATTTGCTCTGGCAGGCGGAGATGCAGGGAAAGACCCATGCCGATCTGCTGGATCTGCTGACCATCCGCCTGGTCTGGGAGGCGCAACTGCGAGAATTGGGTCGCGCCCAGGATGTGGAGCGCTGGCGGCGTCAGGTGCGCGGCTGGACCTTGATCGACAAAGAGGCTGATCGGGAAGAGGCGCGGCGGGCAGAGGTACTGTTACGTGCTGCAGAGCTTGCCTTCCGTCGACAGATCATTTCCAGGATCCGTCCCCAACCCGTCCGCCGCCGTGGCGCAGCCGCAACCCCCAGGGTGCAGGCGGCCTTTTGTATCGATGTCCGTTCCGAAGTCTATCGCAGGCATCTGGAGAGCATCATGCCCGGCTGCGAAACCATTGGTTTTGCCGGCTTCTTTGGGGTTTTACTGGATTATCGCCGGCAAGGGGACGCAAGCCCTCGAACCCAGTCTCCCGTCCTGCTCAATCCAGCGGTTCATGTGGAAGAAAAGGTCCCGGAAACGGTGATTCAATCGCGGTTTCGAAGATTGCGCCGGGGCGCGGAATGGAAATCCTTCAAACTCTCTGCCGCTTCCTGCTTTTCCTTTGTGGAAACGGCGGGCCTGTCCTATCTGGGGCGTTTGTTGGCCGACAGCCTGGGCTGGCATCAGCCCTCCATACCGCCCGATGATGCCGGGTTGACACCAGCCCAACGAGCGCAGCTGGAATGTGTTCTGCCATCCACCATGGAGCTTTCCGAACGGGTGGGACTGGCAGAGTTCATCCTCAACGGCCTGGGTCTCCAGCACCAGGTGGCTCCCATCGTGGTGCTGGCTGGTCATGGTAGCACCACGACCAACAATCCCCATCGGGCAGGACTGGATTGTGGTGCTTGCGCTGGGCAGACGGGGGAGGTAAATGCCCGGGCGGCGGCGTCCTTACTCAATGACCCACAAGTTCGGCAAGGGTTGGTAGCCAAGGGCTGGGATCTCGATCCGCAGACTCGTTTTCTGCCAGCCCTGCACGATACCACCACCGATCAGGTTCAAATCCTGGCCGGATGGGAAGACCCGCAACTGGATGCGGAAATTCTGGCAGAGTTGCGGCAGGCCTTGGAGCAAGCCAGCAACCTGACCCGACTGGAGCGGATGCTGCGGCTCGAAAATGACCTGCGGGATCCACAGGCCGTGGCCAGAAATACCGTCCTGCGCGGACGCGACTGGTCCCAGGTACGTCCGGAATGGGCATTGGCTGGCAATGGGGCCTTTATCGCCGCACCCCGTTGGCGGACGCGGGAAATGAACCTGGCGGGCCGAGCCTTTTTGCATGATTACGATGCGAGCAAGGATCCAGATTTTTCCTTGCTCACCTTGATCATGACCGCGCCCTTGATCGTTGCCAACTGGATCAACCTGCAATACTACGGTTCCACCGTGGATAACCAGCGGCAGGGCTGTGGCAACAAGGTCCTGCACAATGTGGTGGGGGGGACCCTTGGGGTCCTGGAGGGAAATGGAGGGGACTTGCGCATTGGCCTTTCCGAACAGTCCCTGCGTGACAGCAATGGGGCATTGCAACACGAGCCCTTGCGCTTGTCGGCCTTCATCGAAGCCCCTCAGGAGGCGATGGACCGCATCATTGCCGGCCATGAAACCCTCCGACAATTGGTCGACAATCGCTGGCTCAGCATTCTCCAGATCAATACCCATGGCAAGGTCTATGAGCGCCGTGCCCAAGGCAGATGGGAAGCAGCGTAAGGGTAGGTTTCCGAGATGAGCTCGCCATCTCATCTCGGTTTTGCCTTGGCAAAGGAGCCCGTCGGATAACGTCAGGGGTGCGAGAACCCCCAGGTAAAGCCCAATCGGTGGAGAGCTTTCGCATGCAAAATTATAAGGAATCACCCTATCAGGGCCAAGAATTTGCATTTCTCACGAAACACAAAAAGGAGGATGTAGTACGTCCGATCATGGAACCTGGCCTCGGATGCCAAATTCGCTTGGTAGACGAATTTGATACCGACGCACTAGGTACCTTCACCCGTGACAAGCCGCGCTGCGGAACCCAACTGGAAGCAGCTCGCCAGAAAGCAAAGATTGGTATGGAGATATCCGGTCTTTCCTATGGTATAGCCCGTGAGGGATCTTTCTCACCGCATCCGCAAGTAGGCATCCTTCTCTGGAATGTGGAGATGCTGATCTTTATTGATGACAAAAGACAGCTGGAGATAGTAGGAGTAGGGCAGGGATCTACCAACAGTGCTCATACCCTGGTATCAAACTGGTTTGCACTCAGAAAATTCGCACAACAGATCGGTTTTCCTGACCATGGGATTATCCTACGGCCTGACGACAGTGATCACCAGTTGATACATAAGGATATTTCTTCTTGGAGCGAATTACAGAAGACCTATGCAACGGTTTTGACTCGATCGATGAAAGGTAAGTGCTTTGTAGAGACCGATCTTCGCGCTCATGCGAATCCGACTAGACAGAAAATAATCCAAGCAGCTACCATAGATTTATTAACAAAGTTGCAATCGCTATGCCCGGCCTGCGATGTACCTGGGTTTTCCATAGTCGAAAAGATTACCGGCCTGCCATGCTGTGATTGTGGTTTCCCAACCAGAGATATTGTTGCAGACATCTTTCAATGCGCACGTTGTGGGTACAAGAGCCGCGTGGAAAGAAAGGACTTCACTTGCGCAGATCCATATCGTTGTGATCACTGCAATCCATAATGGATATATAAGAAGATCACCAATCGAGGTTATATGATGATATCTAGATCAATGTTTTTGCGAGTGATAATCGGTGTCACTGGATTATTATTTGTTTTGCTCACCTTCTGGCTAGGAAAGTACTTCAACCTCAGTATTGCAACGGAAATGGTTGTTACGCTGTTTTTTGCGATGGCAACCTTTTTCGGCGAATTTCTGATCGCGATAGATAATCTTGATAAATCAGTAAAAAAGGTTTTTCCTATTCTGAAACTGCCAGCGCAGGATCAAGCTGGACTAGTGGACACGATAAGAATTTACAATAAACTCAAGGAAGGCAAAAATACGATACCAACAAAAATAGCGCTTGCTGAATTTGATAGTATTCATCACATGATGCTTCAAGCAGAGCGAGGCGGTGATTTTATATTCCACGATATTTATAAGTCCTCGATGATACTTATCGAATCACTTGAGCCTGGACATTCTTTTAAAGTCATCAGCAATCTGACCAAGCCATTTTATTGGAGATCCGGCAAGGTTATGAGTGAGCATGCCGCAATCAACATCAAACAAGCGCAACGAGGTATTAAAATAGAACGAATCTTCGTTTTTGATAAAAAAGAGGACTTCGAAGTTATGAAAGAAATTATGGAAGAGCAGCAGAATAGCGGTATACAGGTTCTGTATACTACCAAAGAAAAGCTCTTTGGTGTTCTTGGCTATGCCAGCTTTGCCATCTCTGAGGAGCTAAACGCGGGAATAATTTCACATCGGGATGACTTGCTGGGAAAAGTTACCGTCACGTCAAATCCAGAGATTATTAATACTCTTTCGGAGACATTCGATGAAGTCCGGAGATTGTCTGAACATTTTACATTAGACGGTAGGCTCGCAATTTCCGGCGATTCATAAAATGTAGCTGAATAAATTTATAGGATATTTGCGTACCGCTGAAAATCTGGGAGTTGCGTCATGCGGGGAACCAAGGTAGAGCCAGAGAATATTCAGCTAGTTAAACCGACTACTGCGATCTATTAGCATCCTAGCTTAGACGCGTGATGGCGCAGATGATCGGCAATGAAGGTCTGAATAAACCAATAGGAATGATCATAACCAGGATGCCGTCGCAGGCTTAGTTGTTGTCCGGAAGCCTCTGCAGCGCCTTGCAGGTTCTCTGGTTTCAATTGCATGGATAGGAAAGGATCCGCTTCACCCTGGTCCACAAGTATCTCCCCTGGATAGGGACGCTGACGCATCAGCAGGCTGGCATCCCATTCCTGCCATTGCTCATGATCCAGACCCAGAAAATTCCCAAAAGCCTTTTCTCCCCAAGGTACCGTGCTGGGATTACAGATGGGAGAAAATGCCGATACCGAGTGCCAATATTCCGGGCTACGCAAAGCGTGAACCAGCGCTCCATGACCGCCCATGGAGTGCCCGAAAATCCCCCGGCGTTCCTGTGATGCCAGGAAATGTTCTTCAATAAAGGTTGGCAACTCAAAACGAACATAACTGCCCATCCGATAGTTCTGATTCCAGGGCGGCATTGTTGCGTCAAGATAAAAACTCGCTCCTACGCCGAAGTCCCAGTTATCCGAATCACCGGGGATGTTCAGTCCGCGGGGACTGGTATCGCAGGATACCAACATCAGTCCCAGTTCGGCGGCCAGACGTTGTGCGCCAGCTTTTATCATGAACGTTTCTTCCGTGCAGGTTAATCCTGCTAGAAAATATAAGGCTGGTACCCGGGCATCGCCCCTACGCAGCGCCTGGGGCGGCTGATACACCGCGAAATTCATAGGTGTTCCAGTGGTGCTAGAAGTGTGCGTGTAGTAACCCATACAACCTCCAAAGCAGCTGTGCTGCTCCCGTATTTCCAACGAGGTCATCAATACACCACCACACTACGAATAGACTCCCCAGTTTCCATAAGATGGAATCCTTCGTTGATATCTTCCAGCCGTAGACGGTGTGTGATCAGATCGTCGATGTTGATTTTCTTGTCCATGTACCAGTCAACAATTTTGGGGACGTCGGTTCGCCCACGCGCACCGCCGAACGCGCTGCCGATCCATCGGCGTCCGGTTACCAACTGGAAGGGACGGGTTGATATTTCCTGACCGGCTCCAGCTACACCGATAATGCAGGAAATACCCCAGCCTTTGTGACAGCACTCCAAGGCCTGGCGCATGACCTGCACATTACCAATACACTCAAAGCTGTAATCTGCACCGCCATGAGTCAACTCAACTAGGTGGGAAACGAGGTCGCCCTCTATGTCTTTGGGATTAACAAAATGCGTCATGCCGAACTTCCGACCTATAGCTTCCCGGTCTTGATTTAAATCGACCCCGATAATCATGTTGGCGCCAACCAGCTTAGCACCCTGAATCACATTGAGCCCGATACCACCCAGCCCAAAAACCACTACATTAGCACCTGGCTCCACTTTCGCAGTAAAAACCACGGCACCAATACCCGTTGTTACCCCACAACCGATGTAACAAGTGGTATCAAAGGGGGCATCCTCCCGAATTTTAGCTAGGGCTATCTCTGGCATAACGGTGTAATTTGCAAAGGTCGAACAACCCATGTAATGGAACAACGACTTGCCTTTGTATGAAAAGCGCGACGTCCCGTCGGGCATCAAGCCCTTCCCCTGAGTCGTTCGAATCTTCTGACAGAGATTGGTTTTGCCGGAAAGGCAATATTCACACTCGCGACATTCCGGCGTATACAAAGGAATGACATGATCGCCTTTTTTGATACTCTTTACCCCCGGACCAACGTCCACAACCACCCCTGCACCTTCATGGCCAAGAATACATGGGAAAAGGCCCTCTGGATCCGCACCAGAAAGGGTATAGTGGTCAGTATGACAGATGCCAGTAGCTTTGAGTTCTACAAGTACCTCACCCTCCTTGGGACCGTCCAGTTGCACGGTTTCAACGACCAATGGTTTACCTGCCTCAAAAGCGACTGCTGCGCGTACATCCATGACTATAAAATCCCGGGAAAAAAACCACTGCTGAATATCGGCTCTTATATTGCCGCGCGATAGGGTAGGTAAACCACGCAGACTTACATCAATGGGAAAGGGTTGAGCCAGCTCAATAGTTACATTGTAACACACCTAGACCAAGGCTGCTGGAGGTGGAAGATGAGCAGACACCGTTTTGAATCCCCCGATGCAAGCGCTATCTCTGGAAGGAAGGATCAGCCCGATATGTGGACGCCAAAGGCGATAGGAAGAAGCTTGCCCATGGCAGCATGGATGACCTGCAGGAGAGGCACTTGCCATTCATAAGAAGAAGTTCACAGAACAACTTGATGCATGGGTTGTAGCGCTTTGCAGAAATGGCAGGCAGCCGGAATCGTCCCCATGGACTATGAAAAGCCGGTACCGTGACCGCATGTCTAAACTTCCGTTTATTTGTCCTCTACATGGAGGAATTTGACCTTGCAGAAAACCGACCGGTTGGTATATTATGAAAACAATTTATGAATGTCCTTCGATCCAAAATACACCAGGATCATGAGCTTATTCCATTGTTGCAGATTCCAGGAGGCTATATGCAGAATTTCACCTTTTACAATCCCACCAAAATCCTCTTCGGCCAAGGTCAGATCGCCGCGCTGAACGCAGAGTTACCCTCCTCCGCCAAGGTCCTGCTTACCTACGGCGGCGGTAGCATTCACCGCAACGGCGTCTACGCTCAGGTAAAGGCTGCGCTATCAGGACACCGCGTAGTGGAATTTGGTGGCATCGAGCCTAACCCGCGCTTCGAGACCCTGATGCGCGCGGTGGATCTGGCCCGGGCAGAACAGGTGGATTTTATCCTTGCGGTAGGGGGCGGTTCGATCATTGATGGCAGCAAGTTCATCGCCGCAGCCTTTTATCATGAAGGAGACGCTTGGAGCATCTTGGCCGATCACGCCCCGGTGCATCGGGCCCTGCCCCTGGGCACCGTTCTCACCCTCCCGGCGACGGGTTCGGAGATGAACGCCTTTGCCGTGGTGACACGCGAATCAACCCACGAAAAACTGCCCTTTAGCAGTCCTCTCTTGTATCCGCGTTTCTCGGTGCTGGACCCGACCACGACCTTTACCCTGCCGGTGCAGCAGGTCGCCAATGGGGTGGTGGATGCCTTTACCCATACGATGGAACAGTACCTGACCTACCCGGTCAACGCCCCTCTGCAGGATCGCTTTGCCGAAGGCATCCTGCAGACTCTCATCGAGGAGGGACCAAAGACACTGGAGTCTCCCCGGGATTACGATGCGCGAGCCAATATGATGTGGTGTGCCACCATGGCCCTCAACGGCCTCATTGGCGCCGGCGTGCCCCAGGATTGGGCGACGCACATGATCGGTCACGAGATCACTGCCCTGCATGGTTTGGACCATGCGCAGACCCTGGCCGTGGTCCTGCCTGCCACCATGCAACGCCAGCGCGGCGCCAAACGCGAAAAGCTCATCCAGTACGGGCGCAGGGTTTGGGGCATCACAGGGGAAGACGATGCCACGATCGATCAAGCCATTGGCAAGACCCGTGCCTTCTTCGAGTCCCTGGGTGTCAAGACCCGCCTGAGGGATTATGGAATCGCTCCGGAAGCCATCCCCGCTTTGTTGGCGCAACTGGAGAAGCATGGCATGGTCAAACTCGGGGAGCGTGGCGACATTACCCCGGAGCGTAGCCGTGAGATTCTGGAACTCTGCGCCTGAAGGACGCGCCAGGCTCTGCTTACCGACCAGGCAGACTTGATCCTGCCTGATTATCCCTGCACTGAAGTTTATACATTCAGCCCGGCTTCGCCGGGTTTTTTATTTCTACTTTCTGTGGCGAAAGTTTTACAGTCCGAGGCGCTGACGACGTTTCATCCCCTACCCTAGTCACTTTTGCACGCTGAATAAACACGCTTGTCGGCCTTCATCGAAGCCCCACGGGAGGCGATGGACCGCATCATTGCCGGCCAGGAAACCCTCCGACAATTGGTCGACAATCGCTGGCTCAGCATTCTCCAGATCGATACCCATGGCAAGGTCTATGAGCGTCGTACCCAGGGCAGATGGGAGGCAGCGTAAGGATTGCAGATGGTGCCTGAGCGCCAGGACCCGGGAACCACGGCTCACCCGGGACCCTAACTCTCAGCTAATTTTGCCGGTGTAGAGTGTCGGACAAGGTGC